>Ga0208767_1002453_pt1 | contig 14044 bp, 13 predicted proteins | sample VirMetDEL_Mar_21_FD_184514 | JGI IMG/M metagenome (GOLD analysis project Ga0208767, IMG submission 184514) | Aqueous microbial communities from the Delaware River and Bay under freshwater to marine salinity gradient to study organic matter... | ecosystem: Environmental > Aquatic > Marine >... | reverse complement strand
ATCATGGGTGACAGTGGTGCAGATATACAGCTATCACCAGCAGCGAGAAAAAGAATACCACTTTCTATTGAAGTAAAAAGACGTAAAGGTGAACTTAAAACTGTCTATGGTTTTATCGAACAAGCGTCTAGACATTCAGCAGAAGAACCTGTAGTGTTCTTTAGATCAGACCGAAAGCCGTGGGTGGTTATGATTGGAATAGATCACTACATGGAATTATTAAGGAGTTGGAAAGTTGTCGATAAAAATATGGGGAATAGTTGAAGGACCGATACCAATTGAAGAATTGCCAGATGATGAGTATGTTCCAAACGACATTGGATACTTTCTTGTTTGCAAGACTGAGATAGATGGTAAAATAGAAGAAGCTAACTTTTGGTTTGAAGAGTTTGATGATGCCTACTCTTGGGTAAAACACTTCAGTAAAAACATAGAACCACTAGAAGTTGGCGAATCATACAAGGACAGAATGTTATGACTAAAACAGCAGTTGTGCTAACATGTGCACACTCAGATCCATCAATACCAAATGACAGGTTTGATTGGCTTGGAGAATTTCTCTATGACATCAGGCCAGATTATGTTATTGATCTAGGTGATGGTGCTGATTTGAAATCACTCAACAGTTTTGACACACGGTATCCTCAGGCTATCGTAGCTCAAAACTATGAGTCTGATATCAATCACTACAATGATGCTATGGACAGAATGAGACGTAAGTTTAGAACTATGAAGAAGAGACGTCCAGCTTTCTTTGGCTTTGAAGGAAATCACGAAAACAGGATCAAGAAAGCTATAGCAAACGATCCTAGACTAGAAGGAGCTACTTACGGAATCAGCTTCTCACACCTGCAAACGGATGTATGGTTTGATGAGTATCACCAATATAACAACTCGGCCCCCGCCATCTTTGATTACGATGGTGTCTCGTATGCTCACTACATTGCTAGTGGTAATTATGGTACAGCTATGTCTGGTCTACACCATGCTTATGGGCTTGTCCAAAAACGCCACTGCAGCACTACTGTTGGCCACAGTCATAAGCGTAGTCTATTTTTTAAAGACGATGCACACCCTCATCCGACTATCGGCTTGGTCGCAGGTTGCTTCAAAGGAGGAGAAGAAGGTTGGGCTGGCCAGTCGAACATGGAGTGGTGGAAGGGCGTTATTGTTAAGAGAAATGTCCAAGATGGCTACTATGAACCAGAGTTTGTCTCGTTGGGAAGATTACGAGATGTCTATGGCAAGTGACGAACTGATAAAAAATATCAGAGTAAGGGAGGGAAAGCTTGACTAATGCAGAAAAAACAGTATAACTTGGGTTTTCCCTACGAGGTAACTTTGAATATACTTGTAGATAGGGATGCAAACTTCTTGGAGTTGACAGGAGACAATTGTGATGTTATAGAAGATCTCATAAGAGACTGTATCTATGACTTAGATGATGTAACGATAACAAGTTGTGAGGTAATACAACGTGCTGACTAAAGAACAAATTGACTATTGGAACATATCAGACATTGGCTTTGATTATTATCAGAATGCTGCTTCTGATACCGCAATCTACAAAACAGAACATCAGGTTCTCTATCCTGCTTTAGGTCTTGCAGCAGAGGCAGGAGAGGTAGCCAACAAAGTAAAGAAGATCTTACGGGATGGTAAATTTGATAGGGAAGGTATTGCAGACGAGATAGGGGATTGTCTGTGGTATATCGCTGCTCTTTGTAGAGATTTAAATGTTGACATGGGAGAGGTAGCGAAGAATAATCTTGACAAGTTACAAGATCGAAAAAAACGTGGTACACTGAAAGGAAACGGTGATAAAAGATGAACAACTATTTACCAACTGACTACCAAGCTTTTATTCACACCTCACGCTATGCAAGATGGTTGGAAAAAGAGAATCGTAGAGAGTCTTGGCTGGAAACAGTTGAGCGTTACATGGACAATGTAGTACGTCCAAAGATTGGAGATGACACATACGTAAATCAAATACGTGATGCAATTCTCAATCTTGAAGTTATGCCTTCTATGAGAGCTATGATGACTGCTGGACCAGCCCTAGAGCGTGACAACACTGCAGGGTATAACTGTAGCTACCTACCCGTAGATGACCCTAAGTCCTTCGATGAAGCTATGTTCATCCTTCTCTGTGGTACTGGTGTTGGCTTCAGTGTTGAGAGGCAGTACATCAGTAAGCTCCCTGAAGTCCCTACTCTCTTCCAGAGCGATACCACTATCGTTGTCAAGGACAGTAAGGAGGGATGGGCTAAGGCGTTTAGACAATTGTTGGCACTCCTATGGGCTGGTGAGATTCCTCAATGGGACATAAGCCTTGTACGCCCTGCAGGTGCAAGACTAAAGACTTTTGGTGGTAGAGCTTCTGGACCAGCGCCTCTTGTAGACCTCTTTAACTTTGTTATTAAAGTCTTCAAAGATGCTCAGGGACGAAAGCTATCCTCTATTGAGTGCCATGACATCATGTGTAAAATTGGTGAAGTAGTTGTAGTTGGTGGTGTTCGTAGATCAGCTATGATTTCTTTATCTAATCTGAGTGATGACCGTATGCGTCATGCTAAGTCAGGTGCTTGGTGGGAGAATGATCCTCAACGTGCTCTCGCTAATAACTCTGTGTCTTACACAGAAAAACCAGATGCCATCTCTTTTATGCGTGAGTGGATGTCTCTGGTCGAATCAGGGAGTGGTGAGCGTGGTATATTCAACCGTGAAGCAGCTAAAAAACAAGCTAGTAAATTTGATAGGCGTGATCCTGACTGGGACTTTGGAACTAATCCATGTTCTGAAATCATTCTTCGTCCTTATCAGTTCTGTAATCTTACAGAAGTTGTGGTCAGGGCTACAGACACTATCGAAGATCTTGAGCGAAAGATCCGCATTGCAACTATTCTTGGAACAGTTCAGTCAGCCTACACCAAGTTTCCATACTTGCGAAAAGTGTGGCAGCGTAATACGGAAGAAGAACGTCTGCTTGGTGTGTCACTCACAGGGATAATGGACAACAGGTTACTGACCACCAAGAATAAAGGATTGGATAAAACTCTTGAACATCTTCGTAAAATTTCTGTTGCCGTTAATGATAGCTGGGCTGATCGCTTGGGCATTCCTAAGTCAGCGGCAATCACCTGTGTCAAACCCAGTGGAACAGTATCCCAGCTCGTTGATAGCGCCTCTGGGATACACCCACGTCATTCGAATTATTACATTAGAACCGTCAGGGGAGATAACAAAGACCCTCTTACCTCCTTCATGAAAGAACAAGGCATACCTAACGAGCCTGATGTAATGAAGCCTGATGCTACTACTGTGTTTAGTTTTCCAATCAAAGCTCCTAATGGTGCTATCGTAACTGAAGATCTTTCAGCTATTGAGCAGCTAGAAACTTGGTTGATCTATCAAAGACACTGGTGTGAACATAAACCTAGCATTACAGTAAATGTACGAAAAGATGAGTGGCTTTCTGTGGGTGCATTTGTGCATGAACACTTTGATGAAATGTCTGGTGTATCATTCCTGCCCTATAATGAGCATACTTATCAGCAAGCACCTTATCAGGAGATAGGACAACACGATTATAAAACTTTGTTAGGTTTAATGCCAAAAGCTATTGACTGGGCTAAACTTTCAGAGTATGAAAAAGAGGACACCACTTCAAGCAGTCAGACATTTGCTTGCACTGGTGATGTATGTGAAATTGTAGACATAGGAGCGTAGATGGCAGATTATGATCCAGTAAACAGACCTGCTCATTATAATGTAAGTGGTATCGAGTGTATTGATTACATTAAGCAGGTCTTAGGAGTTGATGGTTTTATAGCTTACTGTCAAGGAAACATGATCAAATATCAACACAGGCACAGGTATAAAAACAATCCTGTAGAAGACATGGAGAAGGCACAGTGGTACCTAAACAGAATGTTAGAGGCTATGAAGGAAAAAAGAAAATGACTCCTTACGAACAAGGTAGGCTGGCTTTTAGAAAGGGTCAGCTTACAAATCCCTACCACCACGACAATAACTTTACAGAGCACAGAAAGTGGCAGCTTGGTTTTAATCAGGCTTACTTTTATAACTTGGAGCGAGTACTTGAACAAGAAGCAATTAAGTCTTGAGGCAGAAGCAGAGGAATACCGAAAGAAAAAAATAGGTAGGCCAATAAAAAATAAACCCTTGACCGCTCGCCTTTACCTTGCAGGACAAGCTCTTGCAGGGCTTCTGGCGGCTAATCAAGGGCGTGCTAGAGTTGAAGAAATCAAACATGAGGCCTTTGAGTGGGCTGATAAGATGTTAGAGGATTAGTTGCCTCTTTGTTTTTTGTAAATAGATAGTTTTCTAAGGGCATCTTCTGTTTCAAGATACCTACTTAAAATATATAATTCTTCTGTTTCTAGGTCTTCTATCTCACCTAGATTAAGCTCTCTAGTTGCTTTTTGAACATCTTTCTTAGAGTATTTAGAGGTAATATTATACTGCTGTGATATAACATCTTCAGCACCAGAGTATTGAAGTCGTAAGAATGTTTTCGCAAGGTCTTTAGCTCTTGGTAAAACATCTTGGTCCCAATGCTGAAGTTTTTCTGCAGGGGTTAGCTTTTCAAACCAATCAGACTCCATTAACAAACTTGACTCTGCTTCTATGATGTCAAATAAAATACCATTGTAAGCATTAGCAGCCTTAGGTACCTGATCCCTAATCTTTTTTGCTGCATTTATATCAAACTCACGTAACCCCATTCTGGCCATAACTCTCTGAGTGTCAGTCAGTCTTATTACCCTTGCACCAAGTACCTTAGTAGATTGTATATCAGCAGTACCTCCTGCTGCAGTTTCTCTTGGTTCTGCTAAGGGCTTTCCAGAAAAGAGGGGTATAATGTTGTCCACATAACGAAAGGCATTATTAATAAATTTATTATTTTGTTTTCTGTCGATAGGAGCTGCGTCCTCTCCTCTAGCTATACCAGCTAACATGTTTACAGGCTCTAAGGGCCTCATTAATGGATTTACAAACTGGGTTCCTAAAGTAGTAGCAGCAATTTCTATACCTTTTATTACGTCCCTTCTTTCTGGATCAACCATAAACTTTATAGCTTCTAGTATATCTCTTTGGCTTTGGTCTAAGTTTCTCAATAGACCAGAGAAACCAAAATCTTGAGTGAATCTACCAAAAGCAGACATAGCTTGATCATATTCTCCCATACGACTTAATGCCCATATCCTAGCTCCCGCTCTGTATGCAGAAACAGGAAAGTCATATTGCTGACTTGTAATCTCTCCTGTCAAAGGATCAACTGCAGAGTACATGGGTAGACCTTGACGAACATTATCTATTTCCTGCTCTGATAAAGTATAAAGAATCCCAGCAGAAACCAGACTTCTAGAAAGGGCTTCTGTTTTACTCATGTCACTAAAAAAGCCAGCTCCTTTAAGTATCATATTAACCCCTGGAGCATTTTTACCCATAAAAGCTATTGTGTTATTGAAAAACCTTCCAAAGGGTATTAACATACCAAGTCCAGGAATATTTCTCGCATCTTCTAGTTTTCCAGCAAAAGTTCCTATTGTTCCTCTGCCTTTGTAAGATTTAGAAAAGATTGCATTTAGGGTATCTTCTACAGCACTTGCTTCTATATCTCTATATTCTTTCGAAGCCATGTATTTCTGTAGGGGCATATCTCCAATATTAGTAGATCTATAAAACTCATTCCAACCTTTGCCAGTAGCAACCCTCAGCTTCTTATCCATCTGAAACAAAAACTCTTGGGACTTTGTAAAACCATCTTGAGCTTGCACTAGAGTTAGTTTTTGAACCAAGTCAATTTTATCATCTACTTTTAAACCTGTTAGCTTTTGACTAGGAGAAAACTTTCCACCTGTAAGTACATCATTTACTCCTTCAACTCCCCCAGGAAGTACGTTATCTAATCTTTGAAGTGCTTCAGAGTTTCTCGTAAGTGCTGATTGAAACGCTGTGTATGTCATATCTGGATCAAGTAAGAACTTTATCCTTGCTGCATTTGCTGCAAAAAGATCTGCTGCTAGTTTTTGTGTCTTAGCACCCTTTGCTGCATCTCCTGCAAGCTTTTGAAGAGTACCCTGACCAGCATACAGTAAAGCACTTACTAGGTCTGATGTGGTCTGCAGTGAAGTGTTAGCACCCCAACCAATTACATTTAAAGCACTGGTAGACGGATGAGATACAAGAAGTCTGATAAGCCTGTTTTGATTTTTTTGAAAAGCTTCTGATACAACACCAGCTTCCCCTTTAGGTTTTTTAGTTTTAATTATATTTGCATCTAATGCAGACTGATACAAATCTTTTAACTCTGCATCCGTAACCGATAAGCCTAGCTGCTTTGCTGATTGACCTAAGGCACCAAGAGATGCACCTGCTTCAGAGGCTTTATACGAAAGTATATCTCCAATATCTTTACCAGTTACTTTAGATCTTGGTATAATTTTACCATCGTCACCACGAACCCTTATTTTATTTCCAGTTGCTTTTTCTATTGAAGAAAGAAAACCTTGAGCCTCTTTATCACTTACTCCAGAAATAAGATCAGACATCCAGTTTGTAAAACGATCATCTTTAAAACGAGGCGCCCATACAAAACCTCTTTCGTAGGCTATTTGAGTCATACCTCTAAATACTATTTCATCTTCTTTAACGTGACCAAGAAGAAGTACTTTAAAAAAGTCAGAACTAAAGTCTGCACTGTCTTTTGAAAGTTCTGCTCCACCTTTTAATTTTGTTTTCCAGTCTCTGCCAATAGGAACTTCATCTTGCTTTACGTACTTAGCAATTGCCTGTGATGCTTCTGAAAGAAACCCTTTTACCTCTGGTTCAGGAAACTCCATTGTCTGCACTGCTGTATCAGTAACACCTCTTCTGGCTATTAATCCAGCTTGAATACCGCCGAGAATAATACCCCCAGCAGCAGCAATGCCAACAGACAGGTAGTTTATATCCTCTTGAGCGTCTACATCAACAAGTCCATCTTGGTACAGATACTCCATACCAGCACCTACTGCAGCATCTATACCTGTAACAATTCCTATTTCTTTAATTGCAGCTTTAGTTTTTAATCTTTGTATTGCAGTTCTACCTAAAGTCTGTTGAGCATAGTGTCCTATCTTTGCTTTAGTAGCTGTACGAGAAGCTTTTAAACCATCAGCAAACGTCTTAGTAATTACTTTTTCTGCAGCCTCTTTAGTCCCCTCTCTTTTTCCAGCCTCTAGTGCAGCACGTTTTGCAGCATATGTACCAACACGAAGGGTACCATTTGCAGCAGCTTTTCCTATCAAGCCCCCTACAAGGTTTACAGGGTCAAGTATTACACTTCTTGTAAAGTCCATAATACCCTCTGCTTTTTCACCTATTGTAGTTTCTCCACTAAAAATACCAGCCATATTTTCATACAACTGGTAGGCAGCAGCAGCTCGTGCACTTTTCTGAGAATCATTTTTTATGTCGTTAATATAATCCATCTCTGATAAACCACGTACAGTGTTACCAGAGACTACTCCTCTACGGTTGTTTAAGAAACTATCTACAACAGATTCTCTACTCTCTCCCTCAATAGACTGTGACCCATAACGATCTGCCATGTAACCCTCTACAATATAGTACAGGTTATCATTTTCAGCTATATCGTCTTGAGAATATGTGCCAGCTTCAGGTATAAGAGATTTAGGTTCCTCAATACCTATAGTCTGAGAAAAAATAACTTCATTACCAGTTTTATCAGTGTATTTATTTGCTAACTCTTCATCTGACAAATCTGAATACTGAGGGTAAAAAGATCTTAAATCCTCTATGGAGATTTGATTCATGTTTTTAATCCAAAGTTAAGGGCATCGAAGTTATATTTATAGGTAGATAAGGATTTTTCTGATAATCTCTAAACTTATCTGGAAATAGTTCTACAAGATCTGTCAACAAAGCTGCATCTAAGTATTCATCCATTAAGGTTTGTATCCCAGTTATTTTAGAATCTTTATCTCCTTTCTTTATTGCATCTAAAGCAGCCTGAATGTCTCTTACTTTTGGATTTCCTGAGTCAGGATTTTCCCTTACAAATTTTGAAGCCATAGGTACAATTTGTGCACTTATAATATCTAACATTTCCTCTTGCCGTTTAGTTTGCTGCGTACGATCTATTTGAGTACCTTGTCCAGGTACAACAAAAGCAGTCCGTCCTGAAACTGAGGTCATACTAGAAATCTGCATAGCAAGGTCTCTATATAGTTTTTTACCCTCATCTCCTGAAAAGTCTTTACCTGTAATTAATTCTAAATAATCTAGCTTTTCAGTTACTGGTGCTTTAGACTTAACTATAGTTACAAGGCTGGGAACATCTGTAAGAGTTACATTAATACCTTGTTTATTTTGACCTGCAATAAAATCCTGAAGCTCTAAAGCAGCTAAAGGATCTTCAAGAATAGGCTTATAAAAATTTAAAGTTTCTTCATCAAGGTTATCTAACTCATTAAGTTGAAGTTCTAAACCCCTTGCTGCAGAAGCCGCTTTTGTATAGTCAGAGCTTTGTTTGTATTTAGATCTATCTTTAGCACTAGCCAAAGCAAGTTCAAACAGTGAGTTCTCACGAGCTAGTGCTATTTCTTCTTCTCTTTGTGCATCTTCACGAGCTTCTTCTCTAAACTTTTGATAAGCCGCATTTATACCTACCCAACCCATTTTAAGTCCTCGCCATTAATCCTCTGGGAGCTTCTTCTAGAGGCTCTTCTTGTTCCATAGTCATTTCTTCTGGCTCTTCAGGTTCTTCCATAATAGAACCTTCACCATCTGACTCTCTTAGTTCTTCAAGCATCTTGAGAGCTTTACTTCTGTCTCTTGCATATTGTATTCCTTTATCCTGATCAGGCTTTTCAAAACCCTCGTCAAACTCAATATCAGCATCAAGGGCCAGACTTAGAATATACTCATGTAGTGCAGGAGCAATAGCAAGACTTACATCAATAGAATGCAAACCTGCCATAACAGCACTACGAAGAATACCCTCTACCAAGGATACCATATCTAGACCTTCTTCAAGAAAATAAAAAGCGTCTTTCATTGCTTGAGGTTTTGTTATGTTTTCTACATGCATGTCCAAAGCTTCTAGAGGATCTACAATCTCTGGTGGTCTTTCAAAAGGTAAGTTTTTTGGTTCTGCTGTTAGTGATTGTCCTGGAATAGGAGCTGCAAATGCTATACTCATTTTTTATCCCTCTTTCCAATTATAAATAGGTTTTGCTTTACTAAGCCCTTCATCATCTTCAAGTCCTGCAGATTTTCTACCAGACCAAGCTTTCCACGATCCAACCTCTGACGCTTTATCTAGTGCAAATTGTATTTGTTTTCTAATTCCCTCTAGGGTGTTATCAAAAGCCAACTCTCTTCCAGTCTGCTCTTCGTAATCATTCCCTAAACCACCCCCAACATAAAGTTGAAAGGGTCCATAAGAAGCTTCACGACCACCGACCTTTTTCTGTGATCCCTTTGTAATTGTAGATTGATAAGAGTTAAACCCCTCGGATTTGTAGAGACTTATAGCAGATGCTGGTGTTATGTTTCTTAGTTTAGCTTCTTCAGTTATAATCTTTATTATAACTGATTGTGTAATTTCTTTTGGGTATTCAGGTATATTACCTTTAACAAATATTTGATCAGCGGCCTCTGCCTTTGGAGATACGTCAATTAATTGTTCTTCCAGCTCTTCATTTTTTTGCTGTAACTCAGCATAACGTTGTTCTTTTCTTTCTGCAGCTTCTCTAGCAAGCCTATTAAAAAAAAGACTTCTACCTTTAAACTCTGCTAAAGGGTCTTCTACTTCATTACTTTTAGCTTCTTTATTAAAGGGTCTTCTTACAAGAGATCCAGAAGTAATCTGACGCTCCCCTTTGTCAGAAGGTTTTTGATAAATCATTTTTGTATACATGTTAATCACTCAAATATTTTTGGAAGTCCAAACAAAAAACTAAACAACATTTCGTCTTTTGCATTACCTTCTGCAGTGCTAATCTTTAGGCGTAATGCTTCTAGCTCTTTATCGCCCAACAAAATATTTACTGCACGGTCTTTAGAATTTTCTACTGACTGGTAGTTATATTGCATTAAGTCTCTTTCACGCTGCCATATTGCATCTATATTAGTAGATGTTAAAGCATTAATAGTTTTCGCAAAGTCTTGGTTAGATTGATTTTGTGCAGCAGTGTTTATTGTAGCAATGTTTTGCCTCCACTGAGCATTTGCTTGAGCTACAACCAGACCATTTGTAGCATTAAATGTATCTCTTTGTTGTTGTAGATTAGCATTAAACTGACGAACAGCATTAACAGAGTTTACATTAAACTGGTTTATTGAATTACTCTGTGCAGCATTAAACTGAGAAGTCTGGCTTGCAAGAGAGGCAAAAAACTGTTTAGTTTGATTTTCGTTTGCAGCATTAAATTGTAACGCAGCATTTTCAGCAGCCTGATCAGTAAACAATGCTTGTATGTTTTGTTGGGCTCTAAACATTGCAGCTTGCTGTCTTCTATCAAGGTTTGACATATCCATTGCTAAGAAGCTTTGGGCATTTTGTACAGCGGCTTGCTGACGATTATTTAAGTTTGCCATATCCATGTTAGCGATAGCAGCAGCTTCAGCCATAATACCTGCTTGACGATTTGACAGATTAGCTAGGTTCATGGTATTAGCAGCACGAGAGTTCTCTAAGGCAACCTGCTGTTCTGCTGTAAAGTTCATATTAGCTATATCAGCAATACGAGAGGAGTTTTGTACTCGTGCTTGAAATGCCTGATCAAACTCTTGCCCCATAAACTGTGCACGTTGTTGTGCTGCAAGCATAGCACGTTGTTGACGATTTGACAAGTTCTGAGCTTCAAAAGATGCAACTGTTTGTGCATCAGCCTGAGCAATAGGTAATGCAGATTCCATAGCAGCTTGTATTGCAGCTTGTCCAGCAAGACTACTAGCACCCAGTCCACGAGCAGCCATAGCACCTAAAGCATTTCTCATCGCACCAGCAGCCCAAGCAGGTGTTTGACCTCCTTCAAACTGTTGCATAAGACCTTCTAATTGGCCCTGTACAGTGGCTTGTTTACTTGGAGTAGCCTGAGCAGCCTGAATCTGTTCGGTAAATTTAGCAGCTTTCTGTGCGTCTGCAACACCACTAATAAGTTCACCTTCCTGTATTTCTCTAGTTACAGGATTAGTCATCATTGTTGCAGTACCTTGAGCCGCATCAATGTTTAAACTGGAAACTCCTTGTTCAGCAGTTACCTGTGCTTCAGGACTTACTGTACCAGTTACCTCAGGCATAGCAGCAGTTTCTTTTGCAACACCTTCAGCAGTAGTAGCTGCACCATAAGTAGCTGTAGGTGTATACGAAGGGGTAGTTGCTTGGGTTACATCAGATACTTGCGCTGCTCCTACTGTTGGTGCGTAGGTACCTACCTGACCTGCAGATGAGTCAATCATTTGATCTGAAGTTGGTGTAATGTAACTTACGGTAGATTGAATTGGTTGCATAGTTTGGGAAACGACATCACCAAACATAGGAACTGCATCTTCGTAATAACCAAAATTTCCTTCTTGGGAATCTCCAGTGGAATTGTCTCCGCCTTCTTGAAATCTACGAATCATTCCACCTTGGTTCATACCAAAAACTTTACTTATATTAAGAGGAACAGAATAGTCAAAAGAACCTGCAGTTTCGTTACTCATTGGGTCATATTTTAATCCAACTTCAAATCTATTACCATATATTGGATCTTGACCTTTTATAAAAAACTTACCTTGATAAATTCCAAACTTGGTGTTTTTAGAGTCTTCTACAGTTTTATTAGGAACAATAATTTTATTTCCTATTTGTTCATAGGGTTTGTTTTCACTATCTAACTCTATTTTAAAAGCTTCTGACCAAGGGTTGTCTAGATCAAAGATAGATTTTTTGCTATCTCCCTCTCCAATAATATTTCCCCTTTCATCGTTATAAGTGTACTTTGTACCTTGCTTTTTCATACGACTAGAAATACGTTGTTCTTCTGTTCTATTATTAAACATTCCAGTATTAGTATCTAAGGTTGGCCTACGGGTATCTTTCTCAGAGTATTGTAGTGGCTCAGTTTGAGTAGTAGGAGTAGATTTTTCAAACGCTTGTTGCATCTGCCGTGACTGAGAAGAGTCTCTATCTTTTGGAAATGGTTCAGGTCTCGCTCTTGGTCGTGTAGGCTGACTGACACTTGGAGGAGGAGAACTTACACTTGGGGGTGGTGTATTAGGTACAGGTCTTGGAGCAGGTTTTGGTGCAGGACTGGGTGCAGGTGCTCCACGACCCCTCTCTGGAGGTCCACCAGTATATCCACCATACGCCATGCCCATCATAGCTTGCTGATACTTACCCATACGGGCAGCAGCTCCTGGGTTAGCTTTCATAAAATCATTAAGTGCTGGCCTAGACTTTGGACCTTTATAACCAAGAAACTTAGAGGCTAGATTGTACTCTGCATCTAGGCTAGTATCCCCACCTTCTGCATAACCAACTACCCCACCTTGATTAAAAGGTTGACTTGCACTAGATCTTGTATACCCAGGAGGTACATAAGTCATAGGTTTACCATCTACCTCTGTTATTGGTATTTGTTGACCTCTTTGATTTCTATACATGACTGTCCTACTTTGACCTGTTGTACCAGTTGGTAAACTTATTGTTTGCTGTACAGGTCCAGCTACATACTTAGGATCAAATCTTGTGGCAGAAGGAACCATCTGCGCTGGAGTTGTGTACGTAGGTGCAGCAGGACTGTATGGAGCAGGAGTATAAGACCTGCTGTCTGTTTGTGGCATAGGAGTTGGTCCAGGAGAAACATATGGAGTTTGTTGCTGGACAGGTGGAGGAGCTACAGGTTGAGGAACAGCCACTACTGGCTCTTCTTCTCTTGGTACTTCTAAATCTAAAAAGGGGTTCTCAGGTCTTTCATCTGGAAAAGGTTCTTCTACTGGCTGTTCTTCTACTGGCTGTTCTTCTACTGGCTGTTCTTCTACTGGCTGTTCTTCTACTGGCTGTTCTTCTACTGGCTGTTCTTCTACTGGCTGTTCTTCTGTTTCTTCCTCTGGTGTATAAAACTGCTTCATAAAGTTTTCAGTATCTTCATCTAAAGATGCACCACTACCATATTTTTCAAAGGCTAAAACATCTTTTAAATCAACTTTACCATCACCATTAACATCATAAGATAAATCTGTTTCTATAACTCCCATAGACATTTTTAAAGCATCTACAACCTCTTGTGGAGCCATTTTTTCACCATATTGAACGTAATTAATACCCTCTCTACGGAATGGTCCTTCAGTCGTTGTATCAGATCCTGACCAAGAAAATTCCCCACCAGTTTCTGGAGTAGTTTCTGGAGTAGTTTCTGGAGTAGTTTCTGGAGTAGTTTCTGGAGTAGTTTCTGGAGTAGTTTCAACAGATGGTCCATACACAGCACCAGGTTCGTATAAACCTAAACTTTTAGCTTTACCTTGTGCTTCAGACATTTGAGTTCTGACATCTTTTGCAGTATCATTGTCAAAGTTATACTTTTGAAATACAGTACCATCAATCAAAGATTTTTCATAAGCAATTTGATTTTGAAAATCTCTTAAATCTCTTTTGTCAACATTAAAAGTATTACCATATGCATCAGTTACTTGTGGCATTATTTAGTTCCTATCCATACAAAGCCGACGATAGCGCCAACACCCAAAATAAATAAAACAGCCCCTGCTGACCATTCAATAATTGCTTGTTTAATTTCCATTCGTCTATGCTCATGTTCTCTTTTTTGCTTACGTAAGTCTGCTTCAATTTCAAGTATCTCTTGCCATTTACTTGGACCATACATTACAGAGATGTAATCTTTTAGTTCCTGTCTCATAGCCGCAGCTTTTTGTTTTGCTGCAAAGATTTCCATTGCTTGAGCTTCTACACCACCACCTAAAGCTTTATACCATGCAGGTTTACGGTTTTGTTTTTCTGCAA
>Ga0208767_1002452_pt1 | contig 14049 bp, 14 predicted proteins | sample VirMetDEL_Mar_21_FD_184514 | JGI IMG/M metagenome (GOLD analysis project Ga0208767, IMG submission 184514) | Aqueous microbial communities from the Delaware River and Bay under freshwater to marine salinity gradient to study organic matter... | ecosystem: Environmental > Aquatic > Marine >... | reverse complement strand
TTAGGTAAATTTATAAAAGCACCCGTTAAAAATAAACGAGGACAAGCTTGGATAAGACATAACAAAATATTAAAGGGGAAATAAAATGTTAATATCATTTGACGAAATTATAGAAGTAACTTTACATCACGAAGGTGGATATGTTCACGACCCAAATGACTTGGGTGGAGAAACCAACTTCGGTATTGCAAAAAGATTTTATCCAGATGTAGATATTAAAAATCTTACAGAGGACGACGCAAAGGAAATTTATCGTAGAGATTATTGGGATAAAAACAGAGTAGAAGAACTACCAGAACATCTTAGACATATTTTCTTTGATATGTGTGTGAATCAAGGTAGAGGAACCGCAGTAAAGATTATACAACGAGCTTGTGTTGCTAAAGGAGCAGACATCGCAATTGACGGAGGTATGGGGCCAGGAACTATGAACGCAATCGAAACCTACAAACCTTCCGCAGATAGAGTTCGTTGTTATAGATTAAAACATTATTATGATTTAGTAAATGCAAAACCAGAACAAGAAAGATTTTTGTTCGGTTGGTTTAAACGAGCAATATCAGTATAGGAGAAAGTAAATGGCAACACCAGTTCAAGGTTCATTCATAGATAGAACTAAAAACATAGAGAGACCAAATTCATTTAAAGTTGTTAATAGTATTAATGACGCAATTTATGAACCAACAGGTTCTAATTTAAATTCAGCTTTTACCGTAAGTGGAGAAGGATATGAACTTAGAGGTTTAGATGGTGGTTCAATAACAGGTGGATTAGCAAGTGGTAGTATATATAATCTATCATTATCATATGTTAGTGCATCATCATTAGCAACTGTAAACTTATTTAGATAATGTCAGAACAAATATCACAGATTATACGAGAAGTCATCACAGAACTGATTGACGATAGTCGTTGTATTCATTGTGGTTCAATCACCAATGAAGACTTGAGAAAATGGTTCGGTAAAGGTAAAACAGGAAGTTCTACCGGTGGTGGTTGGGACAGATATGGTTCAGACGGACAGAAACTTGGTAAATGTGGCGCAGGAAAAGAGGGTGATGCCTACGCAGCTTGTTTATCCAAAGAGAAAGCAGCAAAACTTGGGCCAAAAGGACGAGCAGCATTTGTTCGTCGTAAAAGACGAGACCAGAAACAAGCAGGTGATAGTAAAAAAGGACATCAAAAGTCCAAAGGTAAATCACCAGTATTTAGTAAAACAGGAGCATAATAATGGATATTACACCATCACATATTGAATTATTGAGAACTACTTTTGATGCCGTCAAAGGTATCAGTCCAAGTGGTGGTGCATACAAGAACTTAGTTGCCTTTTTAGACAATCTAAGTCAAAGTTCATTAAAAAAATTATCCAATGCAAAAATTAAATTTGTTTCACCATTGGCAAAAAACAGATTAAATAAAAATGAAATGTTAAACAAACCTAATTATATTAGAAATGTAGCACCAATTCCGGCAAACCAAGAAGACGGAGAACACCAATATTATAATCCAGATGTGAACGAAGATTGGTCAGACAAATACAAACGAAGTATTGATTGCAACAACCCAAAAGGATTTAGTCAAAAGGCACATTGTCAAGGACGAAAAAAAAGAGAAGGAATTAATGAACGAGCACGACAAGCGGTATCGGGTGGAAAAGTTCATAAAAATATTACAGGATTTAATTTACCATACAAAGGTAGAAAATACAAAGAAATAGATATGGAAGTTAAAAAAATTGACAACAAAACAGAAAAAGTTTTATTAAGAATTTTAAATCCAAAAAATTTATTCGGACAACAAGTTGAAGTAACATTTAAAGAACTTCGTAGAGGCCCGTTTATGAAAACCGACACCAGTAAAGATGTTAAGGAGAATACTATGAAATCATTAAGTGAAATGATAAAAGAAATCACAATAGAAGAAAAGTTAAATTTATTTATGGAAAAGAATGTTCCGACAGACCCAGGTAAATGGGCATACTACAAATCACAGGCAAAGAAAAAGTTTGATGTATATCCAAGTGCTTATGCAAATGCTTGGGCAGCAAAACAATATAAAGCAGCAGGTGGTGGTTGGAGAACTTCTAAAAGTGAATCCTTAGAAGAAGCTTGTTGGGTAGGATACAAACAAGTCGGTATGAAAGACAAAAGTGGTAAAATGGTTCCTAATTGTGTAAAAGAAATCACAGAAATCTTTTACGAAGTAGACGGAAAAGGACACGGATACACTTTTGAATACATTAGAGAAAACGATTTAAACGAAGCCGAATATCAAGGTCGTGAAGTAAAACTTGGTAAACCAATGCAAGGTGATGTTAAAAAGTTTAAAGTATATGTTAAAAATCCACAAGGAAATGTCGTCAAAGTAAACTTTGGACACAAAGGTAAAGGTGGAGAAAAAACAATGAGAATTAGAAAATCTAATCCAGAGGCAAGAAAATCTTTTAGAGCAAGACATAATTGTGATAATCCAGGCCCACGCCACAAAGCGAGATACTGGTCTTGTCGCAAATGGTAGGAAAGTTATGAAATCAAAACTAACAGAATGGTTAGTTAAACCTTATATCAATGAAGGCGTTGAACTCGACATTGAAGTCGGTGATGACGTCTTGATGGGTAGGTTTAAAAACAAACGAGTCAAAGTCAAATCTATTGATTGGAATGACAAAGGTGATTTATTAATCAACGGAAGACCTGCATTAAAATTTAGAAAAGTAGACAATGATAAAAAATTACTACCGACTAAAAAATCAGGTGAAGATTCCATAGAACCAGATTCCGATAGAAAAGGTATTGATGATGAATTTCCATATTACAAAACAGAAGCAAAAAGAATTCCAAGAAAAAAAGGACAACATAGAAATTCACCAAGTCATTCAGATTTATACACAGACGAAAATCCAAAAGGAACAATCAAAGGATTAAAGTTCGCTACCGTAGATGACGCAAAAAAATCAGTTAGTAAGATTAAAGGTAGTGGTAAATCTCACGCTCACAAAATACAAGCAGCAGTTGCTATGGAACAAAGAGCAAGAGAAATGGGTAAAACTGCACAAGCAGCAGTTTATCGTAGTTATATCAACCAAATGAAAAAGAAAACCAAAGAAAAGAACGAATCATTTTTTGGATTAGGAGTAGGAGATGTTCCTTCACCAAGTCGTAAAGCAGTAAAGAAAAACAAAACCGATAAATTATCAGGATATAAAAAAATCAATGAAGAAAAATCAAAGATTAAAAAAGTAATCGCAATTTATCCAGGTCGTTTTCAACCATTTGGCCCACACCACAAAAAAGTATTTGATGCACTACAAAGTAAATTTGGAGAAGCATACATCACAACATCAAACATACAACAACCACCAAGACACCCAATGAACTTTAATGAAAAAGTTAAACATATGGTAAAAATGGGAGTTCCAAAGAATAAAATCGTTCAAGAAAAAAGTCCTTATGTGGCAAATAATTTATTAAAAAAATTCGATAAAGATACCACGGCAGTTGTTTATGTATTCGGTGCAAAAGATGCCGGTAGATTAACCGGTGGAACCAAGAAATCTGGTGGTAAAACTTATTATCAAGACTTTAAGAAAAACATCAATGATTTAAAAGGATATGAAGAACAAGGATACATTTACACCGCACCACACGTTAAAGTAAGTGGTATATCAAGTGGAACTGAAATTAGAAATCTATTAGGTAGTCCTAAAATAGATGATAAAAAAAGAGAACAAATATTTAAGAAAACATTTGGGTATTTTGATAAGTCTACATATGAAATGATGACTTCAAGATTTAAAAAATTATTTGAATTTTATCAACAACCAAAAGTAAAAGAATTGATGAAAGAAGCGAGTGCTTTCGGAAACCACTTTAACGCATCAATTATGTCAGACGAGGGTATGTATGATTTTTTTGGTTCATTGGATGATTATTACAGAATATCACCGGAACACGGTAGAATAATTGGTTGGGAATTAATTGACTTTCCTATTCGTGATACAGAAAATATGATGTTTACCATTATGGCAGACGAATATGAAAAAGACCGCACCAAAACAGTAACACACGGTCGAACAATAAACCAAAACAGAAAAAACACAGAATCCGTAGATAATCCATTTCCTAAATACAAAGAAAGAATAAGAAAAACATTATCTAATCTTGGTTGGGAAATCATTAAATATTTTGGTCAAGAATCATTTACCAAGATGAAAGAATCACCTATGTTGAAAAAACAAGATGTATTTAAAGGTGTTGACCATATTAAGAAAATTCAAGAAGGATTTATGAAAGATGTTGAATTATTGATAGAAGGTGGAGCATACGGACATATGAATCATCCATTTGATGATAATAATTTGACGTTTTCAGATTTGAAGAACATAATTATATATGGGTTAGAAGGAAAGTTAAATCGTGAAGATAATGTTTCTGAAAAACTTGACGGACAAAACCTAATGGTAAGTTGGGTAAATGGAAGTTTAAGAGCAGCCCGAAACAAAGGTCATCTGAAAGATGGTGGTAAAACAGCACCAACAACATCAGGTATTGCTAATATATTTAGTGGTCGTGGTGAAATAAAGAATGCTTTTGTTGGAGCAATGAAAGATTTAGAAAGTGCGATTGGTAAATTATCCAATGCACAAAAAACAAAAATATTTGGTAATGGAACCAAATGGATGAACTTGGAGGTTATATATCCACAAACAGCAAATGTAATTGATTATGATGTCGCAGAAATTGTATTTCACGGAACAATCGAATATGATAAAACCGGTAGACAAAAAGGATATTCAAAAGAAGCAGCTCGTATGTTACAAGGTATGATACAACAAATAAACCAAAACATTCAAAAAAGATTTAAAATCGGTAAACCAAACTTTTTACAATTAAATAAAGTTCAAGATTTTAGTAAAAAGAAATCTACATTTTTAGGTAAATTAAATAAATTACAATCACAATATGGATTAAAAGATGGTGATAGATTAGGTCAGTATCACGAATCATTTTGGAGAGAATATATTTTCAATGCAGCAAAACAATTTAAAGTTTCGTTAAAACCAAATGAATTAGTTAATTTAACAAATCGTTGGGCATACTTTGATAAATCATACCAAGTTTCAGAAATTAAAAATGATTTTAAAGACAGACCAGAATTTATGAAATGGATATTAGATACAGACAAACTCAACCACAATAAAATGTGGAAAGACAATATCAAACCATTTGAGATTTTATTTTTTCAAGTTGGTGCCGAGATATTAAAAAATATACAAGGATTTTTAGCAGTATCACCAGATAAAGCAGTTCAAAAAATTAAACAAGATGTATCAAATGCATTAAAAGATTTACAAAAACCAGATAATGTAGAAAAATTATCTAAATTAAAAACACAAATAGAAAAATTAGAAGCTATCGGTGGGGCAAGTGCAATCGTTCCAAGTGAAGGATTGGTATTTAAATACAAAGGTAATCTTTACAAGTTTACCGGGGTTTTTGCACCAATCAATCAGATATTAGGTAGTTTAAGATTTTAAGGAGAATAGGTTATGGCAAATTATAGTAAAGATTCCGAAAGACAAAATAAAGCACTCAAAGATTTAATGAGTGGTAAGGAATATGAAAAAAATTATACACAAGTCGGATATCAAGGTAAGGTAGAAAATCGTGGTGGAGAAACCCGTAAATCAGAATTAACAGATGTAATGGCATCAGTAAGAATGCCTTGGTTTTGTCCTAAGTGTGATAAGGCAATGAAGAAACGACTTGATAATAAGTTTTGGAGAATTGCAGGACATTGTTTTGATTGTCAAATAGAAATGGAAAACAAAATGAGAATTAAAGATTATTCTGAATATGAAAAATATGCACAGAAAAAAGTATTAGAGAATCAAAAAGCATATTTAAAAGATTTAGAACAAAGTATTGATGATTTTGAAAAAACAGATGGTAAAAAAGAGTGGTTTAATCAAGTTGGTGTCAATACACCAGAACTTCAAAAAGAAAAATGGGAAATGGGTAAAGAAAACTTTGAATCAATGGTTAAAGAAGCAAGAGATTTTATACGAGAAAAGAAACAACTCGTTGAAGACGCAGAAAAACAACTAACAGGAGTTAAATAATGAATATCATTCAAATGATACTAAACCTATTCTTTGGTGGAAATAAGAAAAAAGAAGTCAAAGAATTAGACAAAGCAATCAAAGCAAAAGACCAAGAAGTTAAAGAACTTGAAAAAGAAGTCGAAGTTCTTGAGTCAAAGAAAAAAGTAAACAAAAAAGAAGTAGCTAAATTAAAAAGAAAAGTCACTACTACTAAAAAAGAAATTGAAAAAGCATCAGAAGCAGTCAAAGAAGATAATGCTGATGACGCAGTAAAATTTTTGAAGAAATTCAGTAAGTAGTATATATTTATATATATGAGATATTTAATTTACATATTATTTTTTGGATTAGTTTTTTCACAAGACGCAACCAAAACCTACACTTTTACCGAAGATGAAGTTTTGGGATTCACTAATCGTATCAAAGAATTAGAACTAAAAGATAGTTTAAATGTTTCTTTGGTAATGGATTTAGAATCACAAATCAAATTATATGAAGAAAACTCAGTAATTGATTCAATGTTGATTGAGAATAAAACTAACCAAATTAATCTACTGAAAGACACCACCAAACTTCTTGAACAAAAAGTAAAACTCGTTCAACCTAAATGGTATGAAAACAAATGGTTATACTTTACATATGGAGTTTTGATGACTGCTACATCAGTTAAGTTAGCAGGTCAAATAGTAGATTAATGGCAGAACAAATAAAAGAAGTAATCAAAGCCGAATATATAAAGTGTGCACAAGACCCAGCATACTTTATGAAAAAGTTTTGTATGATACAACACCCGATACGAGGAAAAATACCTTTTGAGTTGTATGATTTCCAAGAGAAAACGGTTCGTGAATTTAAAGACAATCGTTTTAACATTATTTTGAAATCAAGACAATTAGGTATTTCTACTTTATCCGCCGGTTATTCTTTGTGGTTGATGACATTTTTCCAAGATAAAAATATTTTGGTAATTGCAACCAAACAAGAAGTAGCCAAAAACTTGGTAACGAAAGTTCGTGTTATGCACGCAAATCTACCAAGTTGGTTGAAACAAAGATGTGTTGAGGACAATAAATTAAATCTTCGTTATATGAATGGTAGTCAAATCAAGGCAGTATCATCAGGACCAGAGGCCGCTCGTTCGGAAGCTCTATCGTTGTTGATATTAGATGAGGCGGCATTCATTGACAAGATTGACGAAATATGGACTGCGTCACAACAAACCTTGACAACCGGTGGTAGTTGTATCGCTTTGTCTACACCGAATGGTGTGGGTAATTGGTTTCACAGAACTTGGGTAGAAGCCGAAGAAGCAACAGGATTATTTAATCCGATAAAATTGCATTGGACGGTACACCCAGACAGAAACCAAGAATGGAGAGACGAACAAGATAACTTACTTGGGCCAAGTTCAGCAGCACAAGAATGTGATTGTGACTTCTTGACTTCTGGTACTGGGGTAATTGACCCAATCATTTTGGAAAAAATGAGAAAAGATTTATGTAAAGACCCATTGGAAAAAAGAGGTATCGATAGTAATATGTGGGTTTGGGAACCACCAAACTATTCAAAAGATTATTTGGTATGTGCTGATGTGGGTCGTGGAGATTCAGCAGACTATTCTGCATTTCACGTTATTGAGTTAGAAACCTTGACACAAGTAGCAGAATACAAAGGTAGAATTAACACCAAAGATTTTGGAAATATGTTGGTTAGTGTGGCAACAGAATATAATGATGCTTTACTAATTATAGAAAACAACAATATTGGTTGGGCAACAATCCAACAGGTAATCGATAGAGATTATCCAAATTTATTTTACACAAGTAAAGACTTACAATATGTAGATGTTCAACATCAAGTCACTAATAAACATTATAGTGAAGAAAAAAGAATGATTGCTGGTTTTTCAACGACTTCTAAGACCAGACCACTAATTATTAGTAAGTTAGAAGAATTTTTTAGAGAGGAAAGTGTAGTGATTCGTAGTAACCGATTAGTTGACGAATTACTTACTTTTGTCTATATAAATAATAGAGCACAAGCGATGAACGGATACAATGATGATTTAGTTATGTCGTTTGCAATTGGACTTTGGGTTCGTGATACTGCATTAAGACTACGAACACAAGGTGTGGAATTAACAAAGAAAACTCTTAGTCGTATGATGGACAACGAGGGTTTATACACACCTAACGATAACAAAAACGATAGTTGGGAGTGGGACACAGGAAAGAATAAAGAGTCATTAGATTGGCTTTTATAAAGTGAGGTAAAAAATGGCAGATACAACATTATTTGGTAGACTACAACGATTATTTGCAACAAATGTAATTGTTCGTAATGTCGGTGGTAAAAAATTAAAGATTGCCGATACAGACCAAGTTCAAAAACAGGTTAAATCACACCTTGTTGATAGATATACAAAACTACACAACAACTTAGATTTAGTCGGAACAGGTTATTCCACCGTTCATCAAATAATGGCGGCAAGATTGGCATTATTCAAAGATTATGAATCAATGGATTCCGACCCAATTATTTCATCAGCATTAGACATTTATTCAGATGAATCCACTATGAAAGGTGAATACGGAGATGTAATTAAGATTAAATCTGAAAACAATAACATTAAAGAAATTCTACATAATTTATTTTATGATATTATGAATGTTGAGTTTAATTTATGGCCTTGGGTTCGTAATATGGTAAAGTATGGAGATTTCTTTTTATATTTAGATGTTAATGAAAAGTATGGTGTTACTAATGTAGTTCCATTGTCACCTTATGAAATCGTAAGAGCAGAGGGTGAAGACCCAACCAATCCTTATTATACAAAGTTTTACTTAGAAAGTATTGAGGGAGCACACCCTTACTTCGGACAAAAGAATAGTGGTAAAGGAAAAATAGAATTTGAGAATTTCCAAATTGCACATTTTAGAATGGCTAATGATAGTAATTTCTTACCTTATGGTAAATCTATGATTGAATCCACAAGAAAGATTTGGAAACAATTAACACTTATGGAAGATGCGATGTTAATCCACAGAATTATGAGAGCACCTTCTAAACGAGTATTCAAGATTGATATTGGAAACATTCCACCAAACGAAGTTGACAATTATATGCAACGAATCATTAACAAAATGAAGAAAACACCATTTGTTGATGAATCCACCGGTGAATATAATTTAAAATACAATATCCAAAACTTAACAGAAGATTTCTTCTTACCAGTTCGTGGTGGAGATTCAGGAACAGAAATCAACGAGTTAGGTGGTATTGATTATGATTCAACCGAAGATGTCGAATACCTAAAAAATAAATTATTAGCATCACTAAGAGTTCCAAAAGCATTCTTAGGATTTGATGAAAATGTCGGTGGTAAAGCAACCTTAGCAGCAGAAGATGTAAGATTTGCCAGAACCATTGAAAGAATACAAAGAATTATTGTATCAGAATTAACAAAGATAGCAGTAGTTCACTTATATTCACAAGGATACACCGACGAAGACTTGGTAAACTTTGAATTAGAATTAGCAAGTCCTTCAACAATGTATGAACAAGAAAAGATTGAATTATGGGGACAGAAAGTTTCATTAGCTCGTGATATGTTGAGTGATAAAATTCTACCTTATAATTGGATTTATGATAACATTTTTAATTTCTCACAAGAAGAAAAAATTCAAATTGAAAATGAAATCATTGAAGACCAAAAACAAAAATTCAGACACTCACAGATTGAAATGGAAGGTAATGACCCACAACAATCAGGTGAGTCAATCGGAACACCAAGTGATATGGCATCAGTTGGTATCGGAGAAGATGAAACTTCTACACCACCCGATACAGTAGCAGGTTCCATATTTGACCCATTTGATGACGGAGAAGACGACAGACCGGAAGACCAACAAGGTGGTCGTCCACAAGAGATGAATCACTATGGAAAAGATAGTGGAGCAAGAGGTCGTGACCCATTAGGGAAACAAACTAAAAATAGAAGACCTTTAGCACTCGCTCACTACGATGCATTAAAGAAAACAATGGGTAATAAGTCAAAGGACATACTGAACGAAACCAAACAAGTAGATGAATTAAAAGAAGAATATAATGAATATACTAAGGAAAACGGAGAGAAATAATACCGATTTCTTGAAAGTTTTATATTTATTATTGATAAAATACACAAATACTTTGGAGCTCAAATGTCTTATGTTAAACATAATAAGATAAAGAATACAGGTATTCTTTATGAACTTTTATCTCGTCAAATCACAGTAGATGTGATAAATGACAAGAAAAACGCTAAATCAGTTAAATTATTTAAAGAATTCTTTAATAATAAAACAGAATTAGGTAAAGAATACGAATTATATTCAATCTTATTGAATAAAAAATACAAAAACTTGGCTCACGCATCTCAATTATTAGAAGCAGTAGTCAAAAGTCGTCGTAAATTGTCAAATCGTCGTTTGGCAAACGAAAAATTCAATCTAATTAAATCAATTAAAGAAAATTACGACATCAAAGAGTTCTTTAATACAAGAATTCCTAACTTTAAAGTATTGGCATCGGTTTATCGTGTATTTCAAACAGAAACCGGCAAAGAAGACTTTGGGCCATTAGCAAAAACAGATTCATCAATCACCATAACTGAACATATTACTCAAACTAAACAAACAAGAGTAAAAAAACAAGTTATGAGTGAATATTCTTCACAAGAAAAAGATTTAAGATTGTTAAGTTATCAGTTATTAGTGGATAAGTTTAATAAAAAATATAAATCTCTAAATGAAAGTCAAAAAAACTTGTTGAAACAATATATCAACAATGTATCTAATACAAATTCATTAAAAGAGTTTATAGATTCAGAAGTAATCAAAGTCAAGAGAGCTCTAAAGACACTACTTCCAAAGGTAAACGACAAGATTACAAAAATTAAACTTTCAGAAGCTATTAACTACACAGACGAAGCTACAAAAGGTAAAGTCGTGAAAGATAAACACGTGGTTGCATTGATGAGATACTATGAACTTATTAAGGAAATAAAAAATGTCCAATCACGACAAAATAGCTAAACTCAAAGAAATCATTAGACACTTAGTTGTTCAAGAACTAAGAAAAGATGATATCGAAGAAGTTTCTACAACTGCAACCGCAGGTATTGACGGAACTGGTACAGGTCACTACGATACACCACACGCATTCGCAAGTGGTTCAGTTGGACACAAAAGTCCAGAAGTCGGTGGATACAAAAAAATCAAAGAAGACATAGATGTTGGTCATCAAGACGACGAACCAGATATGTTGAAATCTACTGCTATGGAAATAGCTGACTATGGTAAAAAACTATACGACGCATTAGACAAATATGATGAAATGGAAGACGAAGTTGATTTCCCGAATTGGTGGCAGTCAAAACTAATCGTTGCAAAAGATTATCTACAAAAAGCATTTCATTATTTAGATTCAGAAGAAAAGAAAGACGGAGTTCAAGAATCAATCACCGGTTCAGACAGAAAAGAATTACTACAAATCGGTAAAGAAATCAAAGATAACTTGATAAAACATCATTCAGGTCTTAGTGGAAATGAAAGAATGTTGACACAAGCAATAGGTTCAACATTTATGTCTATGGGATTTTCACCAGATAACAAAAATTATCAAAACTACAAAAAATACTTTCCAAAAAACTTTAATAGTTCATCAGTTCAAAAATTAGCTGGTATACTACAAAAGGAAAAAGATACCGTTAGAAAAACATTTTTTAAACAAGTTGTTCAAGAATCAATAAATGAAAAAACATCACCAAACGAAATGTATGATGATATGATAAAAACTTTAAACACTTCAAATCAAAAAAAGGCATTACAAAGATTAATAGATGAGTTTGAACTCGGTAGAGTTTATTATATGTTTTCAACAAATAGACGAGGATTTTTCCAAGCAGTTTTAACCGCAGAAGCATTGATGAAAGCAAAAAATCTAAAAGAAGTCACTCAACAAGAAATTGATGCGGTAAACAAACTTGTTAAAAGTTTTGATGTATTACGAAAAGAATATCAAAAAATCACCAACACAGGTGATAAAACACTTAAAGACAAAATATTCAATAATTATTATGAATATATCCAAGTGGCTCAAAAAGAAATGGAAAGACTTGCAGGAATTTTAAGAACCAAAAAAATGATAGGTGAGGGTCGTTATCACGAATGGAGAAACGACGAATCCTTAACACCAAAACAAAAGATTGGTCAATCCGTAAAAGAAATTAGAGATTCATTAAACGAATTAGACAAAACAATTAAAATGAATTTAAAATTAAAAACAGAATTAAATATGAGTTCTCAAGATTATTGGAAGAACACACACAAAGCACTAACCAAAATTTCTGAAAGGTTAGTTAAAATGGCAAACAAAGTAGGAAATTTAAAATAATGAAACAAGTTATCGTAGATTATACACCATTTGATATTAGACCAGAACAAATTAATGAGTCTATGAAAGAAAACAACGGAAAGTTGATTGTAAAAGGTGTATTACAAAGAGCAGAAGCAAAAAATCAAAATGGTAGAGTTTATCCAAGAGATATTTTAGTTCGTGAATCTAAAAAATACAACGAAAATTTTGTAAGTCAAAACAGAGCACTCGGTGAATTAGACCACCCAGATAGTTCCGTAGTTAATTTACAAAATGTTTCTCACAATGTCAAGGAAATGCATTTCGAAGGTGACAATTTAGTCGGAACCGTAGAAATCTTGACAACACCAAGTGGTAATATCTTAAAAGAACTATTTAAAAATGGTATCAAATTAGGTATTAGTTCACGAGGATTGGGTAGTGTCGAAATGGTACAAGAAGCCAACGGAGACACCGTATCAAAAGTCGGTGATGACTTTGAATTAATCGCTTTTGATTTTGTTTCCAATCCTTCAACTCACGGAGCATTCTTATATCCACAAAAAATGAATGAGTCCGTAGATAATACCTTGACCGGTAGAACTTGTGGAGATTATTGTAAGGCAGAAAATATAATTAACTCAATTATCAGAGGCGAATAATGGAAGATTTAAAAATATTATCAGAAATAACAACACGATACGGAACTCGTAATATCAATGAATTAGAATTTAAAACACCAGAAGATTTTGCGGCATATAAGAAAAAACATAAAATGCGACCAGGTACGGTTGTAAAAGTATCCGGTAAAGATAAAGTCGTAGGTGATAAACCAAAATCAGAACCTAAGTTAAAAAATAATTTAGTAAAAGGTTTGCAACGTGGACTTGACCCATCTAAAGATAGTGGGTTGATTAAACAAACATTAGACAAACTTGGAGACTATCCAGAATTAAAAGATAAAATAGATAATCTTGTAGATTACATAGATAACAATTCAGTTGGAGCCAGTGAAGAAGAAATAGAAAGGATTAAAGAAAAGGAAAATGAAGTTAGAAACGACATAATTAAAGCTTTGAGTTCAAAAAATGAAAACTTTGATTTAAAACAATTATCAAAAATTACAACAAGATACACAAATAATGCCAGCCGTTAGTAAAAAACAACAAAGATTTATGGGTATGGTTCACGCTTTAAACAAAGGTGAAATCAATCCAAGTGATGTTTCGAAAGATGTTCAAGATGTCGCTAAAGATATGAAGAAAAAAGATGCGAAAGATTTCGCATCAACCAAACATAAGGGTTTACCAATGAAAAAGGAACAAATGATAAATCGTTTAAAAGAAATGATTAAACAAGAATTATCAGAATACACTTATGGTGTAGGTGATATCGTTAAAGATGTCAATCCTTCTTGTTTACATTACGGAGCAATCGGTAAAGTAAAAGAGGTAAATCCAGAATATGTTACTTTTGTCGTGACGAACAACGGAGATAATTTTTCCAAAGGACAAACATTAGAAAAATCACACGACCAAATGAAAAAA
>Ga0208767_1002447_pt1 | contig 14059 bp, 28 predicted proteins | sample VirMetDEL_Mar_21_FD_184514 | JGI IMG/M metagenome (GOLD analysis project Ga0208767, IMG submission 184514) | Aqueous microbial communities from the Delaware River and Bay under freshwater to marine salinity gradient to study organic matter... | ecosystem: Environmental > Aquatic > Marine >... | reverse complement strand
ATTCTATATTTTAAAATAACGTCTATAATTTGCTCGTCTCCTCGACTTAAAACATCTAGACTTTCAATTATAACTGTAGGGAAATATGTTCCTAATTGGTTTTGGATATCTTCTTTTAAAAAATCTAAAGTATCATCGGCTAATTGTTGGAATATAAATCTACGTAAATTACCCCCAAATTCAGGATTTAATGGTCTTTCACCTTGATTAGTTAAAAACCAATTTACTAAATTAGCTTTAACTGCTTCTTGTGTAGTAAAAGTAGTATTAAATACTGCTTCACCACTAAAAGGAATACTAACTCCAACCCCAGTAGAGGGTTTAAAGTCAATGGGTGCTATTTTACGAGCATTATATGCCATTACTTGCTATTCATCAATCCCATAATTTGATCTAAACCTACATTACCAGCAGGAAGAGAAGATCCTTCAGAAACTGTATCTCCTCCAGTTGGTCTAAATGTATTTACATCTGATGAGTTTAGATTCATGTTCCCATTTCTAGCCATCATTTTATTCATGATATCCATTCTAGCATTTCTTTGTTCTTGTAAGTTAGAAGGAGATGATTGAAAAGAAGGTTCTGGGGTAGAAATTACGGATTTAGGAGATTTGACTGCCTCAAGGAGAATATCTTTTAATTCTTCTTGAATAGCGGCTTTTACCTCTTCTCTAATAATTTTTCTAAGTTCGTTTAATTTCATGGTTATAAATATTAGTTTAATATGCTTTTAAATCGTCTCGGTCAATGATAAATTTAATTTCTTCTATTAACACGTTTGGATCTGAAGCGAATGAATACTCTGTGGTTAAAAGTACTATATTTGATTTATTTTTGGCAACTGCTCTACTTTGAGTAACTGTATCGGTATAAGGTTTAGTTTCAACATCCAATACAAATCCTTTATAAGTACCCCCATTTGGGGATCTTTGTGCTAAATCTTCATTCTCAGCTAAAGTATTAATTGTAGGTGAGGTATCAGTTAAATCTGCAGTAGGAGAACATAACTGGATTAAAAGATCTAGTGATTTAAGTAGAGTAGTAATTTTTAGAATAACAGATTGTACAGCTGATATAGCTGGGGATACTGAGGATGCTAAAGTAGTTAAGGGTGGTAAACGAGGTGTACCATCTTCTTTAAATGTAGTTTGATCTTTTATATCACCTAAATTATCAATAGCAGCGGGGACAGCACCTGGGAGTCCTGTTGGGATGATACTCATGGCAATTTGGGATGATACTTTAGTTGCTGCTAATCCATTAATTAATCCTTGTATTAAATTAGCTATACCAGCTCCAGAATTTACAGTAGCAGCTAATCTATCTAAATCAACTCCAGTATTATTTAAAAAACCTACTATATCGTTCCTTTGGCGAATTAAACTATCTAACTCAGGTTTAGTAGGACAATATTTTTGTTTTAAATCTTCAGGATTAGCCCCACCATCCATTTCTCCTTTAAGTTGTTCTATACCAAATTTAGCTATAAGAGCGGTTAAAGCAGGGGTGGCTTTTTTGGCTAATTTTTTTCCTTGTTCTAAAAATAAAGAAGGTAATTTTTGTTGGCCCTCTGGTTTTAGATTATTAGGGGTACCTTTATCGATAGCACTAGGGTCTACAGATGAAATTGAAGAGTTGACATTTAAGGCAGCTCGTTTTTTAGAATCTTGTATTCTAGTTTTTTCTATGTCTGATGGGGTTTGGGTCATTATACAGTGCTAGTGGTTTTAGATAATGAATTTTTTAATCTTTGCTTGTAAACAGGTATTTTTGGAATAATAACCGAAGCCTTAAGATGTGTGGGGGCTAAAGGTGCACCAGCCGGAACTCCTACTTGAGCAGAAAGTGCTGTTGTTAAAGATGATAAATCATCTAAAATATCTGTTAATAAAGACACCAATTCATCTCCTAATATAACAGGTTGAGATTCTTTAGTACCTCCTAAAAATACTTTATTAGATTGGAATACTGTATCTCCTGTAGTATCAGTATATATACCTTCAGTAGCATTTAAATTAATACTCTTTTGAGAAGATAACATTATATGGTCTTGGGTAGAGTTAAATAATATCCTTCCAGAATTTAATATTGCTTGTGGTCCCGTATAGTCTTTGGGTTCTGTAGGTTTATTATTACCATAAGAAGCATATTCGTTTTGGGAAGATACTTCAATTGGGATTTTTTGGGTTGAAGTAAAATACATAGAAGATAAATCTCTATTTATATTTTCTTCAGTTGTACTTTGAGCAGGACTTGATAGTTCAGGATTTTGCCCGTTTCTAAATATTAAGATTGGATCACCTGCTTGCCCCACAGTTGACCAAGTATTTAAATTAGGGTATGTAGAACCAAATCTAATACTTTGACCCCATCTACCTTCATAAATTATATCTCCTTCAAAAGGGTATAAGGGATATATGTTAGATTTTTCCTTAAAATAATTCCCAGGTCTAAATTCGTTAGTATCTTGTTCCCCAGATTTATTAGAAGAACCTGCTTCAACTTCAGCTATACTTTTATTTTGTGAATCTGGTTTTAGGTTTTGAAATGGGTTTGGAGTTGGGTTAACATGAACATTATTCCAAATATTTAAAGTACTTAAATAATAGTACTTAATATTACCCGTATTAGAGGAATAATCTCCTGCTGGGGCTGTAAGTAAGAATACTACCTCGTTAACTAATGGGTAAGTTTTAATATTAGCAAATAAAGGGGTAGCCTGGGTTTGGGTTTGGTTGGGACGAGTAGCTAAAGGAGTTAAAACCTCAGCAACTATTTCTCCGTTAGATAAAGATGTAGATTGGTTTATAGAGATAACCCTAGCAGGTAAAAACTGGGAGAATCCCTTAGAAACTAAATCCCGTAATTCCCCAGTAGAAATTTTTCCTAAATCACCAAACCACCCCATTTTTTACTTTTTATTTTGTAATTTTTCCATTTCCTCAAGCAATTGGGCTTTTTCCTCATCCGAAATACCTAAACCACCATCTTCGGCATTAGTAGATATGGCTCTTTGTACTAAAGTAGCCATTTTAATTAAGGCATCATCATTTTTAACACCAATTTCCATATATTCTTTGATTAAAGGCACGATTAATGTCGCATCTCCAATATCGGAAACCATGGGTTTTAATTCGGATATAAGCGCAGTCACTTGTGCTTCACGGCGTTTTTGGTTATCGTAGATTTCCTCGAGTAAATCCGCGAATTTCTTTTTACCAAATACAACTTTTTCAAATTGAGTGCTCATATTTATATAATTTGTTGATTATAAATATAAACTATTCAAACTCTACATATCCATTATCTAAATAGAATATATAATTACCTTTAAATATATCGTATAAACGATTAGCTATTTTAGTGATTTTAGGGGTTTTAACATCAACCATTTCCCTAATGTAGATATAAAGTGCTTTTTTATTAAAAATATCTATATCCTCACGTTTACGAAATAATTCTAAAATAGCATCTGCTACCTCAGCATCATGTTGTTTGGGGAATAATTCAAATATATTTTCACTAACATATTCTACAAATTGATCTATATATTGGGTTAAGGGGCTATCTGTAGGATGGTCGTTTATACTATAAGAGTATTCTTCATTTTGATGTAACTCCTCTACTGGAGCTTTTTCTATTCGTTTCTTATAGTTTTTCTGATTTGATAAGATCAAGTATCGTTTTGCTATAGTTCCAAAATAGGAATATGCTTTTGCTCCCTTTTCGGGATTGAATAGATGTATCTTAGATAAGAGAAAACAAATTACCTCATGTTGTAGATGTTCAATTTCATCTACTTCTGTATAGTAGAATTTAAAGGTATGGATTATGTTCTCTGTTAACTTAAAAAACGGATAGTGAATCCGTTGTTGGTAGAGCTTGCTTTTTTGGTCCGGATCAGAAATGCTATTGTATAACACAATAGCATCTTCAGTATCCTGAGTAAAGTAATTTTTACTCTTGGCTTTTCTTTTTCTTGGCATAAGACATATTAAACCTTTTTTAGTTTAAATTCGTTTAAGATATCTTGTAACCCTTTGATTTGTTGAAAGAAAAAACCTACTTCATCATCTGACTTGAATGTTCCTTTAGCATCAATTTGCTGAAGTTTTTTGTCCGAAACCTCTATTACTCGCGAGATTTTATCTAGGTAATCTAGATAACCTGCGAGGATATCTTCCTGTTTTTCAAATTTGCGGAGAAGGTTAAAGGTTGTATACCCTAGGGCAACAACCAAAACCGATAGAATAACAATAGCAGTAATCATAAATTATCTAACAAATTCTTTAAACCTTCACTTTTCATTGAACCTAAAGCCTTTTGTTGCTTACTAGCATTTTTGGGCTTTTCGTTTAATGTAAAATTCTTTTCTTGGGGTGGCACGGGATTTTTCAATTTAGGTAACCACTCACGCTCAAACTCAATACGTGCCGCCATCAAATCTGCCTGGTGTAGGATAAATGGAAGACAAGTACGTGGCTTTTGTTCGGGCATGTACGTAAATAGGTACTTTTTATTAGCCTCATCATACAAACCATCATGGGTTTGAATAGCCAACATTTCATTAAATGTATATTGAACACCATGAGATTGGAGAATAAACAATCCTCTATCAGGAACTGAGGCAAATGGAACCTGGGTGTTGAATTTGTAATCTTCACCTAGCTTTTCTCTTCTCCATTTATCATCCTGGGGGATATAGGATTCGTGTTGATCATCTCCCATTTTACCCAAATCATGGTTGATAGCAGAGAATACAAGTTCCTCCATAGTGAAGTCTTCCATATTAGCACCTTCACTTTTCCATAATTCGTATTGTTTACGAGCACAACGGACAACACGATTAACGTGTTCAACATACCCACCTGGAAAAGCATTGTGGTATTCCTTTTTGTGAGAAGCGGGCATTAGAATTAGACGATCTTTGTACTTGTTATATAGATCCAACATTGCTTGCTTTCTATTACCTTTAATATAGGTTTCAATATTAGCAATAAGCTCGTCCCAATTAAATTGTATTTCTTCAGCTGTTAATTTCATCTTATCTTCCGTAAACAGTTCCCATTCGTTCAACCATACTATTAAGATCATTAAGCTCCTCAGTAATATCATCTAAAGTATTATGGATATCTTGAATGCTAGTACCTTGACGGGTAGTCATAACTCTAAGAGTTTTTACTTTGCCGTCAATGCGACCTAGTTTTTGTTGGAATAATTCTTTGTTCTTCATGTTATTTAATTTAAAATGGGTTTCCCGAGTGATGGGGTGGAACATCTCGCTCCTTTCTCTCTCCCTCTCTCTTTCTTTCCCTGTACCCTAAAAATAAAATAGAAAAATTGGGGAATCAAGCTTGAGTTAAGAGATCTTTAACTTTCTTTATATGGGCGCATTTTTCATACTCTTCTTTCTCCTCCCAAAAAGATATTGCTAAATCACAAGCTGTGATAGAGTATTCATCTGAAAACACATTTGCTGCATCTTTGGCCTGAGGTAAGGAAGGATCGAAATCTTTTAGATGAGCCCATGCTCTAGTGTGAGTAACAAATTCACCGGCATCACCATCAAATTCTATATTTTTAGCTAGATTTGGAATTATTTCTAGGAACTTGTCCATTTTATCTTCTATGGTTTTTTGGTTCCAAATGATTTTTTTAAACATTCCTAATTTAAATACTTGGGTATCTTGAAATCGCATAAGTGCAGCCTTCTCTTGGGAAGCCGCACTATCTTCAAAGACACCAAATATTTTTTCAGGATCTATCATACCATAATCTAACGGGTATAAATATATATAATTTCAATATCACCGATGGTGGTGGTTGTATAATAGTCTTGCATTATATCGCAGATTTTGCGCGGAATTTGCGCGGTTAAATTAATATTGACGCGATTGGTTACGCTTAATATCGAGGTCCTTATAAATTTTATTTTTTAGGGATTGAACCGATTTGACTCCCTCCTGAGAGACTCTCCTGATACCATTATCAAGTTTATAGTAGGTATCTCCTATCTTCTTTCTAATACTCTTAAATGATGTCTCAGTAGAAAGTTTAGTAGTTTCAATTTCTTCTTCAAGTTTCTTGATTGTAACGTAATTTATAAAGATAAAAGTTGAGGCTAGTGCCATAAACGCTATAAAAACTACCAATCCTATAATAAATACAATTTCCATAATTTTTGTTTTTTTGGTTGGAATATAAAAAGCCTGGAGGTATACTCCAAGCTTAAATATTAGGAAAATTTAGTGGGCCTTATAGGGCTCGAACCTATGACCTACTGATTATGAGTCAGGTGCTCTAACCAACTGAGCTAAAGGCCCTCTATTATAGGGGATTTTGAAGCAAGAACAAAATCTTGCTGATCATGTTTGAAAATAAAGCCAATCCTACCCCCATCACAAATGAGGTAGTACTTTGAATTTCGGATTGTAAACCAAAAGTCCAAGTGATTGCTATAACACCTGTTCCCACTAGCATGATCATAATCATACCCATAGTAGTGTGTGGGTGAACTTTAGGGATAACCTTCAATACTGCTTTATTGAAAAATACCATTGGTATCACTGAGGAAAGTCCTATTAGAAAATCCATATTATTTGTTTATTTTAGTACACCCGAAAGGATTCGAACCTTTGACCGTCTGCTTAGAAGGCAGATGCTCTATCCTGCTGAGCTACGAGTGTAAAATAATTGAGGGGCTTCACCACTTTAGCGCGCTTCCAGCATCATGGTCCCAACCTAAGTAGCCCGTCGACTGTGTTCTTAGGATATTACGTTTGTCTCCCCTACTTTGTACTCGGAGCCGGGCTCGAACCGGCACGGCCGCAATGGCCAAGGGATTTTAAGTCCCTCGTGTCTACCTATTTCACCACCCGAGCATTCATTTAATCTAGTTGATCAATTTCTGTTTCCAATTCACGAATTATCTTTTGCAACTCGAGTGTTTCCTCTAGAACATCTCTCCTCTCAGGATTATCAGGATGGAACTCCCAAAGAGAATGAATACGTTCATACATAAAATTCAACTCGTTTATCAAATCTGCTTTTTTATCCTTATCCATTATCTGAGGAATTAGCTTTGTTGATTTGGTTTACAACATAGAGGTAATTTAGTACTCCTACGGCAAAACCTAATGGGAATTGGAGGAAAACACTAAGATTACTAAGCAAATTAACACTACAAAATGCGATCAGAAGAACCAAATTGATTCTCATTGCGGCTTTTGCTTGTGGGGTGAACTTTAACATAACTTTGTTTTTTTATTATTACGTGGTAAATATACGAACTCTCTTTTAAATATCCCAATTTGCTGCAGCAACTTGCAAAGAAAGCAACGGGGAAGAATTTGGGTGATCTTTCATGATCAAAAGTGCATCTGCTATAACCTCAGCATTCAATCCTGAATCCTCGATTCGTTGGACTAGAGCACAAAATTCGGGAGTAAGTGTGGTTTCTTTTTTCATTAGTTCAAATGAATTTTATTAGCGTTTTTGAGAAATTCGTCGTATTCTGCGAGGAAATCTTCAAGCATATCATTCAATGCTGCATTGTATCCACGCATGTATACGCGCTCATCTTCCGTGTATTCCCGCGATTCCATCAGCATTTCTATGCGATTGTCATCGAGTGTTTCTTGGAGTAGTTTTTTAAATGCTTCCATAACCTTTATTTTTTACTAATTAGACATTTGTTGCAAACAAGAAACTTTCTGCACCCACACGGGTAGGGTAAGGAAGACCCTCAGTTAGAGGATTACCAAGATCATCAAGATTATACTTTGGATCTGTTGGATTATTATAATAATGAATCAACTCCAAAGCTTCTTCTTTTGTTACATTTACATAATTTTCACACTCATAATCATCATCCCAAATACTTACTCCAAGACAACCTTCAGGGGTAGATTCAATCTTGTTTCTAACTTCTTCATCAGACATAGGAAAATTCTGATGACCAATAATCACTTCTTTTTTGGTAAACATGCTTTTGGGTTTTTAATTTACAATGTAAATATACGACTAAAGATACCGTTCTCCAAATTTTTCAATGATTTTCTTTGCTTCTTTTAAAGAAATCTGAAAAAATTCTCTATTGTTATTTACACGGTAAGATTTTAGTTTACGGTGTACTTGTTGTTCTAGGTCAAAACCATTAAAACAGTGAAACGCAAACTCAACTTTATAAGGTAAAGCAACTCCCGTTGAAGAAGATATTTGTTGAGCTCTTTCTTCGGGGTGATTTCTAGTATACCCTATTTTTAGCATATTAGGGAGGGTGGGATTAGACAAAACATAAACCCATGAATCGTATTCTTTATTTCTATTAGCGTAAATATTTATTTTTCTTGGAGTATAATAAGTAACAATCTCCCACCCATCCTCCTCGGGTGTCAAAGTAAAAAACGATGCATTCTCAATCCCATCAGAAGAAAAATCATCTTGACAAGAAACATATTGTTTTGCTTCCTCTAGGGTAATTCTAGTTAATCCCATAGTTATTCAAATATTACTGAAATTTGTTGTTCTCTAACTTCTCTAAAGCCAACATCATTGTTAAAGAGTACTTTTATAAAAATAGTAGCAGTATCTCCTACCATCTCATCATCCAAAAATATTTGTTTTCTAGGTTGGTAAGTGTGTTTGCTATAGGTTCCTAGCAAAGTAGGAGCATACGGGCAATCCCAACAAAAAAACTTAGGAATTTGATATCCTACAATATTAAGTGGTGGGTGGATATTGGCGATATCTTCCAAAGTATACGTGAGATTACCAACAGTAATCGGTTGGGTATAGGATTGATCGCTAAACCAACTTAACACCGAATACATTGGTGAAGTCCATTGTAAAGTATCAAATACAACCCAATAATCGCTATCAAATTGTGTTTCAATGAGAGGGACTTTATTTATTACGTATTGAGGATCAAGTTCATCTAGTTGACCTTGAATTGTAAAATAAGTTAAACCACTATACTTTACTCTCCAATAACCATCAGTAGAATCAAAATATGAACCCGGTGATACTAGTGTATCAATAAAAAATTGGACATCACAAGAACCATCTAAACATGGGTAAGGTTGAATTGGTTGTGATTTTTCACAAGCAAACAAACTAATAATCCCAAATATTGCAAATACTTTTTTCATAACTTTTATTTTTGTAACCGAAGAACCTAATCTTCTAACCCTTTACATATCCATAAATACGTATATACACCCCACAAGGGGGTACGCTCCCCTTAGGAAGCGTACTCAAGTGCCAATTTGTAAAGATCTTGGTTGATCTTGGTGTCTTGCTTGAAGTTTTTGATCTTACGTGCTTTACGTGGCTTACCTGTTACACCGAATGTCTCGAACATACCGTGAATCAGTTTTTCCTGAATGACGTTATATACGCTCCACATATCATTGCCTTGATCTTCCCTGCGGGTAGGTTCTAGCAATTCCTGAATATTATCGATATCGTAGGAAGAAATGTGTTCTTTGGGAAGCCTTGTACGTAGTGCTTCTTTAGCAAACTCGATTTTTTCTTTCTCGCTCAATTGCTTGGCTTTGAGCTTATTCATACACTCGATAGTAAGCGGGAGTTTTTCAACCATTTCGGAAATTACGGTTTTCAACTCATTCAAATCATATCCCATGTGACGGATCTTCATATTAGCAAATTCGGCATCTGCTACTACCAATCCATTAGAACATACTAGGCGGTAAAGACCTGCTTGGAAACGGAATGCGTTCTTTCCATCGTGTGAATTCGTCATCAACACCCTGGGCATCACGGTATCACCATCCTTTCCTTCGATTTGCAACTCATTATTCCCGAAAACAATCATGTGTTGTTGGAAACCTTGATTTTTACGAGCTGCAACTTGTTTTGCATCTACTACTCCCCAACCCATAGAAGCCATATCATTAATTACGGTTTCGGTTGGAATATGCACGTAGTGCTTTGAAGTTGTTGTTGAATCTGCTTTTTGTGTAAAAACAGAAGGGGCAAGTTTACGAATTTGATCTTTTGTCAAAAATTCGTTTTGGTTGTCATTTGAGTACATCATAACTCTAATTGTTGTTTAATTAACGTTCTTATTTACGGTGTAAATATACGAAACATTTCCTGGGGAACCAAATTTACTGCGCAGGAAATTCACCTCTCTTTGGTTTTAAAGGTTTCGTTGTAGTATTGCTCACCTAAGATGAAATGTTTTCTACCTACAACCATATCAATACCATCTCTATTTGCTTTAATAATCACCTCTTTCTCTTTCTCAAGCATATTGCTCAAAATAGATTCAATGACTCCTATTGGATTGATAACTGCATCAATTTGTCTTAACGATTGTACTTTTTCAATCGCTTCTTGTATTGGTGTTTTCATCTCTCTTTGGTGTTAAAAGTAACCGCCTTCTTGAAGTCTAACCCAAGCCTCGCAATCAGCTAAACTACCCTTGAACTCTTGCTTTTCTTCTTCAATGTTCCAAACCTCATAAACATGGTCAATGTAAAATCCCACTCTGTATTTCATCTCTCTTTGGTGTTAATTATTACCCCATGAATATACGAAGGGGAGATGAGGAAGCCAAATGAGATGTGAATTAAGACAACTTGGAGTAACCCAGCAATATTGTATATACTTTTTTCGATAGCGAAAGATCCGTCGAAAAAAAGATTTTACATATCGTGGAAAAATGGGCAAAATCCCTATATGGGAAATGCGGGGCAAATTCTTTAACTAAAAAACATCACATATGGTGAAATGATGAGGGGTAGGATATAAGTATATACTTGATCGATGGGGAGGTATCGTTTACGATCTAAAAATACATCTAAGTCCTTTTTTCCACATATACACGCCCGTATGGATATCTGCGCGCGTGGGATATACATTATATATGCGTACGTACGGCGGCCGCCCACCCATATACGTGCGTACGGTGCTATATAGTACGATGGCCCGATGCTATACTAGCACCAGACCACCATGGGGTGTAAATGAATACTTTTAAATTATACTACTTGGAATGCACTTTCAATCACACGACGATAACCATTGTACTGAAAATTGCTATTATCTATAATCACCCCATCCTTAATTGCTAAGGCATGTTTGTTGACGGAAACAATATAGCTACCACGATTGAACTTGCGGGCAAATTCTTTAACAGTGAATGCAACCGGCTTGTGACGGTATTTTGGATTGGCAAGTGTACCACCTTGTTTAGGTGAATCACCTACGTGCTTGATCGTTTTAACATTATTGTCAGCAAACATATCCAATTGACCTGCTTGCTCAAACTCGATTTGCTTGGTTTGTTTCATGATGAAATTGAACATGAAAGTACCCTTACCATCTTGACGATCAAAAGCATCCTTGACCCAAGCATGAGCTTGTTCGTAGTTGACATTACAGGCATTGGCAATAGCTCTCACTGCACAATCGTTCTTTTCACGCTTGGCAGTTTCAGACTTACTGCTCACCTCATACCCGTTTCTAAAATTCTTCAGCATAACCTTTATTTTTTTATCATTTACAGGGTAAATATACGAACCCTATCTTGGGGAGCCAAATTACCCTACCATTACTTCTTGGAGATTATCACAGATCCAAACCTTATCTTTACCATATTCTTTGATAAGGTATTGTTCGATTTCGTTTGCTCTAGTGATATCATTAGTGTTAATCACATTTCTAACAACATCCCACTTGACTAATTTAACTGTGTAGCGCATAACCTTTATTTACAGGGTAAATATACGAACCCTATCTTGGGTAGCCAAATTTATTTATTTAACCTTTGTAATGCTTCAGCATCTTTTCAAGATCTTTTAATTTCTTAATTATATCTACATTATCATTAAAACCTGCTTTTTTTAGATTGTAGATATTTTGTTTAATATCTTCCTCTAATTTATCTAATACCCACAGCATAACCTTTATTTTTTTATCATTTACAGGGTAAATATACGAAATGGATCTCGGGTAACCAAATATCTTGCTAGAAGTTTTTTAAAAGCTGCCTGGTGGGGGGTATTTGGTTCGTGCACATCCCCAGATACCCCTCGCTTAATGTTAAACCAGGACCTGCTCTAGAACTTATCTACTATCTTGTCTCGTTTATCTAGATCCTCAACAGTTTGAGTAATCATTTTACTCATATCCTGAACCGCCTGAAAGTAACCTAGATATTGTTCATCGGGTAAATATCTAACTTCAGGCAATTGTTTACTCAATTGCTTCAATAACTCAGATGCTAATTCAGCTCTACTTCCACCACGAGATACCTCTACTATTTTATTCAATGTATCATCCATATTAAATTGCTCTACCTTCTAGTGATCCATAATTAATTGACCTGTTGTTGAGTTGGTAAAACACCTTCTCATCAACCATACCATTTCTGTTCTTGGTGAAGTTGATATACGTTGCACCACCCTCACTCTCTGGTTCACGACGCATCTCACCCATTGCATCTACTAGGTGCTTAAGCTTGTTTGAACCTGCAAACACACCTGCTTTGGTAACTTGCTGAATCAACAGGAACGAGGTGAACATTGTGGTTTTATTTTCACCCTTGTTGTTTCTGATACACACATCAACCAACCACGCTTCAGCAGTTTTACGATCCCAGTTGTTGTCATCACGAACACCCTCTATGATTTCAGCAGCTGAATCAATCAACACCAAATCATAACCGCGATCAAGCACTTGCTCAATAACATCCTTGGTATTGTAATCAAGGTAATCCTGCATGAACAACGTCTCTAACTCACCAAACTGCTTGAAACGCTCGGTGTACTTGAACATCTGCTTTTTACCCATCTCACCTGAGATAAACAGCGTTTTAGCACCTTGTTGTTGCGCTTTAGCAAGCACATCTAGCAACACTGTTGTCTTACCAACACCTGGATCACCAATCATCATGATGTTTGTTGCAGCGGGAATACCACCCTCATGTGAAAACAAACCATCAAGTGACAATCCTGTCTTCATGACCTTCATCATGCGTGGATCAATATCCAAATTGTCAAGCTTGACTACCTTACTGAAATCAATCAGTGAAGGAACTGGTGCAACATTTTGGACTTTACGTGGACGACCTCTCTTTTTCATAACCTTTATTTTGTTATTATTACTCATTTACCCTGTAAATATACGAAATGGATTTCGGGTAACCAAATCTCTTGCTGGGAGTTTTTAGAAAAAGTAGGCGATAGTATTTCCATTATTGTGGAAACGCCCATCCCCCTTGTAATTCAGACCCCCATCTTCATCTTCATACCACTCATCATCGAATGCCTCTCGAATGACAGTACATAAAATTTTCCCAGCCTTATACTCAGCATTAAACTCAGACTCTAGTTCCTCCTCACTTGAAGCCTCTGCTATAAAGTACGTCCCAGATGGGTACGTTCCCTCTGTACATAGATATTTGTTCATCCTTACTTTTCTCATTTACCCTGTAAATGTACGACCCCCATCCCGGGACCCCAAATTTTTTGCTGGAAATTTTATGAAAAATGCGTGTTCATATATACTTTATGGTAGGAGAGGAAGGGTTGGATGAGCAATGAAAAGGGGTTAACCCCCCTCCTCCTCCATCCCACATACCACACCCACGTTTTTTCACATACCATACCAATTTCTCTCGTAGCTACTTATATTTCTATATTTGTATATCACACGTTGCTATGACATGTCACACTTTATCAACCATCAACCACATTGTATTGGGCATTAAACAGCGAACATAAACGGATTTACAACGGACCAATTTGTTGGCATGGCATTGGTTATTTCCCAGGTCACGTTTGTATTTCCACATATTTTAGCTACGGGCGTCTCCATGAGTTTATCTAAAGGTATATACGTATAAAGAGGTGGGGTGCCATCTATAACAAGATTTAAAAATATATCCGTATTAACTTCGCTCATTACATCTATAGAGCTTTATTTATCTTTGTTTTGGTTTATATGAAACAACTCTTTTATTTCTCACATCTATTGTTGAAACCCCAATAGAACTATTATAGTCATAATAGAAAGTACTACCTTCTCTATA
>Ga0208767_1002443_pt1 | contig 14067 bp, 17 predicted proteins | sample VirMetDEL_Mar_21_FD_184514 | JGI IMG/M metagenome (GOLD analysis project Ga0208767, IMG submission 184514) | Aqueous microbial communities from the Delaware River and Bay under freshwater to marine salinity gradient to study organic matter... | ecosystem: Environmental > Aquatic > Marine >... | reverse complement strand
AGTAGAACCACCAACGTTTGTTGTGGTAGCTCGTATCCTCATGCCACCTTGAGCGCACTGGAGATAAATAACACCCTCAACAGTCTGTCCAGAATCCTGAGCTGGAACCCAGTTTCCATCTCCAAAGTCCATTTCTAAAGTGCAGGTCGCACTGTCGAAAGTCCCGTAAAACCTTACAAGCTTATAGCCACCATTGTCGATCTCGACTGGTGTCCCGCTTGTATTCGTTGTCGCGTTTGTTAGTAGTGCTGTAGCCATATCTGTATTTTATCCTTTTAGGGGTAGTTGTCTAATTAGAGCCAAATGTACATGTATTTTAGAGTGTTTGAGTCAGTTTCATAAAATTCATAGTTTCCCGAGTCAACTCTTATGTAAAAACCAGTAATCAATAAAGCGTAAGACGATGGCATTGTTCCATTATAATAGTTTCCTCCATTTGCCGGCATCATCGAATAACTATCATCACTAGAATCAATCAACATGTCAATGCTATCAGTGGCAGTTGAAAAGTTATGGACTTTAAGCAATAAAATCTTATTTGTTTCTTTTGCTATAGAAGTTGGAGACAATGAGCTTGAGCTTAGATTTCCCCCCCCCTTCGTGCCACTAACCCCCAAAGAGCTAGTATCCCCCCACTCAATACCACCAGAGCCGTCAGGCTTTAAATACTTCGTTGCCGTTGTCTCGGTGGTCTTGTTGGTTCCCTCGTTAACCCAATAAGCATTATCCCTAAGTCGAGTGACCAAAGACTCTGTGATTGGGCTTTCTGCATCAACCTCAGAGTCGTTTATTGCTGCGAAATTACCGATTGTTACTGCCATGATGTCACTCTCTTAATGGGGTATCGTTTTCTAGCTTTGATTAGTTCTTCTATGACCTTACCGACTGAGTCAGGGGCTATTCTAGCGGGTTTCTCAGCCTTGCCCAAATAGTCGGCTTGCATCTCAATACAGGCTTCTATCACGTTCCAGTATTGGTCTAAGATTATCTTGTATCCTTTGTCGTTCATATTATAACGTATGGTCTCTCGTTAGGTGAAAATCCTGCATTTCCATCACCACGATCCGTAGCTGCAATAAAAGCATACTTAGACTTAAGCTCAACGCTTGCGCTTGAATAATCAGGGAATGCGCTCACACCATCATCAGGATCAAGGTCAGGAGTAATTAAACCATAAATACTTGGTTCTGAGCCATCATAAATCCCCCCGATCGATTGGAAGACGTACTCATAGCTGGGCGAGTCGTTCTTGAATTTCTCCGAAACCTGAAGGGCTCTATAGTTCCTAGTCACTGGAGCACCGAAACGATCCTGAACTTGTCGAGTTATCAATGAAACTCTATTTCCAGTCCATGCATCATCGTCCTTCGGGTCTAATGTTGCGCTGATAATATGCTTCGTGTCTCGGTAGTCGTTTACATATCGGTTGGATATTTCACTAGCAATAGCTTTATTCGCAAGACTCAACCAACGAGAGAACACTTTCTTAATCCTTTGCTGTCCGTACTCGTCACTGGTTTCAGCATCCAAGTCAGCGCTAACTTTAACAACTGAGAAGTTCTTGGCCTCATCCATCTCTAAGACTGGACTTCTTAAACCATAATGAAGCCAGAACTGCGAAACCCTGCTTTTGTCATCTCTTGCAACAGATACAGAATTGGCCGCTAAATGTGAGTCATCATCGAAAGGTCCGTAGTCATTAGCGCGTCTGATAATGGAATCCATCTTGACTTTCTGTGCTCGCTCATCCCACCAAATCAAAATCGTATGCTGAGATATTTCCTCAAGTAGTTCTTTAACTCCTGTCGGTTCAGTTATCAAAGCCGTAAAGGTATAACTTTGAAGACCAAAATCAATCACCTCTTGCCAACCTGCCGTATCTAAATACGACGAGCTTATACCTGCAACTGTACCGAGTAAATGATTGACAATATCATCAACCTCAACACCGTCATAAAAATAGCAATGCTGAACGGTCGCGTCTTGGTCATGAGTATCCGCATCGACCGAACCTGAATACTCAGCCGGTATCGTCGCCCTTGTCGCTGTTAGGGTGTAGTTTCCAGACGTTCCTGTTAAATTAGTGATAAGCATCACCTCGTCATCAATACGAACATAACATTGTGATGCCCCTACATTATCCGCGTCGTCGTAGGCGTCTTTTATGTCGTCATTTGGGTCTGTTATATCAAAGCTCAATGCCCCGACTGTTATATCTGCGTCAAGCGTTGCCTGTGATTGTGTTGGAAGGTTAGCCTTCTCTCGGTCTGCAAACTTCAGTATATCCTTTGCAACTATCGTCACCTTGCCATTATCGGATGGCCCTGTGATAGTATCTAAGAAATAAGTCCTAGTCACAAAGTTATTAGCGTCGTAGGTTCCATCGTCAGCTAAATACCCAGTCTTTACCCTTACCTCATTATTCTCATAGAAAGGCCATCGGTTAATCATCTTACCCCAGAACGAGCCTTGAGAATCAGCATCATAGGTCCTGTTTGCTATATAATTATCAAAGCCCACATCTGTCCAAGGATGATCGGTTAAGCTTATCGAAACCTTTGAACGAACACCTAACCCCTTGCTTGGCGTCAATACAGTTGGAGCTGTAGATACTCCAGTAATAGTCGGGAAGGTTGGCGGGTCACCTGCCGTCTGAATGCCATCGATGCGAACAGAGCTAAACCTAACCGTCTTAGTGGATGCCGCAAAGTTACCTTGATCTTGGCATGTAGAGAACGAGTTGAAACACTCAGTTCCTGAAGCGCCTGAAGCAGAGCAATCCCCTACCCCATAAGTCAACGAACAAGCATTGAAGTCGATCTCGACAATAATCACAGGCTCTTTGCCCATCAATACTTTTTGATCGTCGTATGCCATTAAATAGCGTTCTCGTCAGCAACAAGAAAACGAACAGGGACATCAACCGATAATAGTCCGTTCTGCGTGTGGCTTGGCGCTTTAATCCCCTGAGAGAATGCCCAAGCTACTTCACCGTAACAAGTGGATCCATTCGGACAACTCTCATTGTAATCTCTAGGATTCCAAGCATAAATGAAAGGATACCGCGCCATGTGTTGACTGAATGGCTCCCAAGTAGAGCGAACCCAAGCGGCTGAAAGATGGTCTAGTTGGATCTTGCCTTTCCTCTCTAGCCGTTTAATAGATCGACCTAAAAGACTGCCATTCTGTGAGATGGTGTTTGTAACTTGAATGCCCTGATAGAAATTAGGATTTGTCGCACTAGCCCATTGACCACGCTCGGCAGTCATTATCTCACCGACAACTAATTGACGAATCAGAAGCGATCCTGTACCAACAGATACAGCGAGCCTAATCTTTCGACCTGCCAAAACAGTTACAGCCGAAGTTGCAGCAAAAACAAGCTTGCCACCTGCCGGATTTATACTTGACAAAGAACTAAAAACAGAAGGGGCACTCTCATATTGAAGCGTGATAGTCTCGGCTCCTGTTCCTGTAAAATTAGCAACGTAAGCAGAGAAACCATCTATATCGGTATCTACCGCCATGGTGAAGTCAAGGTTTCCAGTATCGGCTTGGAAGTAGCTAAAATCGCGCCAGTCTATTGCATTAGCAGGAGGTGAACCGCTTACAGTCGTTCCAGACCAAGTCGGAGTTATTCCGCGCAACACGTTTGAATATAAAAATTTAGGAAGTAAGCTCATCGTACCATCACCGCGTTAAGTTTAACCCCGTCGTCTGTCGCCTCGTTTATCTGACCAATTAAACCTCGAAGTTGGTCACCGCCGAAACTGTCGCCTTGTAGGGTTATGTCGAAGTTTGTTGTTTGGACTACTTCTTGACCTCCACCCTCGGCTGATCCAGCATCGGGAACAGATGGACCAGCACCTCCACCGCCTCCACCGCCTCCCCTGAATTGTGTGCTTTGAATTTGCTGAACTTGTTGGGCTCCATAAGCAATCGCTGAAGCAGCGGCAGCAGCACCGAGAGCAGGACCGACATAAGGTATTGAAGCCATTGCAGAGTAAGCGTCCATTGCAGCCTTTGGAGTTGTTGCAATAACCTCTGCGATCCTAGCGGCTTTTCCAATCTCAAACATCTTCCTACTTTCAGAGTTCATGAGTTTGCCCATCTTCCCAAAAGTGCTTCCCATGATGTCTAGCTTGCCTTTCCACCCAGACTCCCACAACATCTTATTGTATTCTTGGTTATATTCCTCAATTTCTCTTAACCTAGCATTAAAATCCTGTTGCTTCTGAATTTCAAGCTCCCGCATAGCATCAGTCTGAGACTGCCCTTCTTCGGTAAGAATCCAAGGCATTCCGGTCATAAGACCGCCGGTTTCATTTTGAGACTCACCCCCCTCGGGCGTGACAACTGTTCCTTGAGCGGTAAGACCTTCATCTTCAAAACTTCCTGATCCAGTCATTAAACCACCAAGACTATTATTGGCAGTTTTTAGGCTCTCTATGTTTTCTCTAGCTTCAATAATCTTCCTGTTTAATTCATCAACTTCAAGCTTTAATAATGATTCTTCTTCTGGGAAAAATGCCTTTGACCAACTATTTTCGAAATCAAATAATGCAGTTTCAGCGTTTATAAGGTCAACTTTTAATAATTTTATTTTATCGTCTTGCTCTTTAATAAGTTCACTAATACTTCTTGAATTAGATTGCTTTTCTTCATCAAATATTTCCCCAACAGCTTCAGCGGCACCATTTGCAACAGTCATAATTGCCTTTATCGCTGGAGAAAGTTTTGATATTAATTTTCCCGCAAGAGCTTCTGTTGATCCTGTTAGTTTCTTAAACTCAATATTTAGGTTCTCAACTTCTTCCATTTCCTTGGAAGACATAACAAGACCTAGTTGTCTAGCTTCCTTTGAATATTTACTTAGTCCATCAGCGCCTTTTTCAAGGAGCGTATTGAGCTGAAACATTGAATCGTTTATCTCATCTGCAACAAAGCGCCTTGTTTCAGAATTTGCTTTAGACATAGCTTCAGCGAAAGCTTCAAACTGCTTATCAACTGGAATCTTAAGCAATTCGCTAGACTTTAGGCCTATTAAATTTAAAACTTCCTCATATCCCGTCGCCCCATTTGCCGCATCTGTTATCTTGACATTCAAATCTTTTAGAGCATCTGCAAATGTTTCTGAATCAACACCGACAGACCTTGCTGCAAAAGATAATTCTTGAAAACGTTCTACGTTAACCCCAACAAGCGAAGCTGTTCTTTTTAAACCTGAAACATCATTGATTTTTTGCATCAATGACACAAATGGGCCTAATGCTGTTTTAGCACCCTGAACAGCTAGTCCAAATTTAGCAAACCCAGCTTGAACGCCTGTAATTGACTTAGTTACTTTCTCAAATGAAGAACTCATTTTTGAAGTTGTTTTCTCAGTCTGATCAACTGATTCTTTAAGGGCCTTAGTTAACCCCTTAATATCACCTAAAATCTCAACTGTTAATTCGTCAACCTTAGCCATTTATAAATTCCTCGGGTGACGCGGTTAAACTCTTCTCAATTCTTTTCTTTCTATTCTCTTCGTGTCTCAACTCAAGCTTGTCAATATATTCTTTACTCATTTTGCTTGGGTCAATATCAGGGGTGTTATCATTGCATTTTACTAGATTATAGTACTCCTTCAATGTGAAGTTCCAAGCATCGGACGGCCTGAAATTATATTCTTTAATCAGGGTGCTTGGGAATTTCCACCAGTTTGAATTTCTGTCTGCGTCTTTTGCGCTAACTCTTTGATTTTCTCCAGATATTCCTCTAAACTTTTTTTTTGCTCATTGGGGCAAGAGGCCCTATGAAGGAATGAGAATGCGTGAAACACAACTTTTGTTACACCATAATCCATCACTTCTGCCCCAATCTGACTAAATGAAGGGCATTTATCAACTGTTCCCTGAAATATATGCTCCCCTTTAATGCCTGCCCATATTGCAGCAGCTACGACCTTCACGTCTGGTTTCCCTTCAAGACATGCTATACCCTCAAAAACACCAATATCAGTTTTGTCTTGAAACTCCATAACTGCCTCAAAGGTGGGCCTGAGAACATACTCAGACTCACCGATTTTTAATTCATAAGAGGCACGGGCAGAATTAGGCAAATGTTACAGTTCCATCATTACTTAGAGTACAGGAAAACGCTTGAGCGTTGTTGTATTCTCCTGTATATTCAAAGCTGTCAATATGCCAGTTACCTGTTGCCGTTTTTCCATCACCATAAGCCATCTGAAGATCGACAATAGTGTCACCCTCTGCGGCTGCTTCCATCAAAGCAAACTCTGCATCATCTGAAACCCATCCATTGAATGAGATAGAGACAGACCTTTGACCAGCGTTAAGCTTATCAGCCCAACGTGAGGAGTCTTTATCAGATACGTCAATAACCTCATTATTGATCGTCATGGTATGAGAAATAGCCGCCCCTATCGTCTGATAGGTGGTATTCATGATTTTGAGCAGCATGTCAATGCCGTTATACTTAGCCATCTTTTTAGTCCTCTATTAGTAGATTGAAAGTAATGATGCCGTGATGGGCCAGTCCATCACCTTCTAGAAATGTATTGTAGCCTGTTCGAGTCATCAGTAAATTTGTTGAACCCTGTGTTAAAACTAAAGGCGTTTTATTAAACTCATCGTTGATATAATCGATCATATTCAACACTTCCTTATCTCCCTGACTCTCGGTCCAGAAGTCAAAGATTAGCTCACCTTGTGTAAACTCATCAGTCTTGCCGGATATATCAACCGCGTTTCCCCATTGTATCCGAAGGTATGGCGGGGCTGTATCCTTGGGCACGTTGTTATAAACCTTTGTACCGACAATACTAGAGATATTAGCGTCAGCTTTAGCGCGAGCCACGGCAACGGTTAAAATGTCAGAGTGCAAGCTTGACCCCCTTGGCGATTATCTTATTAATAGCCTTACGATTAGCTGCAAGTGTTCGCCTCATGTATGGCCTAGCCCTCATTTTCCTCGTGCCGAACTCAAGGTCCAAAGCGTAAGGCGCGCGAGATTGGAACTCAAGAACGCTCTTGCCTTTACCTCTAAATCTAACCGTAGTCGATAAACCTTTGACCAGTTTGCCTCGGTCATTGTTAGGGTATGCCCCAGCTCTCGATACTGTAACCGTCCTTGTAGGACTGTACCTAGTCTCTCGCTTGCCGCTTGTTATCTTCTTAATGCGCTTTGTGGCGTATTCCTTCAAGAGCTTACCGATAGACAACAAAGCCTTATCGGTGGTCTTCTTCACCTTAAGGTTTCTAGCGTAGTATTTACGCTCTAGCTCCTTGTGCCCTCTTACGAATAACTGAATGCTAGACACTGTACCACACGCTTGAATCAGTTGAAATGCGCAGGAACTCACCGCGATAAAATGGTTTATTCTTCTTGTCTACTCTCATCAAAGAAGTAATATTGAATTGATTGCTATCTAATTGGATCCTGTCCGTGACTCTTATATCATCTCGGTATGATGTCACGAACTCAACACCTCTCTGTGTTTTAAGTCCGTCCTTATCTAAAGTCTCGTTTGCGGGTGACTCTAAAATCAAAGCGTAGATATTGCCTCGACTGGTCCAAGTGATTGTTTGACCACCGGCTCCATCGTCTGCAATAGTCCTTTCAAAGACCTCTGCATAAGCATCAAACTGAGATCGACACAGACTCAAGTTTCACCTGATCCAAATAAACGTTTGCGCCTGATTTCATAACGCAGTTTCCGCCATCGCAGTCACCACGGTTCGTATATAAATGGGCAGCAATCATAATAATACCGCGCCTGATATTAGCAGGAACGTCGGTTCTATTTGACCCGTATCCTGCTATGTATGTGATTTTGATACCATTACTTGAACGCATTGAACCAATCACGTCGGTGTTCGTATCGTTGAGCCTTAATTTGCTAGGCTCGTCAGCTGTGTAGTTGTCTAAATAGTAATTAGCTGATGAATAAACCGTCTCTGAATTATCTGTGTCAACTGTATCAACCTGAGACACTGAATCAACAGGGGACCAGTCAAAGGCTATATTTCCACCAAGTTGACCGTCCACATGAGACTCACGGCCTACTCTATATCCTGTCCACCAGTTATCGTATTCACTTGAAAACCCATCAGCATAACCGACAAGAGTTTGATTAATGAACTTTCGACCTGTGTAATTCTCTGCATAAACCCTAGCGCTTGTAATAAAGTTATTTATCAAAGCATCTTCAGATGTAGACGTAACACGAAGAGACTCCTTTACCTCTGCTAGTGTTACAGGTTCAATAGCTGGTTGAGTTGTTATCTTGCTCTTCAAAACTCTTAACCTTCTTGTCTATCTTTGCGGGTTTCGTCTTGCGAGTAGAGAAGGGCTTACAATAGCCCCTCTCTATCTGTTTCTCGGCAAACTCACGCTCTAAAAAGCATCGGTCGCCTTTACTAAAAAATTGCAGAGTGAAGCCGTTAGGATAGGCTTTTAGGTCCTTATCGAAAACGACTTCAATCTGACTCATCTCTAGTTATCGTTTCCTGTAACAGGAGCAACAGCAGGATGACCAAGAGCGAAGACGGCAGCGCCATCGCCATTAGTTGTATGAGTAGACCATGCGGCCCTCACATACTGTTTCTGACCAATGTAACCTATAGTGATTACAGTATCAGTTGCGTCAACATCGCTGTTGTTTGTGCCGATACAATCAGCAGCAGCAACAGCGGTGTACCCAGAACCAGAAGAATCTGATTCTTCTAGCTCAACTTTACCGACTAGAGTTCCGTCACCATAGGCAATCAATGTGACTGATTCGAAGTCAGATACATCAACACCAGTGCCGTCAGCCGCAGCCGTCAAAGCTTGAGGCGCGAGACTCCCAGCAAACTTTACGTTATTTTTTAAATCTTTAGTAGCCATTTTTCTATATTCCTTTTAAAATTACGCTTGTTTCAAGTATTTGATTGAGTCCCAGTTCTTGATAGATCCACCGACACGTCGTTTGAATCTAAAAACAACCTGACCAGTCGTGTCAGCTGTGTATGGGTCTTTCAAGATACTCATTCCAGTTCTATCAATGATTTGATAAGTAGAACGAATATCACCATAAGCAACAGCGATTGCACCCGATGCGATATCTGGCATATCTTCATAGATAGCAACAGGTTGACCCAATAACTCATCAGGCACACCTTGTTGATAGAAAGTCTGCCATAGATAATTACCTTGACCGTCTTTAAGCGTACGAATATAAGAACGAGTCCCACGATTCATAACGAAAGAAGCCATATAGCCAGTTTTCAAAGTATCTTGAAGAGTGATTAACTCGTCTGAAGTAATTGCAGTAGCTCCGGCAGTTGTGATTGTTCCTACTTGTCCACGAGTGTAAACTTTAGGACTTGAAGTCTTAACTGTTCCAGTCAATAAACCAAAAGGTTGTTTGATGTTGTCACCGTTGATAAACTTGCTAGCCTCTTCACGCGCCATTTTCATAGCAACAGACTCAGAAGCCCAACTTTCAAGGTTCCACCCTGAATCCTCTAAAGAATCCTCAGATACTTTAAAACGAGAGTAAAGACCACGAATATCAATAGAGAACTGACCAACATCAGCTGTGTCGGTATCAGAACGACTTTCGATCTCTCCGATCCATCCAGTGTCGAACTCGTCGTCATCGTAATAACCTACATAACGATTAGTTCCGATAGTTTGGACTGAAGCCATTTGACGGATAGGTGAAGTATCAAATAAACGCTTCTCTAAAGAACCGATAAAAGGATTGATTGTATAACCACCTTGAGGGTCGATATTAGACTGTAAAGCTTTACGCTGTACATCATTCAATTCTAGACGATCAATACTTTCAGGCATTCCACCTTTTAGCCAAATCTTAATCCCTTCGTTAAAAGACTTAACATCAACGTCGTTGTTATCAAGTTCATCCTCGAATGATCCACCGTTTCTTTTAACAGCAGCCATTGTTTTTTCAAGGTTCTCTTTGATTTCCAAGATGTCATCAGCCGCAGAGCTAACTTTATCAAGCTTTTCTTTAAGTTCAGCTTGTCCACCTTCTAGTTTGTTTTGCTTTTCTAAGAGAGCGTCATTAGTGTCTCTTTCGATTTTGAGGGTTTTACCCAGCTCCTCAATCTGGTTTTTGATTTCGAGTGCATCACTCATAGCATTTACCTTTTTGTAGTAGAAAGAATTTTTGTTAAAGATGCCGACACGTCTTTCAAGTCTAGAGAATCATCCCGATCCTCGATTTCAACTCCACCCTCATCATCAGCGATGAGTGCTTCGTATCCACCAGCTATAAAAGCCTTTGCCTGTCTGCGTGAAAGTTTGGCATCTCGCAAAACCTTCTCTACGTCTCGCTTTGATAGCAACTTGCCATCATCGTCAATCATGCTTTTTACCCGTTCAACTGACGCTTGCGGGTTCATAGCGTAGCCTACAACTGAGACTTCAAAGAGTTCGACCTCTTTTAATCTAGTCACAATGCCACCGCTAAATTCTTCGGTTTCATATTCTTTGACAACATAACCAATAGAAAGCCCTTTCGGTCCTGTTCCTTTTAGCATGTTATAAGCTTTCTTTGATTCTTCTAAAGCATTTGAGCCACCTGACCAAAGACGACCTTTAACATAAAGCCCTCTGTCGTCTTCCCTCATCTCAAGCCAATCACCAATCACGTTCCCGTTTCGGTGAAAGCCAAGCATTTGAGGAAGCTGACCTTTGTTTGACCATTCCGCCAAACTCTTTTGAAATGCGCCACCTTCTACAATATCCCCACCTAGGTCAATATTGCCAAAGACAGAACCATATCCTTCGAAAATGCCGCTATCATCATTAGCGTCGTCCATCTTCGTTTCGAAGTTGATAACTTTATGTTTCAATTCCATACTCATATTTTCTTCCCTTTGCGTCATCCGTCAAATTCAACCGTCGGCATCTCTCACCAGCTTACCAGAAAACCGACCTCGAACGGATGTATTGTTTGATGTTGTTTCGGCTTCTATCCAAAAAATGCTCTTCTCACCAATCAAAAAAGGCTCACTTGGTTTTAATTCAATCCTTTCGCCACCGCCAGAAGTATCAATCGAGTCCCTGTAGATTTCAAACCTAGAGTCTACCACGCCAGAATGAACATAACCGTAAAAAGTTACACTAGGATTTCCACCACCTGACGACTTGATAGCAGAGAGATAAAGCCAAGTTGCTAGAAACTGATAATTCCTTGGAACGTAAAAAATACATTGCTGTGTTGTTCCCTGCCCTGCCGGCATTTGAGCCATCGTGTTCCCGCTTGTTGTTGCCGTTGCTGTGATAGTTCCTACATTTGAGTTAGAGCTTCCAGAAGTGAATATTGTCATTCGGTTAATGCCAAGAAATGAGTTTGATGTTGTGACTGTAGAAACACCACTCATGGCAATTACTTCAGTAACTAAATCCCAATCACCATTTACACCAAAAATAACTAACTGCCTAACACCTGTGCCGCTTGTGTTTGTGTCGGCTGCATTATCTGAAGAGATATCCAACGTCTCGGCACTAGATAATTGCTGATTGAATGCACCACCAAAAGAGGCTATGACCTCAGAGGATGCAGCATCTACATCGCTATTATAACCGAACTTATTCCAAGTGCCATTGCCTTGCCTAAGTCCCAAAGCTGTCTCGGTTGTATAATCTGTCGGTCTGACCATAACAGAGTCAAAGTCCTGTGGAACAGTTGAATCGATTGGAGCGTTTAGGGGTGTTTTATCTCCAAGCAGAACCTGAAGCCTAAAGAATGTTTGGTCTGACCCAGAGTTGTTATAGAAAATAACCCTCGCGTAACTCCTAGCGATAGTAAAACGGTGTGGGGCCTCTATTTGTGTTGTTCTATAATACCGAGTTAAAGTAGAATCAATATTTGATCCATCAGGTGAAAACTGAACCTCAAAATACCCGTTTTGATCTGTCTTGGTCGATACAACTAAACTATCAAACTCCGCGACATATTCCCAAGCACCTGTGAAATTCGACCCATTGGTTATTAAAGTTGTACTACTATTATCAGTTGAAACCTTGCCAGAAACTAAAGTCTTTAGTTCTTCTCTCCATGCCGCTACATCGAACTGAGTGTCATCACTCTTCAGCTCAATACCTGAGTTTGCTAGGTACTGCTCTCGTTTACTTGCTGGGACGTTACTCATAAATATATCATTCTACAACGGCAGTTACAACGGTTCGCAGCACTCAAACCTCGGTATCTTGGATAAGGTGTTCGCTCACTTCGCCTACCTCTTAAGACAAAGTTCTCTTTAATCCCAACGATTTGACCTTCTGCATGTTGATGAGAGTCACGGACCTTACTATCTCTAGTCGTTACCCATTGTTTCTGAGTTGCTTTCTCATATATCTTTCGGCTAACCTTATCACGACCTTCAGCCGTTACACTTCCAATCTCAACTTCACTGATTAACTGAGCCCGACGACCGTTTGAAGTTAGTTTCTTTTTAATGTCCTTCTGTTTCTCATCGAATGGAATATCCTTCTCATCGATCTTCTTCACTTGGTTCTTTGTGCTTCTACTTATCTGCTCTGCCGCTTTCTCTGCTTGCTTTCTAAAGTTCCGCTCTAGCTCACGTCTTACTTGCTCAACCTTCGCTTTATCCTTTGGGTATAACTCTTTTAAAAGCTTCTCGGTCTTCTTGATAGTTGTCTTGTAAACTGCCTCAAGTGTCTCACCGATTCTCTGACGACCACCTTCGATCGCGAACTCAGCACCAATGCGACCGCCCATTGCGTAAGCGTCGATGGCCTCACGGGCTATCTGGTTTAGTTGCTTTCTAATCTTAGGCATTGCGGTGCGTTCAAGTTTTCGCTCCATCCTGTCAATTTCATTTATCTCTCTAAGCTGACGCCTTCTATTCCTCGCTTGCGTCCGCTTCATCTTCATCATCCGCAAACGTATCGTCTAAAGGTATATCATTGGGCTGGACGAAAAGCATATTCGCCTCGCCTTCCTCTCGTGGCTCATAGCCTAATAACTCTCGTTTCTCATTGATTGTTAAGACATCAGTGCGAAGCAACTCGGCTCTTTTCTCTGCCCTCAAAGGTTCTAAAGCTTCAATGTCTTCTGACTGATAACAAACAGTCGCGCCTTCGAAGTCACTACCCAAGAAACGATTGATCTCTGAAACATAAAGGTCCATAAGGGGTAGAACCGCTTGAGTATAGAAAGCGATCTTAGCCTCGGCAAAGTTAGCGTATGTCTGTGACCCTTCTATTCCAAGTAACTGAGTAGGAACACGATAGACAGAAGCGATCTCTTGAGCTAATAGCTTAGTCCCTTGCAACCAGTCCATATCTTGTGGGCTCATTGCAACTTGTTGCCACTTCAAGCCACCGCCAAGCAGCATGATTTGACGAGCGTTTCTTTCGCCTTGCTGGTTTTTCCTTAAGTCTTCTTCAAGAGCTTTCTTTTTAGTCGCGTCGATATTCTGCTCAGTTGATAGAACCCCAGAAGGTGCCGCGTTGTTCTTGAATGTATTATATCTCCATTTGGAAGCTGCGTTCATTTGGTCAGCACTAGCAGCACCGGCAGATAGTGGAGCCAAGCCCATACCGCTTTGATTTGGTGAAGGATTGAACCGCCTCCAATGAAGCATATTAGACTCGCCTGTTATCTTATCGACATCCCAGAACCTAGCGTGATCTGTGCCTTTAGCAAAGGCATAGCGTAAAGGAATACGGTGCCCCTTGGCATAACCGATAGACATCTGATATGGTTGCCAGTTCCAAAGCTCCATTTTATCAGAAGTGACTTTTAGTTTTTCTGTAAAACAGTTACCTGTTAATAATAACCACGAGGCCGCAGCCGTTCTAAACTCAACACCGCCTTCATCGGGGTTTGGCTGGTCTAGTATCTGTTGAAGTGGATGATCTGGTTTAAACTCATCACCGACTTTAACTTTGAGCGGTATCGAGGCAAACGCATCGGCAATAAGACTGATGCAAGAATAAATTGTGGGATTTTGACTATACCCTTCTTTTGCATACGATTCAAGATCGGCTAGACTGAACTCCCATTGGTTGGTAAAAAGTTGC
>Ga0208767_1002440_pt1 | contig 14085 bp, 32 predicted proteins | sample VirMetDEL_Mar_21_FD_184514 | JGI IMG/M metagenome (GOLD analysis project Ga0208767, IMG submission 184514) | Aqueous microbial communities from the Delaware River and Bay under freshwater to marine salinity gradient to study organic matter... | ecosystem: Environmental > Aquatic > Marine >... | reverse complement strand
TCGTTATCAATATTGGTGATGAATTAGATCAGCACGCAATCAGCATGCACGATTCTAATCCAGACTTAATGTCTGCGGGTGACGAGCTAAGAGCGTCACGTGTTTATATAAAAGAACTAGAAAAAATTTTTCCTAAAATGATCTTGGTTCACAGCAATCACTCCTCCTTAGTTTATAGGCGCGCGCTTAAGTATGGTTTGCCCAGAGATTATTTGCGTTCTTATAATGAGTTCTTGTCTGTTGGCCCTGGCTGGCAATGGGTAGATGATGTTACCATTACTTTGTCAGATAATACTCGGTGCTTCTTTACGCACGGTATGTCAGCTGATGTATTACGTTTGTCTATGCAGATGGGTATGCATGTTGTTCAAGGGCATTATCACTCAAAGTTTAGTATTGGTTACTTCAGTAATCCCGATGCTTTGATCTGGTCAATGCAAGTAGGCTGTTTAACTTCACAAAAGTCTATGGCTTTTGATTATGCTAAAAACTTTAAAAATAGATTCATCGTTGGTTGTGGTATGATTTTAGATGGACAACCAAAATTAATGCCTATGGTATTAAACCAGGACGGGGAATGGATAAAGAAAATAGTGTAGAGGTTAATTCAGAACAGGCTGAGATGCTTGATCGTTTGATCGGCTCGAAGATTTATAACATTGAAATCTTGGAGGAAGATAATCAAGCTATGATCAAAATTATTTTAGATGGTAACGACGACAAGTTCATACTCATTCATGCCGAGGGTATGAACATGTTTGTTGTTGACCCTAAACCAAAAAACCTACATTAAAATGGAACTTCATTTTGTTTTATTGCTTGTGATGGGTGGTGAGCCTCAATATGTTGGAACATTTTTAAATTGTGAAGTTGCTCGCGCTTATGCAACTGAAAATTTTATACCCGATTTACGAACAATTTGCATGCACGAAGATTTTATTAACCTTCCTAAAGATTTTAAACACAAATATATCTATATTGATCACAATCAGCCTGTTTTGTATGTTCAATCACAAAAATGACTGCGTATAAACGCCGCTATGCGACGATCCCAGGCTTGCCTAGGGTAAGGTATCAAAAATATTAAAGTCCTCACCATGAGGCTTGTACGGGCTAGAACGGGGGTTCGCCATAAATGGCTGTAAATTGATCGTTGGTAAGAGGTTTAACTTCCTCAATGGTGCAATCAGGCTTGTATTTTACAAACTCTTTGGCTGCATCTAAAGTTTCAAAAGATCGAAGGCTATCGCCAAAGCCGTCGAACACTACAAAATTATGGTCAGGGTGAATCATTAGTCTTAACTCATACAAATACTGATTTATATTATTACGATTCTTCATATACTTCAATCTTGACAAACAATTTTTTTAGGAGATTAAACATGTGGACTACACCATCAGCTACTGAGATGCGTTTTGGTTTTGAAGTAACAATGTATGTCATGAATAAATAATAGAGGGGCTTATGCCCACTCTATTACCTCGTCAATATCTGATAACTCATGATCTAAAATAACAAAGTTATCAAGATAACCTAAGTTCTGTATGCGATTTATTTTTTGCATACGATCACGACTAATATACCCCAAGATTTCACCTTCATATTTATCAGGATATAGTCGAACAGATACGTAAACATCTTTAGGCTTTTTATAAAACTGTTCTACCATCTCAAGCGTTCTTGTATGAAAAGGTTGCGTTCTTGTTTTAACATCAATCGTTTTACCTTTAACAATAAAATCATAATCATCAGCTTGTGTATGATCTGTATGATCTTCGTCAAAAAGAATTTGATGCCATAACAAAAATTGTTTAAACACTTTTTCACCAAGCTTTCCTTCAAACATTTTTTGCTGTTTGTTATCAAGTCCACCGCCATGAAAATCATGACGGTTAGACGTGTAAGCTTTTGATTTTACTGCATAATCATAAGCTTCTTTAATTAAAGATTGTGCAATTTTAATCATGCCCATTCTCTCTTTTTTTCAGGAAGATTTTTAGCTTGTTCTGCTAAGGCCTCAAACTTAGCCTCGCCCAAATGTTCGCGTAGCATACCTAACATATAATCATGATCAATGTTAAGTAGCTTTTCCCCAAACTCTCTTATCCATACTTGATGCTTGCGTGTTTCAAACATGAGCCACCATAATGCAGATAGTCTTGTCACGCGTGGGGAACTATCCAGGGCGACATCACTCATAGCACGCATGAGTATGGCCAAAAAGATACGGCTTTCATTATGATGTTGTTTAATAATATCAACATCAATATCAAATAACTCAAGGCGATTGAGTATTTGCTGAACATAATTACTTTCATTGTTTAGGTTCATTTGCTATTTCCTTGTCAAGTTTTTTAATAGTATCTTCAACTAAATTACTGATAATCAAGTTTTGTGCGCCATGAAGTAATTGACGCGTAGGCTTGTTTGCCTTTAAAAACTCACCCAAATACTCTTTCTTTTGACTTGCTAATCTATCGGGCTTGTCACGAATTGCTCGAACAGTCTGCTCATATTTTTTTATGAATAGATGATCTTCTGCGAGCACTTCCGTTGCTCCGCCTGGCAGAATCAGGCGAAATTCTTTTTTGCTTTTACGGCTTGCTCTGCAAGATTGCCATCGTCATCTTCAGGTGCGATTCCGCAAGCGCTCATCAAACTATAACGACGCGCATAGGTTAAAGCCGAGCCGTAACCTTGCGGTGTTTGTTTGTCAGCGGGAACATGAATCACTCCACCAGACATACTTTCCCCAGAAGTGTGGATAAGGATTGTTTCCACGCGCACGCCCGTATCACAATCATGCGTTTTCTGTATTAAAGCTATGCCATTTTTATGAAGTGAGCCAATTACGGCTTCGATTGAACCTTGTAAAGATACATATCGATTTCTAAAATGTGGATTGGTGCTATCTGTTAGCGCGGGTGCAAAATCTTTTTGGGCTTGCACAAAAGCCTTAGCAATGTTTTCCATTACTTAATCTCCTTTACTTTAAGTGTTTTATTTCTAACGGTATAACCCTCTTTGGCGGGTATAACTTTTTCAGGTTGAGGCTTGTAAGTCCTACTGCCCCACTCAACCATAAATGTTTTTGATCGACCAAACCTTGCCTCTTTAAGTTGTGCCATAACCCTAGCCTCAACAACGCCTTTAGACTCATTGAGTTGACGCAAGTCTTGATTGATTTCGAGCAGCCACTTGAGATCATCTTCAAGTTGTGGCACTTCTATGGTTTTATCAAATGCTTCGTCATAAATAGCAGAGGCCTCACGCGTTGTGGAAATGTCATACCACTCTATTTCCTCAGCTTGTCTGTATTTTTCTACACGACGTGCAAAATCTTCAGCGACTTCCTTGATACGCTCAAGCATTTCAGGCTCAGGCTTGTAAATAAAGATACGCATGATCGTGCCTCGATACAAAACGCAGATAGCACCCCAACTATTATTGGTGCATGCCATTTGCGCTTGCAGTTGATACACGCCACGATACGGGGCGGGTTCATACTCTGCCTCGCTCCCCGTAACCTTGATCTCTAAACAGCCCTCACCGTCAAGCTTGATAGGCTTGTCATCATTCATAACAATAATGCCTTTATCAATGTCGGTGTATTGCTCTCGCCCGTCACCCATAACGGTCGCGTCAAGCGATACAGCTAAAGGCCACTCTTTATGGAATACAGCCTTCTCATGCTTGGTTCTTGGATTACCTAGCCCTAATCGAACTGAGGCTTGTTGTGCTATGACGGGTTCAAGGGTGTTGCCCCAATTCATAGCCTCGTTTGCATTAATACCTTGAGGTGTGTTGCCGTTGACGTAGTCAATAGCCTCTTGTAGCACCTCGTTGGCACTCTTAAAGATGTTTAAACCGAACATGGCGGGCAGATTACTGCCCGTCATAATGTCGTATGGTGTGACTTTACCTACCATAATTTGCTTGCTCCTTATTGATTTCGTTGAAAATATTAAAAGCCTTGCGCTCCTCGCTTGCGTTAAAAAGAATCTCGCTTACGTGCGTGGGCTCACGGTTCACATGGTGATCAACAGACTTGATAGCCCGTTGATCGTATGTTTGTTTATCAAAATGCTCGAGCGCCTCGTCAGCGCCCTCCGCATTGATGTCTATATAGCTTTCGTTGTAAGTTCTGAAAAATATTCGATACGTTTTCATGGTGTTACCTCCAATTCGTTAAAATTAATAGCGTGTTTAATTGTGTCCTCAATGACAAAATAAAGATTTGATCCTTTTTCTGTATCAGTTGAGCCTGAGCCGTCGGGATAATCCACAACGCATTGAGATGTAATGCCTAGTTCCTCGATCACCGCACAATAAACCGTGTCAGCGATCTCAAAAACTTGATCTTGGGTTAATATATTAGCCATGATTTACCTCCCTAGCTACTTTGATCTTGTCAAAGATACGCCAAATTAAACATTGATATTTATAATCGTCGTTATTCATATCCTCATGGTCGAGCATGGCAGAATATAGAACGTCGAGTTCCTTTTTACTTAATAGATATTTAGGTTTAGGCATGATTGTCCTCCATAAGATCGTGAAAGATAAAACCTCCGCCGTTACCCTCCTCGTCTTGTGAGATTTCCATGATTGAAACTTGGTCACCTTTTCTAATAAAGAATTGAGGAAAAGCCGTGCCACCAAAAGAATCTTCATTCATACCTATAAACTTGGTGATCGTCCACCCCTCAAGCGAGCCATAATACCTACGATAAAAGCGTTTAGCTTGCGCTAAACTTTCGCGTTGTGCTTTAGTTAAAACGTTAAGATTACTCATAATTAATCCCCCCTTTTTGTGCCGAATACAAGTAATACAACATGATCTTGGTTAGGTGATGTGCCTATAACCTCACAAATATCACGCCATATACGGGTTGATTCAAAGTCATCTTGATAGAGATCGAGATAACAACCTTTAGGGTTTATATCCCATTGTTTGCTTTCCAATACTTTAATTTTCTGTTTTTGTAACATAAAAAATACTCCTTAATGAGTTATAAAAAATAGTGGTAGACTATCCAACAGCCCACCACTAATGAGATAAGTTCAAGGTCAGTCATATAACCTCTCGCTTATTTTTAAAAGGCGTTCGTGAAACTTTGTTAGTTTGCGATCACCTCGTGCCTTGCAGTTTTTAATAAAATCATTCAGCAATTCACGGCGTCCTTGTTTGTTAAGTTCGCCGAGCCATTGCCATATCGTGCCACCGCGTTTTTTATAGTGCTTATAAAAGATATTCATATAATTCACCAACTACTTGAATAATGAAAGTCAAAATTAGCGAGTTGAGGGCGCGTTAGAATATCCCCTATTTGATCGCTTGTGTATTTGAGGCTTTGCCAATAATAATTATCCTCAACGGTATCGTTACCAAAAAAGAATCCCGCAACGGGCGGTAACAATTCCATAGCCTTTTCTTTGTCACGGCTTGCAATAAGTTCGTCACAAAGTTCCTTGAGTTCTGCGAGTTTTTCGCGTGATACATAATACTCCCCGCAATTATCCTCGTCGTTTTGCACGTTGACTACGAACCAATTATGAATCCAATTCACTTTTCGCCAATAAGCAAGGTTTAATTTAACGCTTTGAACTTCGCTTGCGTCTTTTAATCCTAGCGTCTTAGCTATAATCTCGCGCGCTTCTTTAATGCTATCGTTTTCCTCGTGCGTCCAAAAAAAATTGCTTGCGGTCAAATACATATCTAAACCCATGATTAAGCCTCCTCGTAACGTTGAGTTTTTTGATTGAAAATAACGCTTGCTCTTTCAATGCCGAGAATGATTTTAGTTTTTTCATAATACTCATTTGCATATGCCTCCGCGCGTGATAGGTTTGACCATATCTGACCGTTGCAAATGTAATAGTAAATAGGTTTATTTTCTGTCATGTTATTACTCCAAAGTAAGTTAATAAAAAATATGCGCTTGTGAATCGTTCACGCATAGGGACATGATATATCACTTTTATATCAAATTCAAATGTTTTTTTATGATCATGTTTTTAGATCGAAAAGTTTAGATCTAATGAAAATGAGCCTGTTTGATCATTTTTAAACGCACATAATCGCGCGGTATGAGGTTTTTAGGGTGAGGGTAAGGGTAAGGTAAGGGTAAAAAAAAGCCCGCACGGGGCGGGCTAGTTTGATCGAGTTGATCATTTCATTAAATCATAGTTCCACTGCATAGCTTGACGCATGGTTGAGCAGTCGATCACGTCAACCATTGCACCTTCGCCCCAGTCTAAGAACCAAAACTCAAGGGCGCGCAGATTGTCTTCGCTGTCATACCATGCGCGCAATTCTTCAGACGGCCCACCCCATGAGATTTGAAAACGATAATATCCATCGCGCTGATCGTCGAACGTAAACGGCTCGACGTAGTCAAACGATAAGCCATAATTGTGCCATTCAATGGAGGCTTCATTCTCGAGGTCTAATTTAAGCCCTTCATCTAGACTATTATCAAGTTGTCTATCCATGCGTTCAAAAATATCGGCGAGCTCATCACGCCTAGATTCATAGGCTTCTTGTGCGCGTCGCTCGATACTTTCTAAGTCGTCCATTACTTCTTTAAATGATGTTGTAGTCATGCTATTTGCTCCTTAGTGAGTAGTTAAAAATTGGAATTAATGCAAGCGCCACGATACAGCCGAGTAACGACCCGACTGCTAGCGGCACGTTAAGAGCGACAAGGCCGCCGAGAAAATCCGAGCAAGCGTTGCCGATACCCGCGCCAACTATTGGCATGAGAACGCCTAGACGGAAGCGAGGCGGGAGGTATTTTTCAACCTCCAACCCTGTGAATGCGCCAAAGATCATGACGCCGTTATCAACGAGGCCAAAAATAAAATAGTCCATTATTGAACCTCCGCTTTATCTTGCTCGCGCCACCAATTATCGGGTTGACGCTCTACAACTTCACCAGCTAAAAAATGGCCTATCCATGCAACAGCGTCCTCGTTCGGTCTAATCTTGCCTAAGAATCCCCAAAAAAAAGCGTTGAGCTCTTTACTTAATGAGTCGCTGTATTCATAGTGCATGGCTAATTTATCTTCTAAGGCGGTTAGCCCTATGCTGCCAATGGCCAAATTAGTTTGATGCTCTGATACGCTCTTTTTTAAATGAGTTTTAATGTCTGCCTCAATGTCGTCATAAAGGTCATTCAAGATCATGTCGAGGGCGTAATCAATTACGTTGCGGGTGTTCGTGTCTAAATCATAAAATCCAATCATGGTTATTATCTCCAAAGTAAGAATTAATATTCAAAGCCAATAAAAACGTCACGGCTCGCTTTAATCAAACGATCGTTGCCGTTTTCATAGTTCACGCAGATATAAGATTTGGTCGCACGATCATAAGGGCTATATAACTGTTTAGTTCCGTATGAGTTCATACCGCCTAGAACATACACAGCGTTGCCGTCGGGGCTAAGTTTAAAAAATAGTTCCCCGCTCTTTTTAAGTTCGTTTAGTTTGATCTTTTTCATGTGTTACCTCCAAAGTGAGAGTTAAAAAAAATGTGTTACATAATTAAGACGTATCTAATGCGAAAAGGTAAGGCATAAGATAAAATAATCATATCATGGAATATGAAATAAATGAAACCCCGCCAAAAATTAAACGTGCGCCCAGGGCTAAAGACTTGAGAAAATTCGCTGTTATTCCTTGTCGAGTCATTCATGATCGCAAGATCACACGGGGCGCTATTCGAGTCTTAATTGCGTTGTCTATGTATTCAAACAAGGCGGGTGCGTCTTACGTTACAACTGAGAGGCTAGGCAGCGATCTAAAGATTTCGAGGCAGTTGGTCGGGCGTTATCTTAAACAGTTGGAACTCGCGGGCTACATTACTCAAAAAAATAACTATGCACCGAGCGTCAAGGGGAAAACGCGCAGAATAATCTATGATCCTAAACTTGATCAACGAGAAGTTGAGCAGATAAGCGGGGAGCAAGTTGAACCATTTAGCGCAGAAGAAATGCGCTTGCTTTATCAAACGCTTAGAGTTGAAAAGAAACCGTTGAACGTTTCACAATCTAAAGAATTAATTAATGCTTTTATAACTAGCTTGTTTGAGTGTGTGTCAACCGAGCAAGAACTCGCAACCCTAACCCGCGTAATAGAAAGCGCACACGCGCGCGCTACATTTAAGGCTACAGAGAGCGACCATGTATCCCCCCCACCCCCTAGCCTTGTGTGATGGCCCCTCTCACTCAAATTTTTGCTGAGTTTTTAGGATTTTTAAGGTTAATCGTGCAGTTTTGATAACCTTAAGTTTTTGTTTGTCTGTAAGATACGCCCAGTTGTCTAAGTCATCATATGTTCGCCCACAGCCTATACATGCTTGCGTGTCTTTATACGCTACATACTGACATACCCCGTTACAAACTTGTTTCATGATTAAACCCCTTGTTATTTTTTTATATAAAAAAAGACATGTTAATAGTGTTGACGATGTTAAAAGTAAATAGAACCAGAGCCGTAGTTAGACGGTTGGTTACTTTAAAAGTAAGCTACTCTTGTTTATCCACATATAGAGATTATCAGGCCTCTACCAACATTTCACACTACCTGTTTTAATGATAGCCAGTTGTTAAGTTTGTTTATACCCTTTGTCGTAGCAACATACGGGTGGGCTGGCTCACAAGCCCCATACCATTATTGTATATGAACATAAGTTGGATTCAATAGGTTTAATATAATAGTTAGTTATATAGAACTATTTTAATATAACTTGTTGCAATGATATGTTTGTGATATATAATACCCTTATGACCGTAAAAGACTTTTATAAATCTATATGTGAGTTATTTAATAACGGGCAACCTCTACCCGCTAAATTCACCAGGAAGTCTGACGGTTATTGGAAGATGACTAAGGGTTATCAGCATTTTGGTGGGGTTGAAATTCCGCTTCACCATTTTGCTGAACTGATCATTATCGATAAAGAATGGAAAGCATTGTTAGAGGAAAAGAATTTAAAAAAAGCAAAAAAAAGGAGAAACAACCATGACAGAGTTCAAGCCGTTTTTGGTAAGATTAAGTCCGACTAATGTCGATCTGCTAGATAAAGCTAAGATTGATTTAGAAAAATCTAAAAGCTCTATTATTAATGACGCTATTAAAGCGTATTTGTCAGGATCAAATGCTGATATTAATGCCAGACTTAACAAAATTGTCTAGTGTTGTGATTAATTTACCTTACCCTCCAAGTGTAAATACGTATTGGCGTGCTAATGGCAAGCGAAGATTTATATCTAAAGCGGGTATGGTGTTTTTAGCAGAAGTGATTAAACGTTGTAAGTTAGACAAAGTGCCAAATTTTGGCGACTTAAAACTAGAAGTAGAAATTGTGGTTTTTCCAAGATCAAAACGTAAGTTTGATCTAGATAATTGTTTAAAAGGTATTTTAGATGCGCTACAAAAAGCGCGTGTTTATGATGATGATTCACAAATAGATAGGCTTTATGTTGCAAGAGGAGAACAAATTAAAGATGGCGGGTGCAAAGTTACCATCACCTGTAGGAGATAAGTTTTGCACCAACTGCTTTAAATATCGCCCCGTCGGAGGCGGCAGATGGAAGTCAACTCATGGCGGGAAATACAAACGATGGCTATGTAATAGCTGTTATACTAACCGTAAAGGAGATTCAAATGGCGGAAAATAGTTTAGAACTACAACCAGGTGATATGAAATTATTTACTAATAAAAGAAAAACCAATGAAAAACAACCCGACTTTCAAGGTCAGGCTATGTTATCAGACGGAGCTTTGGTTTATGCAAGTGCCTGGAAGAATATTTCTCAAGCTTCTGGACAAGAGTGGTTCAAGATTAAATTCGGTGATCCAGTTCAGGACAGAGAAAATGCACCACGGCCAACACAGAATAACGACCAGACGCATCAACCTGTGGCGGAATCCATCGAAACCATGGCGGACGATATTCCCTTCTAATGACTGAGATAAAAAACAAAAAACCCATTCCAAAACTCGCTGGTTACGGCGGCGTTAGGAATTTACAACGCAGTATAGAGCGTTCAGAGACTGTGGCTGCGAACCGCGAGGCCGTAGCACACAGTTTAATCTGTATTGCAAACACAACACCTATGGACGTCATGAGTTGGGATAAAAATGGTGTTGAAATTAAAGACTCTAAAGACATACCTAGCCATGCAGCACAGGCTATTAAACGCGTTAAATTCAATGATCAAGGCCAAGTCACCGACATTGAGTTTCATGATAAACCACAGATATTAAGATTATTAGCTAAAGCATCAGGCTTATTGGATAATCCCGAACAATCTGACAAACCATCTGTGATTGGCATTAACGTTAAAGCACCAGAGGTTATTGACAATGATGAATGACAACGTAAATAAACCTAAGCACTATACACAAGGCAAGGTTGAATGTATTGATGCAATCGAATCCGCCACGGGCGGATTATTAGGTATTATGGCTGTTTGCGTTGGTAATATTATTAAATATGTTTGGCGATTTGCGTTGAAGAACGGAATTGAAGATTTAGATAAAGCGGATTATTACTTACAAAAATTACGTAAGAAAGTGAGGGAACGAGATGGACTTAAAAGCACAGATCGAGCAATTACGTGAGGAGTTTGAAATGGCACGTCTTAATAATTCTAGAGTCATGGAAATTATTGATGCGTTACTTCGAGAGAACATGGAACTCAAACGTATGATGGAGATGAAGTTTAAAGACATAGACGATGAGCAATAAAAAAGATCGAAGCCAAAAAGAATTACATGGGCCAGGCATTGATCTAGATTTCTCAACCAGCCCTGTAATTTTTAAATTTTTACAGAGCGACGCGTTTGTAAGAGGTCTGCTCGGCCCTGTGGGGAGCGGCAAGTCTTACGCGTGCGCATCTGAGATTATGATGCGTGCGGTAAGACAAAAGCCGTCACCTCAAGATGGCATACGTTACTCTCGCTGGGTCATTGTGCGTAACTCTTACCCAGAACTTAAAACAACCACGATTAAAACTTGGCAAGAATTATTCCCAGAAAATACATTTGGGCCAATGCTTTGGACACCTCCCATTACTCATCACATTCGCCTCCCTTCCCGTGGTGATGCAGCGGGTATAGATTGTGAAGTAATCTTCTTAGCATTGGATCAGCCAAAGGACGTGAGGAAACTCTTATCCTTAGAGCTGACTGGCGCATGGGTGAATGAGGCACGTGAACTGCCTAAAGCCGTTATTGACGGACTCACCCATCGTGTCGGCCGTTATCCTACTAAAAAAGATGGTGGCCCAACTTGGCATGGTGTATTTATGGATACCAACCCCATGGACGATGACCATTGGTGGTTTAGGATTAGTAAAAAAGAACCCATACGCGGCAAATTTGGTTGGGATTTTTTCCAGCAACCAGGCGGTGTATTAGAGGTTAGCCCAGAAGAATTACCCGAAAATCCAGAAGCAAATGATCATATGTTTGCATCAGGTCGTTGGTGGCGACTCAATGAAAAAGCTGAAAATGTTAAAAATTTACCCGCGGGTTATTATCAGCAAATGCTTGGCGGTAAAAATCTAGATTGGATTCGCTGTTATGCTGAAGGTAAATTTACTTATGTACAAGAAGGTAAACCTGTCTGGCCAGAATATGATGATCATTTAATGTCTAGTAGTGAAGTCGAATACGACCCACAATTGCCTATTCATATTGGTCTTGACTTTGGTTTAACACCAGCCGCAGCGATTGGGCAGAGATTGGCAAATGGACGTTGGGTAGTCTTGCATGAGATTGTTACTGAAGACATGGGGTTAGAGAGATTTGGGCAACAGTTGTTAGCTGAGATCAACGCCAAATACCCTAAAGCACAAGTCATGGTATGGGGTGATCCAGCGGGCATGGCACGTGATGCTATTTACGAAGTGACTGCATTTGATTACCTAAGAACCATTGGATTACGCGCACAACCTACAGCGTCTAACAATTTTAAAGTCAGACGTGAAGCCGCAGCTGCACCCATGCAAAGATTGATTGCGGGCAAGCCAGGACTCATATTACATACTTCTTGCAAAATGTTAAGAAAAAGTTTAGCGGGCGGCTATCATTTTAAAAGGATTAGTGTCGGTGCTGGACAAGAACGATTCCGTGATAGTCCAAATAAAAATGAACATTCACACATTGGCGATGCATTTGGCTATTTACTTTTAGGTGGCGGTGAACATAAACGCATGACTAAATCAGCTTTAACACAAAACACACTTATTTCACAAACAGTTGTTAATTCAGACTTTGATGTATTTGCTCGATAAAAATATCTTAGATTTTGAACTTCCTCAAGTTCGTGGGGTAAAATATAAAAACTTTGAGCCTTATGACTTACAAAACTTTAATGGATTAAATGACTATGAGCTTTCACACATTTCGATTAAAGATAGAGAACGCTATATTATCCATCAGTCTGAACTTGGCCCTACTATTAGTGCAGTCCGTGATGGTCATACTCTCGCTATTTTTGGCGGGGTTTTACTTTGGCGAGGTGTTGCTGAAGCGTGGTCTATATTTGATCCACAGGCACGACGATATAAAATAGCTATGTGTAAAGGCGCATTTGCCTTTTTTGATATAATTTGTATATTATACCAGTTGCATAGAATACAAATAACTGTTAAAAAAGATGATACAAGGGCTGTTGCTTGGGCTACTTACATTGGGTTTGAACCTGAAGGATTAATGCAGGCTTATAGCGCAGATATGGAAGATACTTATATTATGGGGAAAATTTATGGGCGGAGTAGTCGGTAAAATAATGGGCGTTAAAAAGCCTGATACATCAGCGCAAGAGCGTCAAATCCAAGAACAACGAGAGCAAATTCAAGAAGATAAAAAAACAGCGCTTATTGAAGAACGTCAATTAGCAGAACAAAGAGCAGCTAAACGACGTGCTACACAACGTGGCGGCAAGCGTGCTTTATTGTCAACAGCTCGCGTTGCTCCTGAAACTGGACTTGAAGAAGATACATTAGGAGCAGCATAATGGCTAGCCTAGATTATGGCATGGCATTAGCAAGGGGCTATATTGCTGACACTCCTACCTACAAAACTGACATATTAAAAAAAGCTGGTGGGGCTAATGTATTTAAGCAAGAATCTTGGTGGAACGAGCAACTCAATAAAGCCATTAAAGAAGGATTTAAAGAAAGCACAACGACTAGGATTGACGATCCAAGATTTTTTTCACCTAAAAGTCGCGGACAACAAAGTTGGTCTTTTCAGAGAATGGTTGAAAGTAAAGGGTATGAGTCTGCAACCCCCATATATCAGGAAAAATATGCTAAAAGAGTTCGCGGGAGAGGCCCTCAATTTTTACCTATAACAACTCCTAATGTTGATCGCAATCGATATGGAATAATAAAACAGGTTATAGGTTTTGATGCAGTTAAAACATCAGATGTTACTACTCAAGTATTAGACAAAATTGAAGCTGCTACTAAACGTCGCGGTGAAGTTGTCCGTGGCGAAACAGAAAAATTAAAAAAAACAAGTAGACGTGCGCGTCGTGGTTTAGGTGGTCTTGTTGCTAAAGCTCCATTGCCAGGAGAAAGAACGGGCGCATTACCATTGCTTGGTGAAACAGGATTAGCTGGAAGTGAAGTAGGTTTAGGAACTAAATTAAATTTAAAAGGATAATTATGGGTTGCAAAAAACATAAAGGTGGCTATAAGCCAAAAAGAAAATAATGAAAGATAAACCTGTCTGGGAAAAGAAAAGACCTAGTGGATTAGGCAAGCCTAAAAAATTAACATCAGCTCAAAAACGATCTGCTATGAGAGCTGCTGCTAAAGCTGGTAGGCCTTACCCTAATTTAATTGATAATATGAACGCGGCTAAAAAATAAATGGAATTATACAAAGGCGCATATCCAACTCGAGATATTGAGCAAGTTAGACTGATTGAAGGTCAAGCTTTTTCGTTAGGATATGTACGAACTTTTTTAGATCCATTGCCAGCTACAGAAAGCATTGACATTGCACTTGCATTTCCAAGCGGTATGAATCCTATTATAAGTATTTCAGGATTATCTTCTGGTA
>Ga0208767_1002437_pt1 | contig 14096 bp, 25 predicted proteins | sample VirMetDEL_Mar_21_FD_184514 | JGI IMG/M metagenome (GOLD analysis project Ga0208767, IMG submission 184514) | Aqueous microbial communities from the Delaware River and Bay under freshwater to marine salinity gradient to study organic matter... | ecosystem: Environmental > Aquatic > Marine >... | reverse complement strand
CTTTCTTTTTTAATTCTTCATTCTCACGTTCTAACTGTTCTAAATATTCAACATTTGCTTTATTTGTTTCTAATTCTTTAGCCATTTCATTATTTATCTTTAATGCTTCATAATATTTTAAACTCCATTCATGATTCATCTTTTCTAACTGCTTATTTATTATTTTCATTTTAAAGCTTATAGAAAGACTTTCTTTAACCGTTTGAATACTTTCTACCATCTTACCTATTAAATCCTTTCTATGGGGATAATTTTCACTTATTTTCGCATTGTAGTATTCTAGATTGTAAAGTAAAACCTTTAAATCTGATTGAGATGCTAATATTTCTAATTCTTCCATAATCTAAAAAGGACAATCATCTGGACGTTCATAAGCAATTTTAGTGAAGCTTGCTTTTTTAACTTCTTCTTTCTTTGGTATAAAAGCATCTATTTGCACATCTTTAGGTCTTTTAATGCAGTCGATACCTCCACACTTAAAACCATAACCGAAATTAAAATCAAATGCAACAGGCACATTCAAGTCTGTTTGCTGTCCTCCAGTTGCAGTATCTTTTATTTTTCTAACATCTACAAAGGTGGTAAACTTTAAAGTGTCATGACCGTTTAACCTGTGAACTATTAAAAAATCATCTGCTTTATTTGAGAAAGGTTTACCTCCCTCAATATCATCTTTGAATGGTGGTAACAAGTGACCTTCCCAGTCGTGACCTTTTGGATATACCGCTTGTTTACGACCTGCCGCTGTTGATGGGTGTGCATTAATATAGATTGTTTTGTTTTTAGTCTTGCAATACATTTTTAATTCATTTAACACCTCGTAGTTACCTGAATAACTTAATGATGTTTTTAAAGCATTGTAAGGATCTAACAAATATACATCTGTATCTGTTTCGTCAAATACCTTTAGAAGTTCCTCAGGTGTGTATCGTTTAGTATTATCTACAAATTTAAAATGATGCTCTAACTTCAATACACCTCTTTCAATTTCATTATCTGTCATTTGTTCAATAGGCTTTGCGTAATACATAACCAACATATCTCTAAACACTTTGTAAGGTGTGTTTTCATCCATGAACAAAGTAAACTTTAAATTGTGATTAGTTGCTAAAGCTAAAAAGTACCACTCAACAAAATAAGACTTACCAACGTTATCATGACCTAAAATGAAATTTAATTGACCTTTTTTGTGTAAGAAGTAATCATCAAAGTAAATACCTAAACCTAATCCTTTTTGTATTTTACCATCTCGGTAATCTAATAAAGTCTTTGTACTATGACCATCTTTTAATATCATGCTTTGTAGTTTTTAAGTATTTGTTCTTGTATGGTTAAAGATTTAGATTCTTTCTTTACTCCGTAATTTGGATTATTTTCTTGCCTACGTCTAATCCAGTTTTGAATAGTTGAGTTTACAGATATATTTTTTTTGATTAATTCTTTATGGTTATCCATAGCTTCTAATGTTTCTTTAACTGCAAATCTATCAAATTTATTTAATAATCTTTCAGCTTCTTTATTTGTTAATTGTTGTTTAAGCTTAGATACATTTTTTAAATCGTTTTTAATCCATAAACAAAGTGCGTGTGTACTCTCTTCTTTTTCTTCTTTATATTCTTTTTCTTCTTCTATTGTTGTTAGTTGTTTGTTACTTGTTTGTTGTTTGTTTGTTACTTGTTTGTTAGCTTGAACATCTTCAACTTGGTAACTTTCATATTTACAGATAGTTATCTTTGTTAGTTTGCTTGTTGATTTCACTTCAATTTCTTTAGTTAACTGTAACTTTTTTAAACATGTTCTAATTGTCTGAACTGATATATTCGTTTCATCAGATAAATGTTTTAATGATGTAATGAAACTACCTTTTTCAACTTCTATACCTTGAAAACTACCATCTTTAAAATTAGCTTTCAGTAAGCAATGAATGAATAAATGTACCATCTCACTCTTACTATACCATTCCCAATCTTTAAACTGCTTGTATATTTTTATCCAACCACTCATAATTAGTAATAAAAAAACCCTCATAAATCCACGCACTCCTACCTGCGTTTCATTATAAGGGTAATGTAATTTCTTTAAAGTTCTATTGTGTAGGAGTGAACTTGTATGCAAATATAACTATTATTTTAGAATAAAGTTAATGTACTATTTTTTTCTTCTACACAATCTCTATGATTTTTAGCGTTTAAAGCAAAGTAACTTTCTTTTAATTCTATTGATATACTTTTTCTATTCATTTTTAATGCTTGAAATCCCTCACTACCAATACCTCCAAATGGACTTAATACTGTTTCCCCCTCGTTTGAATACAAATGTATAATTCTTTCAATAGTATCTAACTGTAAAGGACATATATGCTTTTCATCATTTCCATCACGACCAGAACGATATTGTAAAGTTCTTGAATAGTCAATATCATACCATACTGGACTAGCATATTTTTGCCATAAATCAACTGGTAAATAATCTTTTTTGCTTGAATCTACATCTTGATGTGTAATAGGCACTAAATTATCTCCATCATTTCTAAAAAATAAAATATAATCAGGAATACCTACACGAGTCATTGAACTATCTTTTTTAATTGTTTTATGAAGTAATCCTAGTGCTTTTGTTCTCTGCATTTCAGTAACTGGATTCTTCCATATTGTAGTTCTTGAGTGATAAATAAATCCATTTTCTTGAAACCAATTTATTAACATTCCTGAAAAATCTCTTAATCCAATATACCCCTCCTTTCCTTTTTGTATAGGTAAATCCATACAATGAATAGCACATATACGTCCAGGTTTTAAAGTTCTTTTTAATTCAGGAATAAGGTATTTAAAATGTTGTTCAAATTGTTTGTAATCGCTTACATTACCCATATCTTCTTCTTTATCAGAATAAACATATAATTCAGCAAATGGAGGACTAAATACAATTAAATCTGCTTTGTTATCTTCAATCTTTTTTATTTCTTGAACACAATCACCATTTAAAATATGATAGTCATTTGTCTTAATTTCTTTATTGTTAATCATAACTTTTGATTTATTTGTTTTATAATCTGCTTCGCTTGAATATTTAGACATTTCATTTATCATTTCAAAATGTCTGTTTTGTTTCTCTAAAATTGTTTTTCTTACATTTACTTGAGATTCAGGTATTAAAATATGAACATATACTTTATTCTTTTGACCAAATCTATAACATCTTCTTACTGCTTGATAAAATGCTTCAAATTTAAAATCGTAAGACATAAAAACCATTTGATTACATTGCTGATAATTCATACCAAATGAAGCAATAGATGTCTTAGTTATTAATGTTTTAAATTCATTTTTAGCAAATCCATTAAGATTTTTTGCTTTATATTCAGGACTATCAGAACCTTGAACATTTACACTATTATCTAATAATTTTGAAAGCATATCAGTTTCATTATTTTTCAAACCCCATACTATCCATTGATTATCATTTGAATTAACTAATTCAATAGTTTTTTTTATTCTTAAATCAAAAGACCTGTTTAAATCTTTATGCAAATCAGTAGCACTTACTGCAACATCACCGAATAATGTTTGAGTATTATTTTCAACTGGAATAATATGCTCTATAAATTCTATTTCAGGTAAATCATAACCATTATGACAAAAACCTAAAGTATCAGGTTTATCACATGCCATTGACCAAGTACAAACATACTTCCAGAATGGGTCTTTTGCATGTTTTCTTAATCTCCATTTAGAAGTTTCTCCACCGTCATGAACAAAATACATTGCTAACATTTCTAAATAAGACATAGCACCTAAAAACTCTGAATGCTGACCCAATTCCATATGGTCGTTAGGAGATGGTGTTGCAGTACATGCTAATTTATAAGGTGTATTTTGAAATGTAGAAATAATTAAATTTGATAATTTACCGTCACGACCTTTTAAAATTGAACTTTCATCTAATACAACTCCAGAATATTGATTTATATTTTCAATATTTTTTAATTGGTCGTAATTAGTAATATCAAAGCAATCTAATGTAATTCCAAACTTTATGGATTCTTCTTTTGTTTGTTCAACAACTGCTAATGGTGCAAGTATTAAAACTTTTTTACCAGTATAATTATAAACTGCTTCACTCCAACTTAACTGCATTAATGTTTTACCTAAACCACAATCAAAAAACAATGCAAATTTACCCTTACTTAAAGCTGTTTTAACTGCATACTTTTGAAAGTCGAATAAATTAATATTTAATTCACTTTCATTTACTTCAAAACCACTATCTATAAATGTGGCTTTTTTTGATTCTAAAAAATCTTTGTACTCCATAACTTTTTTTGTTTTTAATTATAATAATTACAAATATAATTATTTTATTTTATTATTTACTAATTCTCTAAATAAATTTGCTATTTCGTTATGTTCTTCAATAACATTAGCATCTGCACCTGTTTCATAAACCTTATTTAAAGCCATATTAACCTCGTTTTTTAACCTGTTAGTAATAAGTTCAGGAAACACCTCATTACATTCTTCTATATAGTCAATTAAAGCTAATAAACCTCCATAAGTTACTACTACTGCTTTATCATATTTAGCACTATTCATTTTGTATTGTGCCAACCTTTCTAACTTTCTTTGTTTTGCATTCATAATTAATCTAATTTTAATCCGTAATCGTTAATAATATCTCTTAGTTTAGTTCTTAGTTCTTCTACTTGATGCCATTTCTCATCTGATATAGTGTCATCGTACTTTAATAATCTTCTCATTTCTTGGTCTAAATCCCAAGCTACTAGATTCCATTTATAACCATCTAATGCAGTTCTTAAATCTTCTTCTTCTTCAAATGTTATTGTTGCTTTCATAATTAATTGTTATTAAAAAAATAAGGAAATATACTTTTATTTGGTGTGTATTTATCTATGTGCATAATTGTAAATCCTGAACGTCCTTTAGTAAAGTTTAGCTGTACCCATTCAGAAGATGGACTAAAAGCTGCAAAGTTGAAATAATGAAAATCATCAGATGTACACATATCAAATAAACATTGATGGCTATCACCTTTGCTTATTTCTATATACTTCGCTTCCCTATAAATGCCCTCGTTTTTTAGAAACTGGTCAATCTTATAAACTTGCTTTGCATCTAATATAGGTTTAAATCCGTATTTCATGTGCCTGTCATCTTTACCATGTGTTATCACAAATGCATGGTCACCTACTACATAATGACTCATGAACTTCAAATGATTAACAACTTCCACATTGTTATACTTTACATCACAAATTTGCTTAAATGCTGAATTAACCGTATAACCAAAAGCAGCTGAATGGTTATCATTACAAACATTATTAAACGTGATGTATTCATATTCTTTACTTAGTAAGTCAACTAACATTAATTTAGCTTTTAAACCTGTATCAAATGCTTCTTCGTTAGTCATGTTTTGTGGTAACTTGTGACCTCCTCTAGTGGTCATTCCGTTAAACCCATCCATATAATCTCCTAAGTCATCAATGTATAATACACTTGAACGTTTGCAAGATAACATTTTATTTGCCATTTCTTCAATACGTTGGAATAACATCTCCCCTCCCCACTCTTCTGCATACATTGCTAATCCCTTTCGAGATGCGTCCATTCCTACGTGTGTGTCTGTAAATACTAATCTATCAAATGTTTCTACTTCAGGTAATTGTTTTTTCTCTAGTTTTTGATACTTCTGCTCTAAGATGTCGTTTATTATCTTTTCGTAATCTACTGCTTCATTAGGTGTTGCATTTATCGAAAACTTTTCAGATTTATACCAATAGTAATTAACACTATTAAAGTCTATTCCTTTTTCCTCGCATTCATCTCTTAATGCTTTGTTTCTATCTTTAATCTTGTTAACATGGTATCTTATATTTTGTTTAGATTTACCTGTTTCATTGGATACGATTCTAACTACATCAGCTATGCTTTTACCTGATAATAATAGCTCATCAATTCTCTTCTGCATTTTTGTAATAATTTAGAGATTTTAAAATTTGGCAGTGTTCACGTTGTAATAGTCTAAAATAACGTTGTTTAATTACACCTCCTTTAATCATTCGTTTTCTTGTTGTTCTTAACTGTTTAATTAACATATATTTACTTATTTTGTTTTATAAATCTCTTTTTCTGCTTCAGATAGTTCGTTAAAAGTTGGTACTACATAACCTTGTATCATTTCTTCTTCACTAAGATAAGATTCATTTTTGTAACCTAAATCAACTAAATTAATATTTTCAACTTCCTTAGTTCTATTTTTTCTGTGGTTATATATTTCAGCATCTACACTTGCTAAAATTTTATTATTGCAGTAGTTTCTGTGATTAATGAAGTCTTTTCTAAGTTGCAAAATAATAGAGGGTGTAACATCTACACCCTTTTTTACTAACTCTAAAACTTCTTTCTTAACGTATTCGTTTACTTGACTCATTACTTACTGATTTATTTTCTAATAAGGCATTTTATAACACTCTCCAACTTTAGGAATTAAAGAAACGTTTGAGAAATTTCTCTTTGTGTCTTTATTAAAATTACTGCAATCATTAACAGTCCATATATGTGCATAAACAGAAACTCCACCCTCTTCGGCACTGTTAACAACATTGTACTGAAATACTTTTACTATCCTATCACAGTTACAATCTTTACTTGAAGAATACTCAACTGATGGGTTTAAATCTTCTTTCTTACAGCTTACTGTTAATGCTACTAATCCTAATACTAATACTAACTTTTTCATTTTACTTTTATTTATTTATTAATTTACTATGCTTTATCATCTAATTCGTAATCATCTCCGTATCTAATGTCATCTATGTAATCAGCAATCTTGTCTTTGATTCTATCTTTCATATCCGTAGATAATAACCTTGTACTAAAATCAATATCAAAATAATCCCAATCATTTCTATGTTCAGTAGGTATTTCAAAACTATCGTAACTTTCTGTAATAGTTACTTCATCTCTACTTACTTCTATTTCAATATCATCATCTAACGTGTCGTTAAAATACACTGGATAAAGACTTAACTCGTCTGCTCCATGTAATATTGCTAAATCTCTGCTGTGGTATGCTACACCATCATAAACCCATAACTTATCCATAACTTTTTGTTTTAATTATTCTTCTTCTTGTTCTTCTTCTTCTTCGTAATCGTCATACATTTCATCTGTGTATTCATCTAACATTCTTTCAAAATATCTATCTTCTGATGAACTTCCGTAACAACCTGCCATATTATCTAGTTTTAATGTTTTTAGCCCTTTTAATGTACTCAATCTTATCTGTTGGGTCAATACCCTTGGCGGTCAATAATCTTGCGTATAAATCAAAATTAAAGCTACCTTTTCCGTTTCTTGTAAAGTAGTCGTAACTACTTGCTAACATTTTGTCTTTAATCACTAACATAATTATTTGTTTTAAAAATTTTAATTTATAAAGTAGTAGTAGTTTTTATGATTTCATATTTTGAACCATAACAATTAAAGCATATACCATCACAATAATAGTTAAATTGAGGTATAAATCCTACACCTTTACATCTTCCACACTCACAAACATCGTAACCACTAACAGATATTGACGATATATGCATATCGGATATTTTAGGTTCTTGAATAAATTTACCTACTTCTCTTAAAATGTCTTTACAAGACATAGCTTCACCTAAATCTACTCTTTTGATATAACCATAACCTCGTATCTCAACATTAAATGTCTTTTTATTACCTTTAGAATCAATGAATTTAGGATTAGTCCATATTTTACCTTTTTCACTAATTCTAATATTTATAAAACCATCTGCTAACACCTTATTTAATGCCTTAACAAAATAATTTCTATTATCACCTTGACTTGAACGATTCGCTTTTGTAAAAATGTCATTCACTAAATTACTTTTTTTCATAATTTCTATTTGTTTTTGTTTGTTTGTATGGTACAAATATAAACATAATTATAATAATAACAATAATAATTAAAAATATTTTAAAATAATTTATAACTGCTTGATTTTAAGTAATAAAAAAACCCTCACTATTTTACTAGTAAGGGTCAAAACAATAAAATTATGTATGAAATCGGTATAAAGATAGTTATTTATTGTATAACTCCCACTCTTTTAAACGTCTATTTTTTAAACCTTGTAAAACTTTTCCATTAGCTGTAATGTACTTTGTTAAAAACCAATCCTTGATCTTGTCTTTATTAGCTTCCATATTAACCAACTTAAACAAAGTTGTACTTCCACCTGTGTTATATGTGTGAGATACTAAAGCATCAAATTCATTTTGCTTAACATCAACTTTTAATTTACTATTTACTATTCTTTCATATCTTACAATTAGATCATCAAATAAATCTCTAGCTTGTTCTAGTGTTATAGTATCACCAATTTTAACCTTATCTCCATTTGGGTAATATGTGTTTCCAAAGCCAATAGTAGGTACACCCGCACTACATTTGTATGCTTTTAACCTTACACCCTCAAATAACTTAATTAAGTCTTTACCTTCTTCTGATATTTTCATTTAACTACAAATAATGTTAATACACCAACACTTATTAAGTGTGCTATTTTACCTCTCCTTTTTCTCTTCTGAACGTCTTTATTTAGATCTACTATACTATCTTTCAATTTATCGTTTACTTTGTTCTGAACGTCTATAATAGTATCTAATTGTCCTATTAAAGTATCTTGCCATTTAATGGTGTAGTCTTGTTGTTGTATTACTGAATCTTGAAAAGCTATTATTTTAACTGTATCGTTGTTTTCTTTAGCTATTATTACACTATCTCTATAAATTATAACAGTATCCTTAAAACGTCTTATTTTAGTCTTAAACACAATAGTATCTCTGTAAAGTGTGTCTAGTCTTTGCTCTAACTTAGTTATGTATCTTACTTCAGTAGGTAAAGTTGGTTGTTTATGTAATACCAACCATGCTACAACTAACAACAATACACCTATCAAAATCTTTTCTAACTTCATTTTTTTAACTTTTCACTTATAGAATCAGTTACTTTAGTACCTAATGCAACACCTACCATAGTAACAAACACATCATAACGAAAACCCTCTTTGTATAGATCGTAAATAATCATATAAACTACTAACAACCATGCACTAAACATCGTTAAAGAGGTACGAGAATAACGTAATTTGTCATTCTCTAACTTCATCAAAGTATCTTGAACTAACTTTTTAAATATACGTTTCAATTTTTAATATCTTTGAACAGTTGCACAAATGCCTCTGCGTTTGCTTTCATAGTTCTTTCAGCGTGTCTAATTGCTCTAGATAGTTCTTCAAACTGTTTGTTGAACTGTTCAAACTTTAAATCCATGATACGTTCTAAGTTCTCAATTTCAGATGGCATCTTTTCATTTAGATTTTCTATCTTACCTTCTAGCTTCATAGTTCTATCAGATAGCTTCCAATGTTCTTTCTCTAAAGACTTGTATCTAGTATAAACATCTCTAAGGAAGTACCCGACTACACCTAATAATGATGTTACTATGTATTGGTAAGTTTCCATTCTATACTAGTTCTTCTGATGTCCAGTTAGCACCCTCACAAATAACTAACATTTCTTCTCTAGTGTAAGTTGTAAAAGTATCACCTTCAACTATAAAATACTGCCCATCTATTGAACGTCTTACTGTATTTGCATTTTGTAATCCTGTACATTGACTGTAATCAAATGTATCTATTTCTGCTATTGGTCTTATATCGTATCCCATTTTTTTTTATTTATTATGTATATTGTAATCCTGCACCTGAGTTATATAGTTCTGTTACTTCTGATGCTGTTAGTTCTCTGTTCCAAACACCTACTTCGTCAACGATTCCGTCATAAAATAAGGCCACTCCATTTCTTGAAGATATAGTAAAACTTGCGGAGTTACTTATAGAACCTGTTAATGTATTTCTTACTTCTGTTTGCGTGTTCAAGGCATTATTAACATATAGTTTTGTACCTGTTATACTTTTACTACCGTCATAAGTTACTACTACATGAAAAAAATTTGATGTTGTTACAGTACCGCTATTTTCAACAGATAACCAGTTTGTACTACCATTATTGTTAGCGTAAAATCTAACTTTACCGTTAAAAGTTGCTATAAAATAACCAGTTGGTGTAGTATTTACTACTTTCCCTAATATTGCTTTTAAGTTAGTAACATCATTTGAATTTACCCAACAACTAATTGAAAATGGTGTGCTACCATCAAAATCTAAATTATTTCCAAAATTAACGTAATCATTTACACCGTCAAAACTAAACCCTTGATTAATAATTCCTGTTCCATAAGTTGCACCGTTTGTTAAAGTACCGTTGTAAGTACCCAAAGAATCGTTAGGTGTGTTGTCTGCTGTGTAATAAGCTAGTAAGTCGTTCCATAGAGTACCTCCACTAGCTTGTAATATATAAGGATTGATCAAAAACATATTATGCTCTATTTCCTATTAATGTAACTTTTAAACCTGCTTCTGTTGCACCTCCTGAAATTGCATCAATATCTATTGTAATTTCTGCATCATCGGCTAATGCTGAATCACTTATTACTGCTGCTGTCGCTGCTGTTGTAGAAGTTTTTTCTGTAGCATCAATAGTTAACAAAGTAGATAAGATTGAAACACCTCCCTCGTTAATGTCTATTGTTGTAGTTCCTGAAGTTGAACCTGCTGTGCTTAATGATGCTCTTACCTCTGTTACAGTCATAGCGAAAGGCATTCTAAAAGTTAACTTTGCTGTTCCTGTTGTTAATGCTGTTGTTTCATCACTTACAGCTACTTGAATAACCTCTTGCATTACTTCAGCGCCTGTTACATACTTTGAATCATATGTACTACCGTTATAATCAGATACAATTAGTAAATCGTTAGCTTCTAAATTAGCTGCTTTTGCTGTTAATTGACTTATTTTCTTTGTTGCCATTTTTTATCTTTCGTATTTTGTTTGTCCGAACCAACTATTATCGTAAGCTAAACCGAAACCTCCCCAGTTTAAACTTAAATCTTCTGTTATTGCAGTACCATCTGCTTCATCTAATAGTAGGAATCCACTATTTTCATCTACTATATTATCTCCGTCATCTGACTGTTTGCCAAATCCAATTAGATTATATACCGCTGCTCCCCACATATTTAATTAACCTTTTTATTGTCTTTTTGTTGCATTAACTTAATTGCGTATTCTTGCAATTTTTTAACGTCTTTAGCTTTCATTTTATACCTATCTCTCATAAATACCATCCTCCTATATTTGTGTTACTAATCGGATAAACGTCTGCACCTGAATTAGTGTGATATTCAGGAAAAGAACTTGAATTAAAACTCATGTAATCTACAAATCTTTGTGAGTAATTCTCTGCTGTTATTCTTTGCTTTTCAATTAAAAAATCTACTTCATTCTTTTGTACCGTTTCAGAACTTTCTGCTGTATGCTTAAATACTCCTTTGTTAGCTACTGTATAAGCACTAAAAGGCAAATATTCAACCATTGCCCAATGAATAAGCATTTGCTTAACATAGTTGTTTAACAAGTCTAAATAAACACCTGACAATGTCCCTGCTTCAATATCTGATTTTAACCTATTAAGTAAATCAGTACCTAAGTAGTTTTGAATGTGTATATCTTGAGCAATCTTAATAAACTGAATAAATTTATCAGTATCAGTATTCCCATCTAGTGGTGTGTACTTAACAATGTCTGCTCTTTCTATTAATAATACTTCTGCCATTATTTAACGTCTTTTGGTAAATTCTTGTTATTTGGGCTAAAACCTTTTAAAGGTAAGTTGTTAGGGTAAACACTAACCTCAAATGGATTAGTAACTTTAAAACCTTTTATTTCTGCTGCTCTAGTTCCTATCTTTTTCCATTCAGGATTATCTTCGTTTAGGTCAACCATCATAGTAACTCTTTGAAATTTATGTCTGCATCGAGCCCCGCCCTTGTACTTAAAAATATCGTAAGTATCAGAACCAAACTCTCCGAATCCTTTGTTTACTGCTACCGATGCCATCTTATCAATATCTTCTTTACGGTATAGCTTACCTGCGTTCATCATAGCCTTGCAAAATGCTCTTTCAGGTGTTTTATTTCCAGTGTATTTATAACGAACTTTAAAGAACTTATCCTTTACTTGCTTATCCTGTGAACTTCTTGCTGTTGGTCTTGCTGTTCCTGTGCTTACAAAGTTCCAAACTTTCGACATCAAAGTGGGCTCTTCTTTAGTTAATTCAGCTTCTAACTCTTCTAAATAAGCATTTAAAACATCTTCATCTTCTACTTCTTCAACATCTCTTTCATCTATTACTATGTAGCCTTCAGGAACATCCTCCCCTATCTCGTTTAGATAATCTTCTAAGTTGAATTGTTTGCTTAGTTGTGTAGGCTCTTCTGACTTTTCCCCCTCAAATGGATTCAAAGTCTTAAAGTATAAGTCTAAAGATATACCGTTATACTCTAAAATAGTATCAAACGCATCTAACAACATCTCTTGAAATGGCTTAATTACCATATTATCAAAAAGATTAAAAGAGTTTTGCAATTCATCTGCATTTGAACTAAAACCTGTTGATGTAGCAATACCAAAAATTAAAGGTGAAGTAACAGAATGTGATAGCATAATTTTACGCATACACTCTTCACTCAAATACTGGTAATGCTCAGGTGCATCATTTAAAGGAATGTCATCAACTGTAATAGCTGTATCTTTATTGTCATTAAATGAAACTATTACCTTCTGCCCTTTTGACCCTGTTAAAGTTTGTTTGATTTTAGCATTTATAAAGCTTTGTTGTTCTTCAGTAGGTACTCCATTATTTACATTAATAACCTTTGTACCACTAAATCCATTTTGTACCTCGTTAATTAGATAATCAGATATTTCTTCTTCTAATAATGTGTAATCTACTCCTCCTTGATAATCTACATGAGCGAAGTATTTCATTCCTGCTGAATAAGGCTGTATATACAACACCTCAACGCTTTCACTTGAAGTACCAAATGAAGGTATTCTTTTAGGTTCGTAGTTTCTTACATCCTCCCAATTGTCACTGAAGTAATATGCTTCTACATCTCCATCTTCATTACACTTTTCAGGTGCTAACAAGTTAACTGGAATGTGATAAGCTTTCTTAACTAACTTTCTATCTTTAGAATAATGTACTTGAATAGCACATTTACCGAATAGCTTTAAATCTAAACATAATTGTTTAACATCTTTTTTACCAAAGATAGACATTAAACTAGCGTATTCGTTAGGCTTTCTTTGTGCATCTTTAGCGCTCAATCCTTTACCGTACATTAATCTAACAATAGAGTTAATGATACTGTTATTTGTAGCACTATTTTTATACCTTTCCATTAAGTAACTAAAGTAGCTGTTTTCATCTCCCCAAGTTACCCAATCTTTTCTTTTATCCTCTATTATTTCAGGTCTTTTATGCTCTGCTAGATTGAAAATCTTTAAATTATCCATTATAAATATATAAAGTCGTTTGTACTATTTTTTTGTTGATATACACCATTATTAACTGAATACTCTCCTGTTTGGTCTGTACAGAATACCTTTGCATAATGTAGCACTTCAGTTGTACCTGTATATCCGTTAATTTCTAGTTTATCGTTTTGGCTTGTTAGAATGAAACTAAAATCGTTTGCTTGTAAGTAGTCGTCATTATCATAATTCTGTAGTTTTAACGTGTAAAATCTACCCTCTTTTAATGCAAATGTAGCTGTTAAAGTATCGTAATAGTCACCACTTGTATAGCTTTCTATTGTAATACTTTCAGTTGTATTCGTTTCTTCATCTGTTAATAGTAACACCGTAGGTACTGCATTACCTCTAGTAATTACATTTATACTCTGCGAACTTGTTGATGTTGTTAATACTATCATACTTAATAAACCTTTTTTAATTGATTTTGTTTCTAAATAAAAAAACCCCCACTAATTAAAGTGAGGGCTAAAAACAAATTATGATGTAATTATGAAGTTACAATAGTAGCATCAACTGCTGCTGTAGCAAATAAAGTAGCTAAAGCTGCTTCTGTTGTACAATCTA
>Ga0208767_1002435_pt1 | contig 14106 bp, 13 predicted proteins | sample VirMetDEL_Mar_21_FD_184514 | JGI IMG/M metagenome (GOLD analysis project Ga0208767, IMG submission 184514) | Aqueous microbial communities from the Delaware River and Bay under freshwater to marine salinity gradient to study organic matter... | ecosystem: Environmental > Aquatic > Marine >... | reverse complement strand
GCTTTGGTTTTTCTTTATCCAGAATTAATTTTAATATATCTTCATCATCTTCATTTGTAATTTGTTCTATTTTCTTTGTTGATTTAATAATTGGCTCTGGTTCTGTTATAAATAAATTATTCATTTTATTAATTAGTATATTAATATTACTTTAGATAAAAATTATAAAAAAAAAATAATAATAAATTAATTTGAAGAATTAATAAAATTTATATGTTTAGTAGTTTTATTGTGTTTTGTTTTATTAATGTTTGTATATTTACCACCACATTCACAAGTATATTTTTGATTTCTTTTTTCACTTATTTCTGCTTTATTATTATTATAATATTGTTTTTTTTGTTCTGCTATTGTTTGTTTATTATTTTGATAATATTGATTATGACAAACTGTTATGTGTTCTTTATTATTTTGATAATTTTCTTCATCATATTCTTTTTTAGTTCTACCAGGAATATATCTATTTACACATTTATCTTTATATTGCCTTATATATTCGCCTTCTTTTTTATCAAGTTGTTCTTTACGGTCGCAAGGAAAATCACATAGTAATTCAATATAATAATCATTAAATTTTAATATTTCACTTGATGATAAACCTTTATTATTTTTATAATCATATCTATGTTTTGCCATTCTTGATGATAATGTTTCAATTGTTGAACCAATATAAATTTTATCAGTAGAATGACTACGAATAGCATATACTTTACCTTTAGAATAATCAGGCATTTTATCTATTTATATCTTTATTTATCTTTTTATATTATATTATAATTTATTGTTTAAATTGAAAAAAAAGTAAAAATAATTATTAATTTAAAGAGATTTATAATTTAAAGAGATTTAAGGCACGATTTAAGTAAATAACAAACACCCGTTTTAATTTGACCTGCTTCTTCGTTAGATGCCATAGCCAGTTGAAGACTAAATCCCGCAGGATTGGTATAGAAACTATTAGCATCATTAGCACTGTAAATCTTCAATGGGAGAATAGAAGGAACAACTGCTACATTTTCCAAGCCTTTTATCCCAAACATAGTTTTCATTTGATATGAAGAGTTGGAGAAATAATCAATTTGTTTATCTAAATGAAGAGATGATGGATAATCACTAACTAAAGATTTAAGTTGTAAATCAGTAGATGTATTAGAAATATTATTAATTTGAAATCTATAATTAAATACGTTTCTATCCATACAACTACTAATTAAACTATCACCAACGGGCATAAGTAATGCTACATTATAAACGTTAGGTTGAGTAATGTTAAATTGACGCTCCATTTGAAAAACATTGTTTTCAATAGTAAAGGGTTCTACACTATAACTACTATAGACTTTAGGCATAGGCAACTTCTTATTTTTACTTTGCTGTTGGACTACTATTTCTAAAAGGTCAATATCATAAGTTAAACCTTCAGCAATTTTAGCAACCAATTCAGCATCAGTTAAAGCAACTGTTAGTTTTTGGAAATTAACAAATCCAAGTTTAACAAGTGGGGCATCTAAACCAGAAACACCCCATTTAGCAGTATTACTGGCTCTATCAACACCTTTGAATTGAAACCCAAAAGCATCAGCAAGATTTAAATTACTAAATGTAAGTTCATATTTACCACCAGCAATAGCAGTTATTTTATTGAGTTTAACTTTACGACCAGTATTAGGAAGAACAAAAGCACCATTAGAATAAGTTTTATTATCTACTATAATTTCAGGTGCTACTTTACTGATAAGTCCAGATACAATATCAGTATTAACATCAGCACTTTCTAAATATTCATTTTGGGCTACTAAATCGAAGCATGTGTCAGTAATTCTATAATCATCAGCAACTAGACCTTTTGCTCTTAAATATGTCATTTCAGTTTCACTAACAACTAATTTATTTTCTTTAATTTTAGCATGAAAATCATTTTCGGTTTTATCATAAGTAGTAAATAAATTACCATTAAGTAATTCAATATAGACCATTTCATATTTAGTGGGTTCATCACTAAAAAGACTGTTTTCTAATACTAATGATGTTGGATTGCCAGGAACACGTGCTGTTCCTGTTGGGATTGGTTGTGCTCCATCATTAGCACCTCCATTGATGGTATATGCTGGGGGGTTAGTTGTGCGGTCTGTTATTACAATAGTTAAATCAACTGTATTACCTGCACCTAAATTTTCTTTAGGTATAATATATGTAGGGTTTCCTGCTTTGCCAGATATATCAGCCCAAGATTGATTATGAAGAGAATATTGACCTGTAGTGCCATCAATAAATACATCAAGTGTAAAATCAGTAGCAGATGCACCATTGAGTAAATAAGTGCCAGGGTCAGTAGCCCAACCAGTAGGAACAACACCACCTTCGTTTTTACCACCAATATTTTTGTATTCTAAAACTGCGGGTTGTGCTGGAACTTCAGCAACGGCTGGGAGAAATTCAACAACCTTATTATAATAAACAAAATTTTTACTAATATTATCACCTTTATATTTAAATACCATTTTTATATAATCATCTACATTTAACCCTTTTGCTTGTAATTCAGCAACAGTTATATTTTGGTTTTCAGTATTAAATTCGAGAGTTCTATTTTGTGGTGTAATAGGGTCATTTGGTTCAATTTTAGAAAGATTAGGTTCATTAAATAATTCACGAGTAGGAATTCTAATTTGTTTAGGTGCTTGGAGATTTGTAGAAAGATTAGTGCCATCAACTTCAGTAAAGTAAAATTTTTCAGGGTCATCAAAACTAAGTAAATCATTGAAATCAATCGTTGGTTTAAGGTTAAGAAGATTTTGAGTAGCATCGGCATAATCTTCATTTTTATGTAATCTACTATTGATTTTATTGAGTTTCATAAGGTTCTTTTTGTCTTCAAATTCGAGGTCAAAAATTAAACCTTTTGTTTCACTCATATACCAATTAGAAGATTGGCAGGATTGGAATAAATCACTTAAAGGAATTTGAATTTGAATAGGGTTTTTTACTATGGAAGACATAGAACCATTAAGAGCATTGCTTTCAAAACACATACCAGAAAGTAAAGATTTATTACTAACGCTTTCTTTATTGTTGATAAATTGATAAAGCGACTGGGAAATAATATTTGAAAAGGGGATACTTTCTATGATTGATCCGTTTCCTGTTTTGAGAACACAATTTTTAATAAGGCAAGCAGGAGAATAATCAAGAGAACCATGACCAAAAGAAACACTTAAATCTTTACTTTTAAGATGAACTAAATCAGCAGTTGTAATTTCTTTATCTTTGTTTGTTTTAATCTTTAATTTAAGATTAAGATATGACTGAGACAAATCAGTAGAATACATAGCATCTGCTGGAATTATAACGGTTGATTTGTTATATTTTGTGTTGAGGGTTTGTTGTTCTTCACTGCGAAGTTTCAATTGACGTAAAATAGGTTGAGACATTTTAAATTAATAATAGATTATTATATTATTAATATATATTTTTTTTAATAAAAAATCATAATAAAAAATAGTAAATAATTTGTTAAATTAATTAATAAAAAAATGTTAAATAATTTTGATAAAAAACTAGTAAATAATTTTGATAAAAAATAGTAAATAAATTTATTGATTAAATACCAACTTGTGCTGTTGATTGTATTTCAGTAGGTATTTGTTCTTGTTGTAATGGTGGAGGTGCTTCTTGTGATGGTAATGCTTCAGGTTTTGCGGTTTCATCTTCTACACCTTTTACGACTGAATACACCGCTAATCCCGCTGTTGCTATATCTGCGATAGGATCTAATACATCTGCTATACCTTCACCAATATCACCAAATATAGTCCCCAATATACCTCTACTACTTTTTTTTGCTACTGTTTCTGTTGCTTCTTCTATTGGTGCTTCTATATTTGTAATAGGTGTTATTTCACCTTCGGCACTCATAGCACTTTTACTATCTGTTATTGCGTTTTTACTTGGTGTTTCTAAACCAAAACTAGTTTCTTGTGTTGTTGGTAAAACTGCTGTTGGAATATCACTCAATTGACGTCCTTCCATATTTATATTTTCTCCAAATTGTTCTGGTGCTGGTGTTCTATATTGATTTAGTGCTTGTGTTTGTTGTTGTATTGCTTTGTCAGTATCACTTAAAACACTTGTTGTTGTCTTTTGAAAAATATTTGTTGGTGTATCAAATGAAGATGATGTTATAGCATCTGTAAGTGGATTTTCTAAAACCGCTTGTTTTAAATTAGATGCTATATCCTGTGTAGCACTACTTAAATTTGATGTAATTTTAGTTGCTGATTGTTGAATAGTTGATAATGCTTCAGTTGCTGTTGATTTTAAACCTTCTAATGCTTCACTACCTTGTTGATATGCTGAATAACCCTTTTGGACTAATCCTGTTAAATTTTTTACTGCTGGTAATCCTAGAACTGAACCTTCAACCAAACTGCCAACACCTGATGCTTGTAATTGTTTTAATTGAGATTGTTCTTCTGTGGTTTCAACATCTTGTGCTTGACTTAATTGTGCTATTTGTGTTTGTCTATTAGTTAATTGTTCTTTACCTTGTTGTTCTATACTTTCTTGAAGCCCTGATATTTGACTTTGTAATCCAAAGGAAACTTGTTTTTGATTTTGATAAAAATTATAAGCCATTATTATGTAAATAATTATATATTAATATAATATAATATAATAAAATAAAAATGAATGATAATAAAAATAGTGTATTAAAAATATTACCTGTTAAAAAAGATGAAGAAAAAGAAAGTAAATTAAACCCAATTTTACCCATACACCCCAGCACGACCTGTATTGTGGCACCGCCTCGTGCTGGAAAAAGTAATTTGATTATGTGCCTATTAGCCCACCCTAATTTTTATTATTGCGGTAATGAAAATGACCCTGATAATCCTTCATTTTTCGATGAAATTTATTATTTTTCGCCTACTAGTAGGTTCGATAAAACGACAAAAAAAATATTGAATGCTATGACAAACGTGTATCAAATTGATGATATGGACGATTTAATGAATATTAATATATATGTTGAAGAAATTATGAAAAGTCAAAAAAACTGGGACGAAAAGAAAGAAGGGAAACCACGACCAAAAATATTATTGGTATATGATGATTTGGCTGATATATTAGTAAAAACAAGAGTAGATCATCTTTCTACAAAATTTAGACATTACTCTTTTAGTATATTATGTGTTAGTCAAAGTTATAAAAAATTACCACCAACATTGCGTAATTGTATGACTGCGTTGATTTGGTTTAACTTAATGAGTGAAAAAGAACACGTAAAATTATATGAAGAACATGGTAGTGCTATACCTAATTATTGGGAACATTTAAAATTATTAAATAAAAAATATCAATTCTTATATTACAATATTGAAAATGCCAAATTGTATCATAATTTTGAAACCTTATTATATAGCAAAGATGAATATTTAACTTAAATTATTAGTTTTATTCTGGATGTAGTATTGTTTATGATATTCTTTTATACTTTCTTTATTTGTATTATTATAACTCTTTTGATAATCTAAAATTTTTGTTTTATTACTTTGATAATAGTTTTTGTATTTTTGTTTGTTATCAATATAATATTGAGATAGTGTTCTATTTGGTATATTCTTATTAACTAGGGCGAGTTCAAAACGTTTAGCCTCTAATATATGTTTTGCTTCTGTATCTCTTAATTCATATATACTATTTACAACTAAACTTTCAATTGTAGAAACATAACATATATTCATACAATGATTTTCAAACAATTTAAAGGCTGTTAATTTCTTATTGCTATTACCATTAATATAATTATTATAATGATATTTATGAGATTGAAATCTAACATCTGGGGATTTATAAGTTGAACCTATGTAGATTTCATTAGTTGAAGGATTTGTGATTTTGTAAATGTGGGCTACTTGAGACATTATATAATTTTAGAAAAGTTATAAAGTATTTACTTGTATATTAATATATACACAGATTTTAATTTTTTAATATGAGGCGAAAAAACAAAAAACAAAAAAAAACTTAATTAGTAATTATATATTAAATCATTCAAATTTTGATTTATTACGCTCGGTTCAATTATACAAATTACAGATTTATCAAATGAACTATCGGAAATAATAAATTTATGTAAAATAGTTTTACCAAACATTAAATTAAGCATATCTATAATTTCTTCTACATCTGGGTGCTTATAACAATAATTGCGTTTAAATTCGAATACATCACATAAATACTCTTTATACTCTTGAAACGTTTTAAATTTATAACATGTGGGGTTGAATATATCATGTTCTAAATAATACTCTTGACTAATATTGTTAAATAAGTCTAAATCAATTGATATTTTAAATTTATTACCTGGCATCACATTAATAAAATGAAAGTGCTCTAAAATGTCATTCAAATCTAAATTCATCATGTTTTCTTATTTAAAAATAAATATATATACTATTATTAGTTGAGATAAAAATTAAAAAAAATGTCAGAAATAAAATTATTAAAATTAATTAAAAATACATCTGGTAAATATAAAATGACAGCAGTTGTATTTGATGTATCAACACAACAGGAAAGTCGCGTAAATTTCGGTGCTAAAAATTATAATGATTATACAATATATTACAAAAACGAAGGTAAAGAAGTTGCTGATAAAAAAAAATCGGCATATTTAGAAAGACACGGTGCTGATAAAGCAGGCGAGGACTGGACTAAATCAGGTAGAAAAACTGCTGGGTTCTTTAGTCGTTGGGTTCTCTGGAATAAATCAACGATAGAAGCAAGTGTAAGAGATATGAAAAAAAGATTTTTTTAATTAAGATTTACAAATGATTGATGTTTTTTAGTTTTTTCGTGTTTTGATTTATTGTATTTCGTTAAAGTTGAACCACATTCACAAGTATATTTTTGTTTTGATTTTTCTGCTATTGATTGTTTATTATTTTGATTATATTGTTTTGATTTTTCTACTATAATTTCTTTATTATTTTCATACATTTGTTTTGCTTTTTCTGCTATAATTTGTTTATTATTTTCACGATATTGTTTTGATTTTTCTGTTATAATTTCTTTATTATTTTCATAATATTGTTTTGCTTTTTCTGCTATAATTTGTTTATTATTTTCATACAGTTGTTTTGCTTTTTCTGCTATAATTTGTTTATTATTTTCATAATATTGTTTAGTTCTTTCATTTATTTGTTGTTTGTTATTATTATACCGTATTTTTTCTTTTTCTGCTAGTATTTCTTTATGTTCTTCACGATATTGTTTTTTAGTCCTACCTGCAATATTTTTATTAACACAAATTGTATTTCTAATTATTTCACCCTCACGCCTACATAATTCTATTCTACTATTACAAGGATACAATTCAATTAATTCTATATAGCATTCATCATCTTTTTCAATAATTTTGAATGATGATGTATAATTTGTTTTTTTATTAAGCCAATTTTCATAATATTTTTTATGTTGAGATAATCTATTTGATAATGTTTCAATAGTCGAACCAATATATATATCAGTAGTCAAATGACTTCTAATACTATATATTTTACCGTTTTGATAATTAGGCATTTTAAAAACAGGTTTATAAATGTTTATACAGGTTTATATTATTTACTATTTTTATCTTTATATTGAAATAATTGTAAATTAATATTATAATTTAAAGAATACTAAACTATACCTATTTTTATTATTATTTGATAAATCATTTGAATGTAAATATTTTTTACCATTAAAACTAATTATTTTATTCTTTATATCATATAATAAACCATTTATTCTAGTTTTACCTCCTTTGTAATCACCTAAACCAAGTATTGAACTATTTTGCCGATTACAAATATCCCTATGTGGTTGTGTTTTATAATTCTTATTTACTTGAATAGCATTATAATCATTTGATATATATTTATCAGCAAATAGTTTTATCTTATTATATAACTCTGGATACACTTTATTATTAGAATTTTCAAATACACCCGCTTTTCTTCTTATTCTTTGACTACCTAATGTCATTGATAAACCAACACCAGAATTTAATCGTTTGTAATTTATTTTAAATTTTGTATTTTCTAATTCGTTAATTAAATCTATAACTATCAAATCATTTGTATCTATACAACCTAAATTTTCAACTACTTTATATAATGATTTATGTTTTATTAATTTTATTTCTTTATATAACGACTTTCTACTTTTATTTAATTTAATATATTCTGGATATTCTTTTATTAATTTATCAACTGTATTATTATTTTCTTCAATCCTTTTGTCTTTATTAGTATTCATACCACCTACATTTTTATAAGTATTAGTTATACAACAAACGTTATTAAATCTAACTAGAACACCATCTAATAAAAAGTATTTTAAAGAACGAATATAATCTTCTTTCTGGTCGTAATCTATTTTTAATTTACCATTTTTTCTGTTGATATAACCAAATAAATGTCCTATTAAAAAACATAAATCATATGTTATACTATCACTCATATCGCGTGTATAATTATCATTTGGATATATACCAAAGACCCTACTACCAACTCTTATACATTCTTTAAATCCAGCACATATAAATGCTTTTAAATCAGTATCAGTTAATGTTTTAACTCCTTCTATTTCATTGAATTGTCTAATAGCATATAAATCATCATCCATACTAACTATTTTTGCCCCTTCTTTAAAGTAATTATTAATAAATTCTCTTTGTTTTACTAATCCTTTAACACCAATAATTATTTTATATTCTGGATAATGTTTTTTATATTCTAGATGCTCTTCTTCAACTACAAATATATATATTTGTTTTATATCAATATTATTTTTTTTTAATAACTCAATTGTTTTTACTTTACCTGCTCTATTATAACTTGGGATTACAAATTTAATAGGTGAGAAATTAATATTCATTTTTATATTTACTTAGATAAAAATTATAAAATTACAAATAAATTACAAATATAAGATACACCAGAACAAATTACATATTAGTTAAAACACAACTAATAGTATCAGCAACAAAACCTTCACCATTATATGTATTGTAAAAACGAATACGAATACTATTTAGGTCTATATCACTATCACTATCAACTGATAAGTATATAGGATCACTTGGGTCAAACGAATAAATATATTTAGATTGACTAATAGTTGTTTCTGGGGTGAAGTAGGCTAGGACGTTTCTACGTCCTACTTCACTACCATCACTACTACCAACAAAATTTTTAATTTTAATAGTATCAATTTCACAACTTATTTCAAAATTTTGTAATGGGAAAAATTCAGTTTCATAATTAGGTGTATATACTGATGAATAATTATTTTCTGGTAAAAATTTACTAATAGCATTTAAAGCGTAAATTTCTTTTAATGTATTACAATTATTAAATTCTATTTTAGATTTTATAGTTTTAGCACCTACTAATTTAGTATTTAATGTTGCCTTATTTAAATTAGCATTAAATTGAACGTTTTTAATACTTGGTTGTTGTATAAACTTTTCAAATCTATAATTATTTGTAATATTATATGCTAAACCTTGTGTAAAAACTGTATGAAATAAACTATTATTGGCATCGAAAAATATAATCTCCCATCTACCTAATTTTTGAAACCACATAAAATAACTTTTTAATTTAGTATTATCAGAACGAGACCAGGGACCTTGAAGTGGATTAGTATGGTTTTGATTTATAAATAAATCATAATTAAAAAAAGTATTTGATATAGGTGTATCTGTGGAAACACCATCTTTTACTATTCTAACAAAGAATTTAAGTTTTAATTTACCTGCTCCATTACCATCTTTTGTAATTTGATAATACAAAGACATACTATCACCATTTTGGTCGAAAACTTTCATGTATGAATTAAAATTTTGATTAGTTAAATTAAATCTTTCATTATATTGATAAGCAACGCCTCCACCCTTCATTAATATATTACTAACTGGTGTTGTAGATAAAAATTCAACTGTATCATCGGCAGTATCATAATAACCATCAGCATCAATTGTAAAATCTCCTGTTTCTTCTGTGGGGTAATTAAACTGTTCTAATTCATAAGTATCAATATTAAATAATGTTTTTTTACTACTACTTTCATTAAGCGTTAAAGCCATACCAATTAATGATAATTCATTATCAAAATTATTTATTTCAAAAGCACTAAATTCTCTATTGATTGCTTTAAATAAATCATCATCTAATTCACTTTTATGTTGATATGTTTTAGAAGGTAATGCTACATTTTTTGCGGGTAAATTTACTGTAATATCATAATTAGGGAAAAAATCAAACGATTGATCCTTTACTAATACTCCAATATTATTAATTTCAAATGAAGCATTAAAACTAGTTAAAGCAAGTTTAGAACCACCTTTTATTTTAATAGTATCATTGAAATTTATATTGTTAGGAACTTTGTTATTAACATCATATAAAATAACTTTCATATTTTGTGCCATGATTGATTATATATTTATATTATATTAATATTATATATTTTTTTTTACTTTTAATTGTTTTATAAATAAATTTAATTATCCAGAATAAATTTATATTTTTTTTTTAATTAAATTTAAATTTAAAATAAAATAAAATATAATAATAATATATATATTATATATAATAAATAAAATGTCTAAATCTCAATATAATAATTCAAATGCTTCTTTAGGTGCTAATGCTTCTTTTGTTGGAACTGGTGAAAGCACTGGTTCATATGTTGAACTTTCTGTTTCTATGAAAGCAGATCAAAACGCTACTGTGTATATAGATCAATCGCCTGATAAAGTCAATTGGGACATTCGTTCTACTCATTTATATAAATCCGCACAAGGTGGTATGAACTTCAACGTTGGTTCTAAACATCAATGGTTTCGTGTTATTATTACTAATGGTGCTACTGCTCAAACCTTTATGCGTATGGCTACATACAAACACGAAGAATATTCTTCGGCTGTTGTAAAGGGAACTGATGGGGAAGGTGTTGTTCGTAAAATTATGACTGACGAAAGCGGAAAATTAATGCTTACTTTTACTGGTGAAGTTGGGGCACAAGGTCTCTCAGCGTTTCAACTAGCAATGGCTAACGGCTTTGTTGGAACTGAAGAACAATGGCTTTTGTCTCTAAAGGGGGTAGACGGGGTAGATGGAACTAACGGCTCAAATGGTTTTAACGGTTCTAATGGGGTTGATGGTGCTAATGGTGCTGATGGTGCTGATGGTTCTAATGGAACTAATGGTGTAGATGGTCTCAGTGCGTATCAAGTTTGGGTTCAACAAGGTAATTCTGGAACACCTGCTGATTATTTAGCATCTCTCCAAGGTCAATCCATTACAGTAAAAGGAACTCTTACATCTGCACAAATTATTGGTTTAGATACTAATTCATTAGTTCTTAATGATGCCTACTTCTCAAGTGATAGTTTTCAACTTTTCGTTTGGGACGGTGTTTCTCAATGGGTTGCTTCTGGTTCTTTAAGAGGACAACAAGGTCTTACAGGAAACGCGGGTCTTGATGGGGTTAATGGTATTGATGGAACTAATGGTGTAGATGGCGTTGATGGTGCTGATGGCACTGGTATTACAACAGAACAAGCAAATGCCATTATTGCTAATACTGCTAAAAATTCATACCCTGCCCTCGATGCTTCTAAAGTTGCTACTATTGATGCTATGACTGCTGCAATTGCTTTAAACAGTGTTAAAGTGGGCATTACTGCTACTCAGGCTTCGGCAATTGTCGCAAACTCAAATAAAATTGGTTTAACCCAGGCTGTTGTTGATGATATAACTATTAATAATGCTAAAATCAGTTATACTGATGCTTCAGTTGTTGCTGGTCATACTACTGATATAGGTGCTCTTCAAACCGCACAGGCTTTAAATGATGCTAAAATTAGTTATACTGATGCTACTCTTGTTGGAACTCATACTAGTCAAATAGGTGTTCTTCAAAACGCCCAGGCTATAAATGATGCTAAAATTAGTTATACTGATGCTTCAGTTGTAGCAGGTCATACTACTGATATAGGTGCTCTTCAAACCGCACAGGCTTTAAATGATGCTAAAATCTCTTATACTGATGCTTCAGTTGTAGCAGGTCATACTACTGATATAGCAACTAATGCCACTGGTATAGCAACTAATCTCGTAAATATAAATCTTTTATATACTGGACTTACAACTAACGCCAGTGCTATTTCAAATCTTTCGGGTCAAATAGCGTCGAATGATAGTGAAATAAGTGCTCTTCAAACAGCCCAGGCTATAAACGACGCTAAAGTTGGTATTACACCAGCCCAGGCATCGGCAATAGTAGCGAACACGGCTAAAGTATCATTTAGCAGTGCTAATCAAACTGCCCTTACTAATGCTACTAATAACATAGCACTCAATACATCAGCAATTGCTCTCAACACAGCAAAATTAGGAGTTCTAAAACCAACCGTATTTTATGAATTTACAAACTCTGGAACATCTGCTGTAATTTATGACGGCTCTACTGCTTTCTTAAAGAGAAGTTTATGGGCTAAAGATAATGACGGTGGTGCTGATTTTACTGAATCCAGTGGTGTTTTTACGTGTGTTAATCCTGGTTCATATTACGTAAATTTTACTGCTAATGGTAAATCGGTTGGTAATTTTATGCATAAATTAAGAAAAACTACTCCTCTCAATGAACTCGATGCTTTACTTTCTAGTGTTGGTAATGCCAGTTCTTCTGGTTCTCATACATCTTCAACTGAAGGTTATGGTGTTATTGTTGCTTCTGTTGGTGATACTTTTGAACTCCAAATAAGAACTGAACTTACAAATGGACTTGGAGGTAATGACGCTGGTTTTGGTGTTGCTAATATTCACGCCTTTATATCGTTCTGTAGGGTTGCTTAAATAAATTTTTATAAATAAAATAAATATTGTTTTCAAATTTTAAATATTTTCATATATTAATATACTATAAAATGTATCATAATAAAGGTATGAGTAAAGATAAGAGTGATATGAAATTTTTAGAACCTGGTATAGGTCTAAAACAACGTAAAAAGATTAGTGTTAAGTTAGATAGTAATAAATACTTCGATAAAGGTAAAGAGGAAAAGAAAGAGAAGAAAAATGTTAAGAAGAAGTAAGAAAGTTTTGATGTTTAGTAGATTTTTCGTGTCTTGATTTAGTATCTTTTCTTACAGTTGAACCACATTCACATGTATATTTTTGTTTTAGTTGTTCTTTATTGTTATTATAATATTGTTTTGATTTTTCATTTAATTGTTGTTTATTATTATGATTATATTGTTTTGATTTTTCTAATAAATGTTCTCTGTTATTAATATAATATTGTTTTAGTTGTTCTTTATTGTTATTATAATATTGTTTTGATTTTTCATTTAATTGTTGTTTATTATTATGATGATATTGTTTTTTTAATTCTGATATTTGTTCTTTGTTATCTTTTTCATATTCTTTTTTAGTTCTACCAGGAATAATTTTATTAATACAAGTTGTAGCCCTTATAATTTCACCTTCACGTTTATGTAATTCTTCTTTATTATTACAAGAATAATTTTCAATTAACTCTATATAGCATTCATAGTCTTTTTCAATAATTTGATATGATGATGTATAAGTTATTTTTTTATTAAGCCATTGTTTATAACCTTTTTTATGTCCCGCTAATCTATTTGATAATGATTGAACTGTAGAACCAATATAAACATCATCAGTCAAATGACTTCTAATGCTATATATTTTACCGTTTTGATAATCTGGCATTTTTATAAGTTTTTATAAGTTTTTATAAGTTTTTATAAGTTTTTATCTGTTTATATTATATAGTTATTATTCTTTTAAATTAAAAAAAATATTAATATATTATAAATGTCAATAGAACTAATAGCCATTAGTGCTTTTATTGTAGCAATTCTAGGAGGTCTATCACAATGTATAAATAAAAGTAATTTAAAGCATTGTAATTGTGGTTGTATTAATAGTGATTGTGTTGATCAAGATAAAAATATAGACAATAAAATGAAAGAATTAAACGATAAGATAGAAAAAAATAATAAGAAAATAAATAAAAATAGAA
>Ga0208767_1002433_pt1 | contig 14112 bp, 20 predicted proteins | sample VirMetDEL_Mar_21_FD_184514 | JGI IMG/M metagenome (GOLD analysis project Ga0208767, IMG submission 184514) | Aqueous microbial communities from the Delaware River and Bay under freshwater to marine salinity gradient to study organic matter... | ecosystem: Environmental > Aquatic > Marine >... | reverse complement strand
CAATGGTTCTTGTCGCTTGTTGCCTGCCGCCTGTCGCATGCAGCTTGCTACAAGCTACTGGATCCAGGCACCAAAAGTTTTTCTAACTATATTTAACTATATTTGGTTCATGGGCCTTGAAGATTTGACCATAATGAATTAGAAAATTTAAATCATTAATAATAAGTCTTACCCTGGTGCAAGCCCATTGTGCCAGGGTTTTATCATTGAGTGTCTAATATTTGAATCTTTCTTTTTTTGTTTTTTTTTTTTTTTAAAAATAAAGAAAGATTTCCAAAGGAAGAGAATTAATATGACCAAAAAACTCTTATTCCGGTTTCAGATGTTGTGTTTCTTGGTTCCATAAAATTTCCTGAAACATCTAATTTTGAATCTGCAATATCCCAGTAATCCATATACAGCTCGATACCCATATTATTTTCAAGGTAATGTTTTGCTGTTAATTTTAATCCCGAACCTTCCTCTTGATCGTTTGTTATATCTGGATAGTTAGCGCTTACTTGGCTTAATTTACTTGTTTGTTGTCCGTATAAAAAATAAAGGTATTCACCTCTAAACTCCCATTTTTCTTTTTCATAATTTATTCCAAATGGCATATAAATATATCTAGACTCTCTATCGTAACCAGAATGTCCGGTAGAGGATTGTTTTAAACCACTTGCATTTAATAAATATCTAAATCCTAAACCTGAAAAAAGTGTTAGTCTGCTATTTATATTTCCATCTATTGATTTTCCTAAATATCCTGTAGTTTCAAATTGATAATCGGGAATACCTGTCATAGTACCTGTACCAGCTGAAGTATAATCAACTTCTCCAGCAGCTAATCTGGTTTTAAAACCTGTATACAGATCATCAATATAATCTTCATTGTTAAACATTAAACCAAACATGTATCCATCCTGCGACATAAAAAATGAATTATCTACGGGGTGTCTTTCCTCATAAATCTTACTACCAAAATATAGACTAAATTCTTTTTTTTGGTCCTCTAATGAAAAAGCTGAATTAGAAATAAATAATAATCCAATAAATAAATAATTTAAAATTTTTTTAGACATTAAAGACTTCGCTCCATTGTTCAAATTCATAAATTGTTTTTTCACTAGGCATAATTCTGTAAGATCTCTTGTCATTAGGGCTTTTATGGAATTCTAGATATTTACTATTTTTTGCTTCTTCCAAATATCTTACAACAGAGGGTCTAGAGGTTCTAACTATTTGATTTACCTTCCTATAAATATCTTCAACACTTAATTCTTTTTTATTATAAAAACTATTAATACAAGCTATCCAGATGGCTACCGATATCATATTTTGACGAAAGTATTTAACAGTTTCAAATTTTTCATTAGACTCTTTTAAATCTTTTTCTAAAGCCTCACATAATTTTTTTGCATAAATTTTGTCTGACACATCAACATTTTAATCTTATTAGTTAATGAAAATATATAAAAAATTTTTATATAAATTATTAGTATTTTTTCTCTCGACTATTTGAATAAGTATAAATTTAATTAATCAATAAAAAAAAAAGAGAGAGAGAAATTATGAAAAAATTATTTGTTTTAATTTTATCAATTCTATTTTCATTCAATATTGCAAATGCTGAACAAGGGCAATTTCGATTTGGTGCAGAGATAGGTTGGTCTCCAGTAGAATTAGAGGCTGAAGATACAGCTCAAGCTATTGCAAATGCTTCAGGTTCAACGGTTACTACTGAATATGACACAGGAGTTTTTGTAGGAAGATTGTTTGGTGAATATGGTTTAACTTCAAATGCAGCTGTTGAAGTAGGTTACTTTAGAACAACTAGTGCAGACGCTACTTATAAAATCGGAGCAGACAGTGCAAGCGAGTCATATGATGTAAGTGGATTTGATATCGCTGCTGTTTTAAAATCATCTGAGGGACTGTTTGGTAAAGTTGGTATGCATAGTTCAAAAGTTGATGGTGCAGCCAATGTGACAATCGGTGGTACATCATATTCTGCTACTGGTTCCGCAGATGGGACTGGAATATTGTTTGGTGGTGGTTACGAAATGGACAATATGAGATACGCAATAACTAGATATGATGGTGTTGGTGGAATAGACACTGATGTAACTTATTTATCAGTGGGTTTTCTATTTTAAACATAACAATTTTTAGTGAAAAAAATAGTTAACAAATTACTCATTATCCTCTTTATATTACCTGTGCTAGCATCTTGTGCTGGCACAGGAACAAAAAATTATAGCTCTATAAGTTATGAGGCACCATCAGATCAAGCAGTACTATTAATTGGAAGAAAAAATAGATTTGTAGCTGGTGCAGCTTTACCAAAAATTTTATTAGACGGGCAAGAAATTGCAAAACTAGGTGTTGGTGAAATGGAAAGATTAAATATTTCAGTTGGGCCACATAAATTACAAACAAAAATTGGAAATATTTTACAATTAGGAACAGGCGGAGATTCAACATCATTTGTTGCTGAAAAAGGAAAAAAATATTTTTTTATAATTGATTATGATCAAAAACTATTCTCTGCTAACTGGTCAATAGTTGAAACTACTGAAGGTGGGTTTCAGGGATCTTTAAATTAATTAACACTTTTTAATGAAAAGATTTTCAATATTTCTATCAATTTTTTTTTTTTCTTAATTTTTAGTATTGAGTCTAAAGCACTAAATTTAGATAAATTAACTGAAATTGGCTATCCAAGAACTTTTTTTTATAAAGATAATTACACGAGATCAAAGGTAAAATGGTTTGATTTAAAAGAAATTGTTAATGATAAACCTAAATATATTGCTTTAATTGAGCAAAATATAAAAGTAGATGGTGAATTTATTGATTATAAATTTGTATATAGCAGCAAACATAATTTTTTTAAATTTATTATAAAAGAAGTTGAAAATAAGAATTATTTTTTAGATAAGGTTTCATTTTTAAAAGAAAAAGTTTCTATTCCAGAAGAAATTAACGATCAAGATATACTAGAAAATGAATTTATCGAAAGTGTTTTGGATCATTGTACTTATTCTTCAATTAAAAATGTAAAAAACCAAGATACTAAGAAAAAAATTGTCTTTAAAAAATTTGATAAGTGCAAATTAAAATTTCTAAATACTAAAAATATGAACGATCTAACTTTGGAAAAATTTGCAGAATTAGATAGCAAGAAAAATAATGAAGAAAATACAAGTAAAAAAGATGTAAATGAAAATACAAAAAAAGTCTCAAAAGATGAAAAAAAGACAATTGAGGAGGATTTAGATATTGCAAAAAATCCACTAAATGCATCATTTATGTGGGCAAAATTACCGTACCCAGTAATCTCCAATATTGTAATGAGCACAAATAAATCAGGTTTGATTAAAATAAACTTATATGAAACCAAAGATGAATGTGTTGGAACAATTGCTTTAAATTCAAATAATGAAGGAAGTTGGTCAATCAGTTGTCCAGACAATCCCAAAAGATTTGGAGTTTTTAAAAAAAAGATGGTTGCATCTGGAACTGTGTTAATTGAGTCTGATTTGTTAATTGGTTCTGGTTTTGATGCCTATAGAAATAAAGTAAAATTTGTTTCAAAAATAAAATAGAAATATGGATCGAAGAAAATTTATAACACTCTCGGCTTTGGGTTGTTGTAGTTTATTTTTACCTAGTTGTGCTACAAATCCTGTAACAGACAGGAAACAATTATTAATTTATCCAGAAACTTTTATAAATAAACAATCTGCTTTATTTTATAAAAATTTTTTAAGACGCAGCAAAATTAGTGAAGATAAAGACAATATAAAATTGATGGAAAAGATAGCTGAAGATATGGTTTTAGCAATTGATGTTTATTTTAAGAGATTAAAAATTCCAAATCCAACACTAGATTATGATTGGGAATATAATTTGATTGATAGTGAACAGGTGAATGCTTTTTGTGCACCAGGTGGTAAAATAGCTGTCTATACTGGAATTTTAGAATTTACAAAAAATAAAGATGGATTAGCAGCAGTTATGGGTCATGAAATAGCCCACGCAGTAGCAAAACATAGTGCTGAAAGAATGAGCAGAGCAATAGCCACTGAAACTGGATTTGCTGTTGCCGATGTCGTAACAGGAGGTGTTGCAGGTCAAGCTAGACAAGTATTTTCTGAAATGACTGGTTTGGATATACTTGATGTTTCTGTAATGAAAACTCATGGTAGAAAACAAGAGTCAGAAGCAGATTATATGGGTTTAGCTTTTTGCAACATGACTGGATATGATTTGAATGAGTCTGTCAGACTATGGAAAAGAATGAATGCTAAAAAAGGTAAAAAAGAATTACCTCAATTTTTAAGCACACATCCTTCAAGTAGAACAAGAATTTTACAATTAAGAAAATGGATGCCTGAAATAAGGCAAAAATTTCCTACAATAGTTTAAACATAAATTATGAAAAAAATTTTTATATTTATTATTTTCAATATTTTAATTTTACCAATCATAAATTCTCATGCCCAAAATACTGCAAGCCTGTATGGTATTGATATAAATGTTCCAGCAAATTTTACACCTCTAAAAACAAACACCAAAAGATTTATGGTTTGGGACAGAATGAGCTATGGCGCGAATGAAATTGAGGCAAAAACAGCTATTGATCAAGCCTTTAGAGATATAAAATTTACAAATGATAATGAGTTAATGTTTCTTGGAAATGAAAACTTCGTAAAACTTTTTAATAAACAAAAAGATTTTGAGTCTTATCATATGTGGGAGACTCATTTTTTAACAGAAACTGTCTATGTTTGTGGTGATAAAAAAACAACTCAATCTCAAATTAAATGTATGCTTGATAATATGGGTGGGAATTTAAGTTTTACATTTATGGTTTCTGACCAAAAAGTTGAAGTATTAGAAAATGAGATGAGGGCATTTCTTAATTATAATAAAAATGATTTAAAAAAATATTTAAAAGAATCTTTGAATTTATCACCGCTTCCAAATTTAAAAAAGAAGCTCAAAAAATTTAGTATAATTTATGATGATGATGAAAACATAGCTCTACTTGTAGATTTAAAATTTAAAGCTGGGCCAATCACTACAACTAACAGAAGTGTTATTTCATTTAAAGATGATAGACTTATAATGTTTCAAATGAATTGTATGGTTAAAAGCTATTGCGAATTGGGTAAATCTTTATTCCCCCAAATTGTTCAACCAATTATTAAATTGAGTTCAAACCAAACAATATCAATTAAAAATGGTTCTGTTAGCAATAAAGATTTGGAGAAATTTATTGGGGTTATCAAAACAGGCTATAGAATTAGATCTATGTCTAAGTTGTTGTTTCTATTACTATAATTAAATTTTATCCTATTATAAGATTATATATATCTCCCTTATCTTAAATTTTTAGCAATTTATTGAAACTATGCCAAAATGATAAAATAGGACAAAATTTTTACAGTTGTAAAATATTTTTTGAACCTATGAACCTAACGATCATAGATATTAAACCCAAAAGTAGAAGTAACCTTTTTTAAAAAACTGGAATTGCTTCTAGTATCTTTTTCAAAAAAAGATTTCAAATGAGCCTCCTTTTGATTGGTTTGAGCGAGGCTGCAACAGCAGTCGAGCTCATAATGCTTTTAGAGCTCAATAGAGACTCGAAAAAAGATTTGGGTTTAGATGTTGCGCCTGTTGCCTGGCGCTTAAATCTGGGCCCTCTAGAGTCCATTAACAGATATGTTTTACTCGATTTTAATTCCAAAAGTTGTTTGCAAAAGTTGAGTCTTTTCAATGTTTTTTTAATTATGTTTTTTAATTTTAAGTGCCTGAAGCTTGAAACCTTTTTCATTGTGTTATTTGACTTTTAACGTTTTTATGAATTGATCGGTTGGCACATAGTTGGCACATGGTTGGCACAGCAATAAAAATTTTTTGAGTTGAAATAAATATTGAATTTGTTAGCTTATTTGAAGTTAGAATGTAGTCTATGAATGATGATTAATTATGAGTGTACTGCTCTAACCAACTGAGCTACAGGCCCTTGAAAGTGAGTCAGTAATTACAATACTTTTTAGAGTCTTACAAGTTCATAAATACTAACTACAGATTGCAAATGTTGTATCTGTAAGGGGTTTGTGAATGGATCGGTTGGCACAAACGGTGGCACAAAATATCCGAAGCAGTTTCGGAAAATCACAATTAATCAAAAATTTCATAAATACATCTGACACAAACAAAAGGATTATTATGAATGATATAAAAAATAAGATCAGAGGCTACAACAGACGAGAACCAATTAGAGATAAAAAATTTGCATTCTCGAATGACTTAATTTCCCGTGCTGTTTATTCAGGGAACAACGGAAGACCAGATAAAAGGTTTGATTTAAAAACAGAGGGCCTATCCTTGTGGATCAGGGCAAATGGGATCAAAACATTTTATGCTTTTAGAAAAAGAGAAATGTTTAACAAGAATAAGTTAAAAATTGAAAAGAATACTGTTTATAAAAAGATCTTTAGATACGAGGAAACTATTCATAGAAATCTAGCAGCTGCTAAAGACGCGCTGCCTGGTATCTTGAAAGAATTGTCAGCGCCTGAATTAGAAAATAAGCAAGATCACAGCTTTGGTTCAATGGCTAAAGACTTCTTAAAAAATGGGCTCAATAATTACAGACTTGCTGATAGAGGAGAAAAGTTTGAATACAAGGAAGCCACAAAAAGAAAATATAGGAAGCTAATTAATAGTTATATTCTATTAAAAGGTCATAAGGATATTGTTGAAAGATTGTCCTCCCCTCTTGTCTTTAAAGAAAAATTTTATACTAAACCTTTTAAAGATCTACAGATGAAAGATATTTCAGTAAGAGAAATTGAAGTATTGCAGCATAGATTGAGCTCTACAAAAACACTTTCAAATGATGTTTTAAGAATTGTTTCAGTTATTTATTCTTGGGCAAACGCTAATGATAAGTATAAGGGCAGTAATCCAGTTAGATCCGTGGTCAAATTTGCTAGCAACAAAATACGGGTAAAACTTTCAGATTATGAAGTTAAACAATTAATAGATCATTGTTCTAGTAAGGCATTTGATTTCGATCCTCGTTTCTTGTCACTTGTTCATTTAGATCTATTAAACGGTAAAAGAGGATCTGAATTATTTGGGATCAGGTGGAATGCACCAACTAACGACAAAGAATTAAAAGAATGTTCGGGTTGGTTGGAAGATGATTGGAGGAAACCTGGATCATATATTTACTTGCACGATACAAAAAACAGAAAACCTGAAAAGGTCTTTATTGATCAAGAATCTAGAAAAGTATTGTTGAGATTAGAAAGATCTAGATTTACAGAAGCAAATAAAGCGTTTGTGAAATCTCCGTTTTTATTCCCACAGAGAAAAGATATTTCCAAACATATTACTGGTTCATCTCTAGCTAAAAAAATTAATGATCTAAATGAAAAGTTTGGTTGGAGGTATGAGTATGATGGCAAAGTTAGAAATAAATTTACTCTTAAAATTGCTAGGAAAACATTTGGAAGTAAGATTGCAGAAAAGCAAGGTATTGAAATTGCTTCTAGAAAATTAAACCACTCTGATATTCAGGTCACAAAAAATCATTACATTGTGCCTGAAGACAAAGCTCTAGAAATTGAAAATGTTTATGAAGAGAATAATATTGAAGTGTTTGAAAATATTAAAAAATTAAAATAAGCTTTAGTTGTTATTAATGTTATGGGCAAATTATCTTGGAATGATCTCCGATTAATTTACGAGGGTCAATTTGGCGTCACTGCTGATGAAGCAAATAAGTGGATTGCTAAAGAGCTTTTTACAAAGAATTGGTACGGTACCCAGAAGCAGCCTGGTAGAATGTGGGAAGACATTGAAAACTGCTTATCATTTTCTGAATTATTAATAGAAATAGAAAAATTTAAAAAAGAAAAATCTTGGAAACAAACAGTAGCAGCAACTGTTATGCATGAAGAGAAGCATAAGGCAGTTAAGAAATTTGCCTCCGATATCAAAAGAAATATTTTTTCTATGAGCAGTAAAACCTTTGCCAATTATGTTGGTATGTGGAAAAGGCAGCTGACAGAAGTTGGCTTTTTAACAAGAAAGCAGACATATACTGAAAGAGAAGTTATTAAAGCGGCATTGAAACAGGAAAAGAAAAATAAAAATTTAAAACTTCTCATTCAAAGATCAAATAAAATCAGGGCCAGTAGAAGAAAGTAAAATCTTTCCCAACCTACTTGGGATTATCACAAACAAGTTAAAATCTGAAATAAGCGTGAGTGATGAATTTAAACATTGCTCATGATCTGAAATTAAAATGCATAACTGATGTAGCTTTAGCTTCAATAGCTGAAAAAGTTTTATTGGTTAGCAGCAAACAGTTAGCAAAAATTTTAGGTAAGAAAAATGATAACAGTTTAAGAGCTGCTAGAGCTCATGGAACTGGTTTTAAATTCTACAAGGATAAGCAAGGGAATGTTTATTACAATTTAATCGAAATATTTGACGAGTTAGGAGTGCAGTTATGAGTATAGATAAAAGATTAGAGGGTAAAGGCTCTTTAGACGAAAAACAGTATCTAAATAAATTGGCAGCTGAAGTTAGTAAAATGGAAGAAGTAAATAAGCTAGCAGATAACGAAAAGTATAAAAGAGATCTTGAACAAGAAATCTTACAGCTGCTTGATGAGAAATTTAAAAATGAGCGAAAGCCAGGCGAAAGCTATTTAGATTTTATTAAAAGACAAGATCCTGAAGAGTTAAAAAGAATTGGATTAAAAGATGGATCTAACGTTGTAGATTTTAGAAAATATTCAAAATCAAAAGAGCCAGAAGTTAAAAAGTTAGATCTCGCTAGCCAATTCACACCAGGAAAAACTTTAGCGAGTTTAACAGAAGCTGAAAGAGACGCAGTAAACATGCTGCTTAAATTAACTTTGGGGAAATCAAATGACTAAAAAAAGAAAAGATAAATTGAAAGATATTCTAAAATTTACAAAACCAAAAGACAGGTCTTTTATTTTCTCCCCTGAAACTTATGAAAAACTTTTCAATGACCTGAATGTTAGAGATGGAAAAGTAAAAATGGAACTTCGGGTTGGAAGACTCCAAAAGGGGAAGAAAGCGATAATTTTATAATGGATACAGGAAAATATAAAAAAGCTATGAGGAAGAAAAAATATCTAGATGGTAATTTTGTTGTTTACGATAAAAATCTGCCAGAAATAGGAGAAGTACCAAAAGCCAGTGCAACAGATGTTTGGAACGCTATTAAAAAAGTTTCAACTGGAGAAGATAAAAAAGAAGTTGAAGCAATAGAAAATAGGTACAAAAAAGAAGTTGATCAAAAGTTTAATGCGATAGGTCAAAGAATAGTTGATTACTCTAAAACTTATGATGACAACTCCCCTTATACACACGATCCTATTTCAAATACCTATGTTCAACGAAAAGATTTTATAGAGGGCCCACTTGATAAAAAGGTTCGGGAAGGAAAAGAGCTCACTAAAGAGGAAGCTGCCTATATGCAGCAAGATCCATTTAAAGTTAGAAATAATAATAATAATAATAATAAATACGGATTAACTAAAGAAGCTTTTAATTTTGTTAAAAGAGAAAACTCTCCGCCTGTAAATAAAGAAATTAAAAAGCCGATTAAAACTTCAACACCTGTAATTAGAGATCTTTCAATGCCTGAAGCTGTTAAGCGTGCAGAAGTAAATCCTGAACCAAAAGAACCTGAATTTAATTTGGATAAATACATAAGGGAAAAAGCAGCTGCGAGTTTAAAAGCTGATGAAGAGAACGCTAGAAAACAAGGCGGCATTGTTTGGTTAAACTGGAGGAACCCAATTATCAAATGAGACTAACTAGAACAGAAATGGAGAACCTGATTGATAAATCTATGGATAATCAGGAGAAGCAAGTTGAGATAAATAAATTAAATGCTGAAAGTATCAATGAACTGATCACTAGGAATAGATTTTTACACAATAAAATTGATTACCTACAAACTAAAGTTGATCGGTACAAACGAGCATATTTAACAATCTATAACGAAAATAAGGAACGTGAAAAAGCAACAGCAGCTTATTCACAAAAAATAAATGAGGAGGAGACGGAACACTGATGGATAAAAAATATTCAAAAGATATGGATCAGATCAATAAAATGATTGAGATCTTTAACAGCGCAAGAGTGGTTAAAAATTGCAAAGAGTGGGACTGGCAAAAAAGATTCCCAAGTTTTGAAAGTGCAGTTGATGTCTTATTGAAACAATTAGCAGCTCAAAGAAAATTGCTACTTCTAACAATGATTTGGCATAAGCAGACGCTGCATAAATACAAACCAAAAATATCTAACCTTAAGGAGTAAAATAATGGATATTATTAATGATAATCAGAAAGAAAAATCGAACGATTATTGGGATCAAACAGAAACCTCACAGAGTTTCAACACTGGTTTAACTGGATTAAAACTAGCAACCAATGCTCACGTTGAAGCGAGAAAACCTGGAGAAACAGATTGGTTCAGAGTGATTGGAGAGACAGAGAATGATCTTACTAAAGGGTTAATTGTTAAATTAAAGATTGATAATATTGATCAAGATTTTTTAGTAATCGGCCCTGAAGATTTTAAAACTATGATTGTAGATGGTTTTAAAAAATCTAGATTAGTTTATCTGGCCTACTATGTGACAAGCTCGGGCAGACAAGGAGTTTGGCCCGTCACTGTTCCACAAACTAATCAACATGGAACTATTAACTCATATGTTGCTAGCGCTTTTGAAATTATGCAAAGAGCACAACGCGAGTGGGTTAATATGAAATCAAATGTTGGAGACCGGGTTTATGATGGTTGGACAGCTCAACCAGTAGATCAGCAAATGTTTGGAGAGCCACGATTTCTTTTGGATAAGAAAGAAGTAATTAAAAAAGCTTTCAATGATCGAGTAATAACACCTGATAACTATCAAACTAATCCATATGTAATGCGAGTTTTAAATGCAGCTGCAATTAGAACGGGGGTAGTTGATGAGCACTAAAGATACGATTGAAATTGTAAGCGAATATAGATCTCCGAACGATAATGAATTCTTTTTCAGACAAAATCCAAGATCAACAATGGGTGTTCGGGATCTTTTAGAGTTTTTAGAAAGCGAGGGATATCAGATTCAATTTATTCCTAACTGGCAAATTAAATCAAGGATAACTCATTCCTCTGCACAAATTGAATGTGGAATTAGGATTACAAAAATATGAATTTAAAAGATTATATTTTTACCTATTTTAAAAATGTTGTTGTTTTTGATTTTGAATATTCACAAACTCCTGGCAATAATCCCAAACCAGTTTGTTGTACTTTTAAAAATTTAAAAGATGATAAAATTATAACACACTGGTACCTGGGCAGTGATCCAAGTTTCCCATTTAATAATCAAGAAACATTGTACATTTGTCATCATGCAGTTGCTGAAGTTAGTTGTATGTTGGAACTTGGATTAGAGAAACCAGATTATGTTTGGGATACTTTGGTTCAAGACAAGAAACTTTATAACGGAAAAGAAAAAGGTTTTAGTCTCTTAAATTGCTGCAACAGATATGGAATTGAAACAATAACAGAGGCCCAGAAAAATATTTATCGAGACATAATAATTAATAATTTTCCAAATTATACAGCAGAAGAAAAAGAAAGGATTATTAAATACAATGTAAGTGATGTTGTTGAAAATAAAGCACTGTTCCTGGCGCAGTGCACAGCTTATGAAAAAAGAGATAAAGATTTTAAAAGAATTTTAAGTCAGGCAATATTTCACGGAAGATCTGTAGCTGTTATCGCAAAGATTGAGCGCAACGGGATCCCAGTTGATTATGATCTTTATTGCGATATGGAAAAGTATTTTCCACAAATAAAACAGCAAGAAATTGAAGAGCTGCAGAAGAGCTGCGATATTTACGTTGATAATAAATGGAACAATAAAAAGTTTGAAATATTTTTAGCAAAAGAAAATCTTTTAAAAAACTGGCCTAAAACTTCAACAGGCCAGCCAAGTAAAGATGATCGTACCTTGTATAGATATGCAGCTAAAAATCCCAAGATCCAACAAATCAGAGATTCAAAATTTATAATCGAGGCAAAGAATTTAAAAGGTTATCAAATTGGAGAAGATAGAAGATCAAGATCATCATTAAATTTATTTGGCCAAATTACTGGAAGAACAAACGTATCAACGGCAACTAATCCGTTTGGTGCACCTAGAAGAATGCGGAACATTATTGGCACTGATAAAAATCATATTTTAGTTTATGCAGATTGGAAAAGCCAGGAGGCAGTTATCCAGGCAGCACTTTCAAATGATAGTGGAATTCAAGAGGGTTTAAATACTGGAGATATTTATTTACACACCGCAAAAAGAGCAAATGCTGTTCCTAAAAATGCAGAAAGAAAAGATTATGAAAAGCAAAGAGAATTATATAAGCAATCTTTTTTGGCCATTGCATATGGACAAACCGCATTTGGATTAAAAAATAAATTAGAAATTTCAGAAGCAGAAGCTGCTTATTTATTATCTGTTTTAAGAAATGTTTACCCCACCTATTTTAATTGGATTGATAGTTTAGTTAAGGCTTCAGTTGCTAGAGGATTTTTTGAAACCAAGTTTGGTTGGAGATATTATATTTCAGATAAAGAAGCTACAAATCCAAGAAGATTAATGAACTGGCCTCTTCAATCTCATGGTTCAGAAATTTTAAGAAGAGCAATAATTGATTTAGATAAAAAAGATTTTGAAATTTCAATGCCAGTACACGACGCGGTTTTGGTTCATATGCCAAGAAAGAATTGTGCAGCTAAAATCAGAGAATTAAAATCCATTATGAGTGAAGCAGCCTATAAAGTTATTGGTACTCATATTCAGGTAGATACAAAAATAATCAGAAAAAATTTTACACAGGATAAAGAACACCAGGAGAGGTGGGAGAAGTTATTTCAAAAATTATTAATTGCAAAAGGAGGCGTACTAAAAGCGGACAGTGCCTGTATCAAAAACGGACAGTAGGTGTTTGAATTACGGACACAACTGTACGGATCTAACCCACCCGTCTATTTAAGTTAATATTTAAGTTATGATTAAAATCCCATTTAACCTACCTAACAATAAACGAACAAAATTAACCAGGAAACCCAACAAGGCAAGTTGGTATGTTTATAAATTTCCAATTCTTTTAGCTGCCGCTTTTTACAAAAGCGCGGGCGGGGTTGGATATTCAATTTTAATTTATATTCTTTGGAAAAACTCTATGAACAATCCATCAGATTGGATCTCTTTACCAAATAATTTTTTCAAGGTTGAATTCAATATAGACAGACAGAGAAAGTCCGAAGCAGTTTACAGATTAGAAAGAGACGGATTAATTGAATGTGTCAGAGAGATTGGCAAACCAACTTTAATCAAACTAATTCCAGGAGTTAATAAGAATGCAAAAAACAAATAAGGGTAAAAAATATCTAACGAAGATAACACCAAAGCAGCAGAAGTTTATAGATCTGTACACCAGTAAATATGGAGAATTATCAGCAACAGATTGCGCCATCAGAGCGGGTTATGAAAGAAGCAGCGCCCACACAAGAGCCAATGAATTATTAGATTGGAGAAAAAATCCTGAAGTAGTTAGAGCGATTGAAGATAGACAAATTGCAAACAGAGAAATTTGGTTGATTGATAAAGAAAAACATCTGGCAAATCTAACAAGAATTCAGAACGAAGCTCGCAGTAAGGGCCAGTATGGAGTGGCGGGTAAGATGGAGGAATTAAAAGGAAAAGTACAAGGCTTCTATATTGATAGAAACATGACACTTACAAAAGAAGTGACTGAAGAAGATTTAAATGAAAAAATGCGAAGTATGTTTGACTCCAAAGAAGAATATGAGGCAGTGACTAAAGCAATGACAGAGGAGATTTTTGGTAAAAAGGACAAATAGCAAAAGTTTTTGGAGCCCTCCAGGAGACGGGGTTTAGTTGGTTCCTGGTGCAATGGTTCTTGTTGCTTGTTGCCTGCCGCCTGTCGCATGCAGCTTGCTACAAGCTACTGGATCCAGGCACTAAAAGTTTTTCTAACTA
>Ga0208767_1002432_pt1 | contig 14115 bp, 13 predicted proteins | sample VirMetDEL_Mar_21_FD_184514 | JGI IMG/M metagenome (GOLD analysis project Ga0208767, IMG submission 184514) | Aqueous microbial communities from the Delaware River and Bay under freshwater to marine salinity gradient to study organic matter... | ecosystem: Environmental > Aquatic > Marine >... | reverse complement strand
TTGTTGCTTATGATGCAATAGAAGGAAGATTAGTATTCTTTCCATCTTGGTTACCTCACGGAGTTGACATTAATATGAACACTGATAAAGGTGAAAAGAATTGGAGAATATCCGTATCATTTAATTTTATACAAGTATGATAAAAAATAGAGAACAATTTGGAGAACTTTTAAACAGTAAAAATTTAACTGGTTATGGCGTAGAGTTAGGAGTAGCTTCTGGTCATTTTTCACAAATAATATTAAAAACAAGTAAATTAAAAATATTATTCTCCATAGATAGATGGAATGATCATCATACATATGATGAATATTTAAGAGCTGCAAATTATCTTTCGCAGTTTAGAGAAAAAAGTGTTGTTTTAAAACTTTCATTTGAAGAAGCAGTTCATTTATTTAAAGATGAAACTTTTGATTTTATTTATATAGATGGATATGCACACACAGGACAAGATGATGGTAGAACATTAAGAGAATGGTGGCCTAAAGTTAAAAAAGGTGGTATATTTGCTGGTCACGATTATTCTAAAACAAGTTGGCCCAAAACAGTTGAACAAGTTGATAGATTTGCAAAAGATAATAATTTAAAACTAGAATTTACAGAAGAAAATTTTGCTTCTTGGTATTGCATAAAATGATAATAAAAGTTCATAAAGATCAAATAGTATTTAGAGAAAAACACATACATACTGAAGAAGGTAGAATGCGCCAAACTAAAAACGACAATTGGAAAAAATTAAAAGCTGATATAGAAAAAAATGGTATTATTAATCCTTTAATATGTACTGAAAAAGATGGAAAATATAGATTATGTATTGGTATGAGAAGATTTATTGCTGGTTTAATTTTAGGTATAGAAGAATATAATATTGAAATAGTGCCAGATGAAGAAGTTAAGACGTTATTAGATGCTTGTAAAAAGTATCAAAGAATACATAAAGATGGAAATCCGTTAGCGATATGAGTTTTAAAAAAAATAAATACCAAATCATTAGAGGTGCTATATCCAAAGAGCTAGCAGATGTTGCTTATAGGTATCTACAAGTATCTGCAGAAGCTGATAACTGGATGATAAATAATTATACTACACATCCAGGTAATCCGTTAGTCGGTAATTTTCATGATCCACAAGTACCAGGATCATATGCTAAATATGCAGATAGACTTATGGAAACATTATTAATTAAAACTATTGATGTTATGCAAAAGAAAACAGGGCTTAAATTAGTGCCTACTTATTCATACACAAGACTCTACAGAACAGGCAATATATTAAATAGACACAAAGATAGACCTAGTTGTGAGATATCAACCACACTATGTTTAGGTGGTGATCACTGGCCTATCTATCTAGATCCTACGGGAGCAGATAATGTTATTGAAGAATACAAAGGTATTGTAAAACCAGGTGCACCATTAGGTGTAGAAGTTAATCTAAAACCTGGTGATATGCTTATCTATTCTGGCTGTGAATTAGAGCATTGGCGTAAGCCTTTTGAAGGAAAGCTTTGCGGACAAGTGTTTTTACACTATAATCATGCAGATGGAAGGTTTGCAAAAACCAATTTGTATGATAAAAGACCTATGTTGGGTATACCCAAATAACGTTGAATATCAACGCAATCTAATATAATCTGGAGATCTATGTTACAGAAGATAGGGTTTTTACCTGGAATAAATAAACAGATCACTTCTACCGGCGCTGAAAGTCAATGGATAGACTGCGATAATGTTCGTTTTAGATATGGCACCCCTGAAAAAATAGGAGGTTGGAAACAACTAGGTGCAGATAGCGTGACTGGTGCAGCTAGAGCTTTGCATCAATTTACTAATAGTTTAGGTAGAAAGTATTCTATCATAGGATCAAACAGAATTTTATACGCCTATTCAGGTGGTGTGTTTTATGACATACATCCAATTAAATCTACAACAACACTCTCAAATGCATTTAGTACAACTAATGGATCAGCAGCTGTTACTATAAATTTTTCTGGTGATCACGGTATTCAAGCTGGTGATGTTGTTTTACTTGACAACTTTACAGCAATTACAAATTCTAATTATAGTGCATCTGATTTTGACGACATAAGATTTATGGCTACGACTGTGCCCACATCTAACACAATAACAATTACAATGCCTTCTGCTGAAACAGGATCTGGTGCAACACAATCAGGTGGTATTAGAGTTCAACATTATTATCACGTTGGACCTGATGTACAGGCACAAGGTTTTGGTTATGGTTTAGGATCTTGGAGTGGTGTAGCAGTTGGAGCGTATACAACAGTTTTATCTGCCGATATTAATAGTTCTACAACAAGTATAACATTAAATGATGCGTCACAATTACCAAGCTCTGGCACAAACTTTATACAAATAGGAACAGAAGAAATATCTTACACAGGTATATCTACAAACACTTTAACAGGTGTAACAAGAGGTGTAAGAAATACCACAGCAGCATCACACTCTTCAGGAGCCACAGTTACAAATACATCTGAGTACGTGGCATGGGGCGAAGCAGCATCGGGTGACTTAATTGTTGATCCCGGTATGTGGTCTATTGATAACTTTGGTGACAAAGCTATTTGTTTAATTGTTGATGGTGAAGTATTTGAATGGAACTCAGCAGCAACAGACGCAACGTCTTCAAGAGCCACGATTATATCTGGCGCACCAACTGCATCAAGACACATGTTAGTATCTACACCAGATAGACACTTAGTATTTTATGGTACTGAAACAACTATCGGTACGAAGTCTACACAAGATAATATGTTTGTAAGGTTCTCTGCTGTTGAGGACATTAACGATTACACACCTACAGCAACTAATGACGCTGGTACACAGAGACTGGCCGACGGATCACGGATCATGGGAGCTATTAGAGGTAGAGATGCATTATATGTATGGACGGATACAGCTCTATTCTTACAAAGATTTGTTGGTCAACCATTTACATTTGCTTTTATACAAGCAGGTACAAACTGTGGACTAGCAGGTAAGAACGCAGTTGTTGAAGTAGACGGTGCAGCATACTGGTTATCTGAAAACGGTTTCTTTAAATACGCTGGTGCTCTTCAATCCTTACCTTGTTTAGTAGAAGATTTTGTTTACGATGATATTAATTTAAATTCTGGTAATCAGATGATAACTGCGGGACTCAATAACTTGTTTGGTGAGATTATGTGGTTCTACCCAACAGCAAACTCTGCTGTTGTTAATAAAATGGTATCTTATAATTATTTTGACTCAACACCACAAAGACCTGTGTGGACTGTTGGAAGTCTAGCTAGAACTGCTTGGGCAGATTCTGCAGTATTTGGTAACCCTCATGCATTAGAGTATGATGCTGATGGTGTAGAAGGAGCAACTTCATCTACATATGTTCAAGGAAACACAGACGGTATTTCAACATACTATCAACACGAAACAGGCACAGATCAAGTTAAAGGTGGAGCAGTAACAGCTATTGCTGCTACTATAACATCAGGAGACTTTGATATTACACAAGATCAAAAACAAGGTGTAACCCTTAGAGGAGATGGTGAGTTTATTATGAAGATTAGAAGATTTATACCTGACTTTATATCACAAACAGGAAATACGCAGATAACATTAAATCTACGTAATTACTCTAACAGCTCGTCAGCAAGTTCTTCATTAGGACCCTTTACAGTTACCTCATCAACAGATAAGGTAGATACACGAGCAAGAGCTAGAGCAATAGCACTTAAAGTAGAAAACACAGGTACTAGTCAAGACTGGAAACTCGGTACGTTTAGACTAGACATACAACCAGACGGAAGAAGATAATGGGTATAACAAGAGCACAGATAGCACGACAATTATTAGCACAAGGCGGAATGTCATTAAATGATGCTCAGATGATGGCTCCTGATGGAGAGTTTCTTGCTTACATAAATCCAAAAGAAGCACAAATGTTAAAAGACGCTGGCGGCTCAGGTATTATGACACCTATGGGTATTCCAAGTTTTGTTAACTTTGGTGGAGCTGGTTCTGGTTATGGATCAGCGCAAGATACGTTTGATTCAGCTGCGGGAAGAGGTGGCAGCAGAACAGGACCTGGAGGAGGCCAAGGACCAAGTAGAAGTGATACTGGCACAGGCACTGATGATGTCTATCAAGGAAGCAGTGAAACAAATCAAGCTATAGCAAAAGCAAACAGAACTTTGGGACAAAAAATAGTAGATTCAATTAAAGGTATCAGTAAATTTACTCCTTTTGGAATTGCACGTAAAGGCTTAGGATTTTTATTTGACAAGTTTCAAAACTTAAGAGGATTTAATCCTGATGGTACTAGAAGAACCCAAGCTCAATTTGAACAAGCTAGACGAGATAGAATTAATCAAAATAGAATTTCAAACATTATGGGAAGAGACGCACCCTTTACTCAAATGACTTTAGAGAATTTAAGAAATTTGGGTTATACAGGACCTTTAGAGGGTTTATTAGGAAGCACAAACATTACAAGATCTGGAACTAGTGACGGTATTACTAATACTAATGCCGCAAATGATTTAGTTGCAGAACAATTAAGTTTTCCTTATGATTTTATGAATACAGGAGATCCTTATAAAGATAATCTTTACGATCAAGATGGAAACTATAAACCTTCATTAAATACTTTAGTTGCAGAACAATTAAGTTTTCCTTATGATTTTATGAATACAGGAGATCCTTATAAAGATAATCTTTACGATCAAGATGGAAACTATAAACCTTCATTAAATACTTTAGTTGCTGATGTGTCTCCAGCAGACTTAATGTTAAATAATATGAGAGGATCTAAACAATACAGCCTTGATGATTTTAAAGGTTTTAGTGGAAACCAAACTCTTACGGAACAAGAATTAAAGGGAATAAGAGATGGAACGATTAAAGCACCAACAGGACAATTTATAGGATAATGGCAAAGATAGTACAAGTATTAACAAGACCCAGCGAATCATACAGGCAAGATGTTGCTGACGCACAAGTTAGGGACCTTGACGGTATAATACAAAAATTAAATACGACGTATCAACAAGAACTAAAAGATGAGGTAGAAGCATTTAACTTCTTTATTAATTAATGGCTAACAGTTTTATAAACGCAAAAGTAGATCTAACAACGACAGACTTGACAACTCTTTACACAGTGCCGTCATTTAAAACATCTGTAATTAAATCTATTTTAGTATCTGAAGATGCGGGATCAGGGGCCAATATAACTGTAACACTAGTCAATGCAGCTGGAACTATTTTTAATTTATTTAAAACTAAAGCTATAGCTTCAAATGCTACAGTAGAATTATTAACTCAACCTTTGATCATAGAAGCTGCGGAATCTTTAAAGGTACAAGCAAGTGATGCAAACGAATTACATGTAATAGCTTCAATATTAGAAATAGAACCAAGAGAGGTAACAACGTAATGCAAACAATAAAACCAGAGAAGATTATAACAACTATATCTAACCTAAAAACAGGTGAGGTATATGAATCAGAAGATGCTTGGAAAGCAAAAGGAGTACCAGAAGCAGAGATTAGAAGAGATATAAAAGTAATTATGCCTTCTCTTGATTTATTAGGAGAAACAAAATAGAACAATATTATGGGATTATTAAAGAAAATAACAGGTGGTGTTAAAAAAGTAGTAAGGAAAGTAGTACCTAAAGAAGTAGCAGGTATTATGACAGCCGCAGCACCTTTTGTTGCACCCTACAGTTTACCAGCCGCAGCCGCTTTATCTATTGGTGGTCAGTTAAGAACAGGTCAAGGTAGAATTAATCCTATAGTTACAGGTATGTCATTATTACCTGGTATTAGATTTCAAGGTGGTCAAGGATTAGGAGCTTTTAAACCTACAGGTTTTACAAGATTTGGACCAAACAATTTTGGTAGTGGCATCACATCAAGACAATTATTATTTGGTGGACCTGGTGCAGGTCAATCAGGTAAACTTGGAGCGTTTGGAGATAAAGCAGAAGACTTTTTATTTGGAACTACGGGAAGTGGAGATCAAGGATTTTTAGGTTCTGATGGTGATTATAATTTAAAGTCAAGTAAACTATTGAGTAGCACTGATGCTGACGGTAATATAAAATTGTCAAAAACAAAAATAGCAGCCGCCGCATCAGCAGGTTTATCACTAGCACAGACACAAGCTCAAATAACAGAAGAAGCAGAAGAAGTTGGAGTAGGAGATTCTGAACTTGCAGCATTACAAGCTGAAGCAGCTGAGATGTGGAAGGACTTTGACACAACAGCATTTAGACCAAAAATAACTGCAGCCATTGGTGGTTTGATGAGAAAGAATCTTGCGGGAGGAACATTCAATCCTGCTACACCTAAGCCCGGAGATTATGGTGTTGATGAAAATGAATTACCAGCAGATCCTAAACCTTTTACACCAGGTCCTAAACCAGGTAATAAAGTAGAAATTACAGCAGAAATGATGGCTCAAGAATATTTTGGTATGTCCTTTAATGAATTAGCACCAGCACAACAACAAGGTATTTTAGAACTTATAGGTGCAGGTAAACCACAAGCTAAGCAAGGGGGTCTTATGAGAACTAATTACGCTCTTGGTACAAAACCAACAAGTGAAGAAAGTGGCTTAGGAGGGCTTCCAATTGAGGCCGATATGAGGTACAGTGGTGGCTTCATGCCATACGGTGAAAAAGAAAAAGCCGATGACGTGCCTGCTAGACTTAGCAAAAATGAATTCGTATTTACTGCCGATGCTGTGAGAGCAGCGGGCGGTGGTAGTATCCAAAAAGGAGCACAAAAAATGTACAATAGTATGAAACAATTAGAATCAATGGGTAGGAGTTTTGCATAATGGCTGAAGAAGTAACTCAGATAACTAGACCGTCCCCCATAATAGAAGAAGCACAGAAGAATTATTTAACTTCCTTAAAAGATCAAGTTGGAACAGCTCTTAATACTGATGCGTTTGCACCTAGCGTCGTAGGTAAAACTGCATTAGATCAAGCAATACAACAACAGCAAGCTACACAAGCAGGACTTGGAACATTATCTTTTGATCAAACAGGAGCAATATCAGGTTTATCAGGATCAGGTGTTGCAAGTTACCAACCATTTTTAGATACAGCACAATCAACTTTAGGTGATGTATCACCTTTTATTACAGCAGCTGGACAAAATTTTCAAACACAAGCAGGACTTACTGGTCCAACAGCTTATCAAAATTTTGAATCTCCGTATCAATCAGCAGTTAGAGACGCTACACTTGCACAGTTTGATGAACAGGCTCAAATAAGACAACAAGGAATTACAGATCAACAAGCACAATTAGGAGTCCTGGGTTCTGGCAGAGCAGGAGTCCAATCAGCTGAGTATCAAAGAAAGTCTGACATGGACAGAGCTTTGTTACAAGCACAATTAAATCAACAAGGTTTTACTCAAGCTAATCAATTAGCGGCACAAGCATTTGGTCAACAAGGAGTGTTAGGGGCTCAACAAGGTCAACTTGCAGGACTGACATCTGGTTTAGCAAATCAACAATTAGGTTTAGCGCAATCTGTTCCAGGTCTACAAGCACAAGCATTAGGTATGGGTCAGAACTTAGCACAACAAGATTTTGGATTTAGACAAGCTCAATCTGATGCAGCAAGAGAACAAAATAGAATGCAACAGTTTGAATCAATAGATAGATTAGCAAGATTAGGACAAGGTATAACTGGTCTTACACCAGGCGCAGGAACCGTAACAACACAGAGCGGTGTACCTGCAGCATCACCAAGTCCAATAGGAAATGCATTAACAGCTGGACTAGGAGCATTTAGTCTAGGTAAACTATTTGGTATTGGATAATGAATTATAAAGTAATGCAAAGACCTATGTTTAGATTAGGTGGTGGAGTTGTCAAAGGAAAAAAAGTTGGCAACAGAGAAAATTTTGCAACAATTACAGAAATAGAAAAACTTATTGATGAAAGAGCTGGTTTAAGAGACAAAGCTTTAAGTGGCATGGGTAGTATGCTTCCCTTTCAAGTTTTAGCGGGTCAAGGAGAGAATATAAGATCTATAAGATCTCTTGGAGATGTAACAAATATTTTATCTAACCTTGGAACCGACCCTAATACGTTTAACGCTTTAGGTAAATTAAATCAGATAGACCTTAAAAAATCAGAAGGTGCTCTTACTGATAAAATAACTTTAGCTAAATTAAAAGCGTCAATGAATAAATCTACAGACTATTTAAGAAAAAAAGAAGACTTATCATTAATTCAAATTAAAGAAGATGAAATTAAACAAAAAGTTCAAAACTTAGATAAAAAAAATCCAAACTACGAAGAAAAATATGCAGAACTTGCACGTGAGTATCAAAAACTTCAAGAACGAAAAGCACAGACTGTTTCTAAAATGCAAACAAGAGCTGATGCAGAAGCAGATTATATAAAAAATTACAGAGATGAAGTTGGTGTAAGTCCTTCTCAGGATCAGATTGATGCAGCAATGAGAGAAAAAGGATTTTTAGCAGCAGGAGGTAGAGTAGGTTATCAAGAAGGAACACCTAATCCTAATATGCTTATGCCACAACCTAAGCCAGAAGAAGCTATGAATGACAGAAGAGTAGACACTCTTATGGAAGCAGCTCCAGCTATGGAAGATCCTAACGAAGCACGGAGCATGGGTGACCAAGACATGTACAAGTCTTTAAGGAGAAGATTACCACCAGAAATTACAGACGATGTAGTAAGATTAATTGCATACAATAGAGAAGCTTTTACCGATTTTGCAAACATATCCGACCAATCAGACGTACAATCATTTAATCAAAAGTATAACGTTGAATTAGTATTGCCGGTCGGAAACCAGTAGGAGACCTATGGCAGAGTATCAAGCAGCACCTTTCTTAAAACAGGCTAGAGGGAAAGATCCCGATGAAAGAAATCTATTTGAAAAGATAGCCGTTGGTATCTATGGTAAAGAAGATCCTTCTTTAACTCTTGGATCAGACTTACTATTAGATGAAAGTTTTGATGACATTATTGAAACTCTTCCTGGAGAGGTACAAGATGATGTTTCAAGATACAAAAATATATTTAAAGAAACACCGATTGTATTAGAAAATTTTTTAAACGAATACAAAGAAAAAGGTTTTTCAGATTACATAGAAAAAGGCGCCTTCTACAAAGAAGACATTAAACTATCCGACAAGGACCAAAGACGTTATCAAGATTATAACTTTTTAGGTAAAGGTAGTTATGATGCTTTATATAGAAAAGACAAAGCTGGAGATGAAGCAAGGCAGAAAGTAGCAGAGTCTAAACTAGGTCAAATAATGATTGGTCCTACAGTTGGTTTAGCTACAGCAATAAAAGGGACATCAGAACTTATAGCATCTCTATCAGACTTATACCTAGATACAGAGGTATTAGACAATGTTGAAAAAGCTTTTGAAGGTGTAGACATTAATGAAATTTATAAAGGTGATGCTGGTACGCTAGCTAGATTTACATCACTACTTACACAATACGGTACAGGTTTTGCTGTAGCACAAAAGATAACTAAAAAAATTGCAGGTAAAGCTATTAAAACAAAGCTTGGACAAAAGTCTGCAGCTGCATTAGCAGCATCTCCAAAAGCTGAAGGTTTGGCTAAGTTTGGTGGTTATTGGATGCTACCGGCAGCGGTCGCTGACACAACTGTATCCACTTCAGATCAAAAAAGTGTTGGTGAAATTTTTGGTAAAGAAGACGGTAACACAATTCAAAATCTATTATATAACACCTCTCTTGAAAACTTAGAAGGACTAACAGGGAAAGAAAGAGCAGCAGCTTTGTTAAGAAACAAATTAAAATTTGGTGCTGAAGGCACAGCTTTTATGGGTACTTTAAAATTAATTGGACCAACAATTAAAGGCGGCGCTAAGGTAGCTGGATTTGGTTTATCTAAAATTGTAGAGCCTGCCCTAAGTGTAACAGCAAGAACAATACAACCTGTAGTTACAGCTGCATCTAAAACATTAGCGAGAGGTATAGACAACGCTACAAATAAAATAGGTATACCTAAATATGAATATTGGAAGTTTGGTGATTTTCAATCTGGTTTAAAATCATCTGTGTTTAGAGCATTAGATGAATTTACTTCTAGATTTAGATCTGGAGGTAAGTTTGATGTGCAAACAAGGAACGAATTAAAAAAAGTAGATGGTTTAACAAGAAGTGCAAAAAAAGATTTTGATCTTTTTTCTAAAAAATTAGATCAAGAAATGTATAAATTAGTTGATGCAGGATTGGGTGATATATTATTTAGCAAGTCTACATCGCTAAGAGCTATGTCTTATTGGGATGATGTATTAAAATTTATGAGAGGAGAACTACAGCTTAAACAATTACCTAAACCTTTACAAGAATACTCTAAGATAATTAAAAAATTAGTTGATGATCAACAAGAAAAGTTAAAACCTATTCTAAAAGAAATGGACGTTAAAGATGTAACAATGAAAAGTATGAATAAATATTTTAAAACTTCATATGAGATATTTAAAAATGCAAAATTTAGAGCCCCTAAAGAAGATTACAAAGCAGCTATAGATTATTTTGTAACGCTTATGCAAAGAGCAGGTAAACCTATTCCAGGTATAACAAAAGGATCAAACCTATATAAAGAAACTATAAAAAAAGATGCTATACAGATAGTGAATAAAATTCTTGCAAAAGGAAGACAAGAAGGAACCACACCTGCTGCAAGACTAAAAGCAATTGTAAATATGATGGAAGGTGAGAACATACCTAAAAATACTTTTGCTAAATTTTTTTCAAAAGACGAATTGTTACCAGACACTATTGCTAAGTTGTTAGGTAGAGTTGATGATCCTAAATCAATTATATTAGACACTATTGCAGAACAAGCACACATAGTAAGTAATTACAATGCTTACAAAGAAATTGCCGACTTTGGTATGGGTAAATTTTTATTTAGAAATAATGCTGAGTTTAAACAATTCTTAATTAAAAATGGAATATCAGCAGCCAGAACTTTAGAACCAATTAAATTAAGTAAACCATACAACATAGACTTTGATAAATTATTTAAAAACAAAGATGGTTCTGACATGTTAGCTTTACCAGAGATGGCTAAGGCTCTTAAGGACACAACTGTATTTATGGATACTGTTTTAAAAATACCTCTTATGAAATCACTGTTAGGTATTAAAGCAACGGTACAAATGAATAAGACAGTTTTATCTTTAATGACACAGATGCGTAACATTACAACAGCTGCTATGTTTGCAACTGCAAACGGACATTTAGGATCAGGGGCTAGTGTATCGGACAACTTTAAATATTTATTTGATGATCTAATAGGCAAGACTAAAAATCCAAAAGAACTACAGAAACTTTTAAAAGAAGCTACAGAAAATGGTGCGATAGATTCATCTACAATAGCACAGGAGTTGCAACAAATGATACCAGAACTTATGGGTTCTTCAAAAGTAGCTGGTAGAACACTTTTTGAAGGTAAAACATCTGATGAAATATTTAGTTATATGTTTACAAATAAAGGTGTACTAGGAAAAGTTATACAAAAATCAATAGAGTCATATCAAATGGGTGATAACTTGTGGAAGTTATACGGCTATCAATATACAAAATCACAACTTAATGCAGCCTTAAAAAATATGGACGATGTTAAAAAATATTTTAGAGAAATAGAAGGTTATGAGTTTAGACCAATAGCTGCTGATGGTTCAAAGAAAACATTACAAGATGCAATAAAAGAAATCGCAGGTATACAGGTAAGAGATGTATATCCAAACTATTCAATGATACCTACTTTTGTATTGAACACACGTAAGTTTCCATTACTTGGTAACTTCGTAGCTTTTATATCTGAGATGTATCGTAACTCTTTTCAAATATTAAGAAGAGGATTAAGAGAGTCTAGATCATCAAATCCATATCTAAGACAAGTAGGAACAAGAAGATTAATAGGTTACACTGGAACAGTGGGTGCCGCATTACCGTTTGCTAAGAAAATGGGACAGATGTCAACAGAAATAAGTGATGAGGTATTAGAGGCCTACGCAAATAGATTTGCACCAGAGTTTGAGAAGGGTCACACAATGGTTCCTGTTCAAGCGCAACAAGACGATCACTCTTGGAAATCAACAGACATGTCTACAATGGTACCATACGCAGATGTGTTGACGCCTTTTAAGGCAGCCATGCAAGAAATACTTACAGGTAAAAACACAGACCAAAGTTCACTTGATTTGTATACAAAAGGTATACAGGTATATTTAAAGAAAACTTTAGAGCCTTTTTTAGCTCCTGCAATTTGGGCAGAAACAGCTTTAGAATTAATACCAAATGAAAACGGACAGTTTAGAACTAAGTCGGGTGGTTTAATAGCAGATATTAAAAACGATCCTGATTGGATAAACAAAGTTATGTATCACTCATATAAAAAATTAACACCAACAACAATAAGAAGTGGTGAAGAAGTTGCACAAGCCATTGGTGGAGACCTATCTAAGTCTGGCACAAAAAGAGATTTATACGACACCGTGTTAAAAATTGTATCGGGTTTTGGAATAAGAAAACAAGATCCATATCAAGCTATGAGATTTAAACTTGGTAAATATTCAAAAGAAATTGGTAATGCAAAAGCAGCTTTTACTACAGACGTGACCAACGCAAAAAATATTCAAAAGGATGTAAGATTAGTTGAAAGAGGTCTACCTGGAGAAGTTTATGCAAAAGAATTTGATAAATTAAATTCTAACAAATATAGAATTATGTCTGAAATATATAAAGACGTAGAAGCATTAAGGGTTATAGGTTTTAAAGAAAAAGAAATAAGAAAAATTATGGAGGGAAGAAGGGCCGTATCAAAAGATGATATAAGATCTGTTATGCTAGGAGTATACAATCCTGAAAATATTCCAGAATTTAGAAAAGATTCTGGTATTAGAAAAGCTGTTGAGAACATTAACAGAGAGTTGGGAACAGATTACAAAATAAAAGATTTTATAGATAAAAAACAACTTTCTGAAATTAGAAAAAAATATAAAAATATACCTTTGGGTCTTTCTCAAGACGACAGACAACAATTTTTTAAAACTACAATTCCAACTAAAAGAGAAGATAGACGAGATCTTTTAGACGAACGAAGAGAAATATTAAATCAACAAAGAAGTGAAGCACCAAAACCACAAGTACCATTGCCCAACATACCAATGCCAGATACAACTATCAGTAATAATATGATGGCAAGTATCAATCAAAATACCAACTTGACAAGAACCGAAGAAGCGCTATTGTCTCCGGATGAAAAAGTAATCGCCGCAAGAAGAAGAGGAGGCTTAGGAAGTTTCGTATAATGACACCCAAAACTACAAGAGAACATATCATAAGTTTACAAGGTAATATTACAGGTCTTAAAAGAGACGTGTCCAATATAAAATCAAATCATTTAAAACATATGCATGAAGATATTGACAAATTGGGTGGTAAGGTAGATAAAATCTACTGGGTATTATTAGCTGCGGTGGGGACTGTGGCCTTATTCTTTTTTGAGAAGTTATTAACTTAGATCCAATCTCTTAGCTCTTCACCCATAACTTCAGAAGCTATATTAATTTTTTTACGTAAAGCTTTTACAATCTTTGCATCTACCGTGTCGTCTGCTATAAGATCTACATAGGTTACTGTTTTCTTCTGTCCTATTCTGTGTGCCCTATCTTCTGACTGCATTCTTTTTTCAAGATCATAGCCATTAGAATAATAGATTACTGTATTGGCTTCTGTTAAAGTAATACCATACCCACCTGTTGCAGGAGTACCAATCAAAAATCTTACACCATTGTTCGCTTGAAATTTTTTAATATTCTTTTGTCTTTGATCCTGTGGCGTCAACCCATAGTAATCGACCACGGAACCCGGACCATATTCTTTTTCTAAATGTTTTTTTATATTTTTTATATCGTGTTGATAGTGGGCCCATATTATGGCTTTGCCTTCTATCTCTTCCAATACATCTAACAGTTCTTGTATTCTATTGTTTTTAATTTCTTGTGTTGTGCCATCGTTTGCTGTGAAATGACCACAAGTGATTTGATGTAGTCTCATGAGTTGAG
>Ga0208767_1002426_pt1 | contig 14138 bp, 12 predicted proteins | sample VirMetDEL_Mar_21_FD_184514 | JGI IMG/M metagenome (GOLD analysis project Ga0208767, IMG submission 184514) | Aqueous microbial communities from the Delaware River and Bay under freshwater to marine salinity gradient to study organic matter... | ecosystem: Environmental > Aquatic > Marine >... | reverse complement strand
ATCAAAAAGCAGTTCAAGAAGTATTGAAGTTAAGAGAGATGCTAAATGGCTAATGAAAAATTTGAGCCAGGCGAAATAATAACAGACACAGAAGTTAGACTTGAATGTTTAAGACTAGCAACTGAATTTGGTCCAGAGAATGATCGTAGAGATCCTCTGCCAATAGCTGAAAATTATTTTGACTGGGTTATACAAAGTTCAAAGCGACAATCTGAAAAGACCGCTAAGAAAAAAGACAAAGTGAAGTCTTAAAATTTACAGATGCGACCTCCATCCTGGAGATAACCAAGTCGATTACATTAACCAACAACATTAAGGAGATTTGAAATATGTCAAATCAAATTACTACAGCTTTTGTACAGCAGTATTCAAACAATGTACAAATGCTATCACAACAAAAAGGCTCTCTATTGAGATCTGCTGTTGATGTTGAAACTGTTGTCGGCAAGAATGCTTTTTTTGACCAAGTTGGCGTAGCCTCTGCGGTTAAAAGAACGACTAGACATGCTGACACTCCACAGATGGATACACCACATGCAAGAAGAAGAGTTAGCCTTGTTGATTATGAGTATGCTGATCTTATCGATAACCAAGATAAAATTAGAACTCTAATTGACCCAACATCATCTTATGCAACTGCCGCAGCTTATGCTTTAGGTAGAGCTCAAGATGACGAAATCATCGCTGCGTTATCTGGAACAGCATTTACTGGAGAGACTGGATCTACATCTACTGCTCTTCCAGCTGCTCAAAAGATAACTGAAAGTGGTACTGCTGGTTTAACTATTGCAAAATTAAGAAGTGCAAAAGAACTTCTTGATGCTGCATCTGTTGATCCATCAATTACTAGATACATTGCAGTTGGTCCAAGACAAATTACTGATTTGTTAGGAACTACTGAAGTTACATCTAGTGATTTCAACTCTGTAAAAGCTTTAGCGAATGGAGAAGTTAATTCATTCCTTGGCTTCAACTTTATCGTGTCTAACAGACTAGACATCTCATCATCTAAAAGACTTTGCCTAGTTTGGGCAATGGATGGATGCAAGATGGCTATCGGTCAAGATTTGATGACTAGAATTGATGAGAGATCTGACAAAGGTTATGCTCATCAAGTATATGTGTGTCAAAGTCTTGGTGCGACTAGGATGGAAGAATCTAAAGTTGTAACAATCCAAGCTCATGAAGCTTAATCAATAGGAGAAATATAAAATGGCAAATTCGATACAATATGCGAAAACTGTTAGTGTTCCTTCTGAAAAGATTAAGACTAACGAACTATCTGGTAGAGTAAGAGCTGCATTTGCTGAATACGAAGCATCTGCAGAACAAGACACTATCACTATGTTCACAATACCAAATGGTGCAAGACTACTATCTGGTGCTGTTAGTTATGATGCTTTAGGATCATCAACTACTATTTCTGTAGGCTATGCTGCTCATAAAAAAGCAGATGGAACAGATCAAGCTCTTGATGTGGATGAATACAAAGCTGCGGCTGCGTCAACATCTGCTCAAAGTGTTTCTGTTTTAGATACAATGGCTTTAGGAAAAAATTCAGTAGCGGATGCAGATAAAGATGGTGTTCCAATTACTGTAACATTAGCTGGTGCTAATGGTACTGGAACTATCCAACTTCAGATGTTTTACGTTATTGACTAATAACTAATTTTGTTTGGCGGATGAAATACTCCGCCAGGCAATAGTAGAATGCCAAGAGCAATTTCAAGAAATAAAAAAAATTACAGACCTACAAAAAAAGGTGCTGGAATGACAAAGGCTGGAGTGAAAGCTTATCGAAGAGCTAATCCAGGATCAAAATTAAAAACTGCAGTAACTGGTAAAGTTAAAAAAGGATCAAAGGCTGCAAAAAGAAGAAAATCTTATTGTGCAAGATCTTTAGGACAACTGAAAAGATCTTCTGCAAAAACTAAAAATAATCCTAATTCAAGAATTAGACAAGCAAGACGAAGATGGAAATGTTAAAGTGAAATACCTTTTAATTTTATATGTGTGTAGTTATGCAACAGCAGAAACTAAATGTAATAAAGAAAGTATTACTGGATCTTTTGATAATTGGTCCAAATGTATAAATCAAGGATACCAACAATCACATTTTTTATTAAACGAATTTTATAAAGAAGATTTTGAAGATGAAAAATTAGCAATTAAATTTTCATGTAAGGAACAAGGAGAACCAACATAATGGCAAGTGTAGTAGATATGTGTAATTCAGCTCTTAATTTATTAGGAGCATCAACAATTTCAGCATTAACTGATGACAGTAAAAATGCGAGATTATGTAACCAAAGGTTTGAACCAGTAAGAGATAGAGTATTTAGATCTCATGCCTGGAACTGCTTACACAAAAGAGTTCAATTAGCTCAAAACAGTACAGCTCCAGTAGTAGAATATTCATTTGCTTATGCTCTACCATCAGACAGTTTAAGAGTTTTAAAAGTTCACAATGGTGCAACAGACAGTATTAAATCAGATATAGATTATAAAATTGAAGGTAAAAATATTGTTACCAACGAAGGAACTGTTTATTTAGTTTATATTGCAAAAATTACAGATCCAAACGAATACGATACTTATTTACAAGAAAGTATATCTCATCAATTAGCAGCAGACTTAGCTTATGCTGTAACTAACAATGCAACACTAGCTGATAAATACATGGTTAGAGCAGATGAAAGATTAAGAGAAGCAAGATTTATTGATGCAACAGAAAACTCATTAGGAACTATAGAAAGCTCTGAATTTACAGATGCTAGATTATAATGTCAAAATCATCTTTTGATCCAAGACTACTAGAAAAATATTCTGAACCTAAATCACTTCTTCATTTTCAATGGGGAGATGACACAAAAGTTTATCGTTACGCATTAGTAGAAATTATTAACGAACATGAAATTGATCCTACTTCAAAATGTAAAAGAGAAGAACAAGGATTAAGCCAACAAGAAATTTTTAGAAAAATATGCCAAGAACGACATTAGCTTTAACCTCTTTTGTTTCTGGAGAATTTGGAAACAAACTTACTGGAAGAACCGATTTTGATAAATATTCTTCAGCAGCAAAAACAATGGAGAACTTTTTAGTTCATCCACAAGGAGCTGCTACTAGAAGAGTTGGAACACAATTTATTAGTGAAGTAAAAGATAGTTCTAAGAAAACAAGATTAATACCTTTTGAGTTTTCAACTACTCAAACTTATATTTTAGAATTTGGTGATCAGTACATAAGATTTTTTAAAGACAAAGGACAAATACTATCTAGTGGATCTGCTTATGAAATAGCTTCACCTTATTTAGAAGCAGAACTATTTGATATTAAGTTCGCACAATCTGCAGATGTTATGTACATTTGTCATCCTAATCATCCAGTTAAGAAGTTAAGTAGAACTGGACATACATCATGGACACTTGCAACAGTTTCATTTGGTGGATCTCCATCTCCAGGAATAACTGGATCTAATGACAGACCAAGCTCTGTAAGTTTTTATGAACAAAGATTAGTTTTCGCTGGCACAAATAATAATCCTCAAACTTTATGGTTTTCTAAAGCTGGAGATTACGAAAATTTTACAACAGGAACTAATGCAGATGATGCTATGATTTACACCATTGCATCAAATCAAGTTAATGCCATTAAATATTTAAAAGCTCAAAGAACTCTTGTTGTTGGTACAACTGGAGGTGAATTTACAGTTTCAGCTGATGGTACTGATGCAAGTATTACTCCAACAAATGTAACGATTAAAAAACAAAGTTCTTATGGCTCATCTAATGTGGATGCAGTTACAGCTGGTAATGCAATATTGTTTTTACAAAAAGCAAAAAGAAAAATTAGAGAACTACAATATAATTTTGATAGTGATAGTTATGTTGCTCCTGACCTTTGTATATTAAATGATACAGTTACAAAATCTGGAATTAATGAAATGGCATTCCAACAAGAACCTAACAGTATTGTTTGGTGTGTTAGAGATGATGGAGTTTTAGCAGCATTAACTTATCAAAGATCAGAAAGTGTAGTTGCCTGGACAAGACATATTTTCGGAGGTGCATTTGGAAGTGGAAATGCTGTTTGTGAAAGTGTTGCAAGTATATCTGGTGTATTAACTGAAGATGAACTTTGGATTATTGTTAAGAGAACAATTAATGGTGCAACGAAAAGATATGTAGAATGTTTTTCAGATTTCGAATTTGATGAAGCTTCTGCTGAAGATTTTAAATTTTTAGATAGCCACCTCACCTATTCTGGATCATCTACAACAACATTATCTGGTTTAGGTCATTTAGAAGGACAATCAGTATCTATCCTGGCAGATGGATCTGTACATGCAAATAAAACTGTAAGCTCTGGTGCAATCACATTAGATAGAGCAGTTACTAAAGCATGTGTTGGATTATCTTACGATAGTGTTTTGCAAACAATGAGAATTGAAGGTGGAGCTGCCGAAGGTACTTCACAAGGTAAAACAAAAAGAATTTCAAAAGTAGTTTTAAGATTGTTTGAAACAGTTGGTGTCAAAGTTGGACCTTCATTATCTAATCTTGAGACAGTTCCTTTTAGAACAACTTCTAGCAGCTTATCCTCTCCAGTAGATACACTTATTGAAGGTGATAAAGAAATTGAATTTAATGATGACTATAATTCAGATGGATTTATATTTATTAAACAAGACCAGCCTTTGCCTTGTTCAGTATTATCAGTCTATCCTACTCTAGTTACATCGGATGGCTAATTTAAAAATAATTCCTTACGAAAAACATCATGGTGATCAAATGGTTGAGTTTGGTTTAAACCATGAATTAATGGATATAGATGCGAGTTACACAGAGACTAGAATTGATACTAAAGTGTTTGGTCTTTCATTCACTTTATTGGCTGACAATAATCCTATCCTTAGTGGTGGCATTATTCCTTTGTGGGATGGAGTTGCTGAAGGTTGGGTTATGGCAAGCAAAGAAGTTCATAACAATAAAATTAAAGCAGCTTCTGCGGTTAAGAGAAGATTAGATTATCTCTGTGAGAATAACGAAGTGTGGAGATTGCAAACAGCAGTCAAAGAAAAATTTATAACTGGTGTTCGGTTTGCTGAATGGCTGGGTTTAAAAAAAGAAGGTTTGATGACCATGTATGGTCCAGACCAAACTAACTATTATAGGATGGCAAAGATTTATGAGTTTTCTAGGTAATTTAGCGGCAGCTGGTTCAGCTAAAGCAATCGGTAAGTACAACGCAAGTGTTGCTTATCAAGAAGCACAATACGAAAGAAAAAAAGCAGCAGTTAGAGAAGAGATTTATAGAACTGTTGAAAAGCCAAGATTACTAGATCAACAAGATCAGCAATATTCTAATTTCTTTGTTCAAGCTTTAAATACTGGTGCAGAATTTAGAGAAGGAACTAGTCCATTTTTAGTTGGTCTTAAAAACAAACAATTACAATCTTTTGATTTAGCAATGGCAGATTATAATTCCAAAACTGCTGTAACAGATCAAATCAATCAATCTTTATTAATTGAAGCTAGAGGTAGAGGCGAAGAATTTAAAGGTAAGATGACAGCTAACACACAATATATGGCAGCTGTTGGAAGCATACTAACTATGGGATCTCAATCTCAACAAGCTGGAAGATTAGTTATTTCATAATGGCAAAATTAGAAATATTTAACAGTAATGCTAAAGTTGCAGAAAGTACAACACCAAGAACATCAACTCTTGCTTTACCATTAAGTTTAGCAACTCAAAGAGGTAATGCTATATCTTCTGTTGCAAAATCAATCGCTGCTATTCAAAAAGATATGTATGCTATTGAAGATACCAACAATTACAATAAAGCAATACCAGCTTTATCTTTAGAAATAGATAAAAAATATTCTAAGTATAAAGAAAGCAGAGACACAGATGCTCCTAACAAATTAATTAAAGATTTAGAGCCTAGTAATTTTAAATCATTTTTAGATGGTCAAAGTATTCCAGTTCAAAGATTATTAAAAAGTAAGCTTGCAGAAAAAGCTTCTCTATTAGTTCCAAAATTAAATAGTCAAATTGTTGAAAATAATATTAGTGATTACACACTACAATTAGGAGATAGTTTTGATACAGCAATTAGTCAAATGATAAGTAAGGACCAGGCAGAGATGGCTATTGGATCTATTGCTTTTAAAAAATTAATTAATAACAAAGCTGCTCCTGGTCTTATTGGTGTAGAGGCATTTGATAAATTAGTTAAAGCTAAAACTAAAATTAAAAATAATTTATTGTTAAATGTTAATCTACAAATCAATCCGAATGAAGTTTTAGAAAATCAAGAAGCTTTAATTGAAGCTGTTGGTCCAGATGCTGCTAAAGAATATATATTTAAAGCTAAAACAGCATTAGTTTCTAAAAGAAATCAAAAAGAAAGAGAAGAAAGAAAAATTGAAATACAAGAACAAGAAACACAAATTGGTGCATTTACTGAAGTTTTATTAAGAATTGATAATGCTCAAAAAAATAAAACAGATACCGATATTCAAAATGAATTGCCTACTATTAATGAAGTTTATCAAATGTATGAAAATGGAATTATTAATGAAGCTATGTTCACAAAGATTTCAGATTTCATGACTGAAAAAGATCAAGATGGAATGACAGATAACGAATTATTTATGGCAATCACTACTCAAATTCATTCAGCAACAACAGTTCAACAATTAGATGATATTAAGAAATCATACATAACCGATAACAATCTTTTAAAACAGATGGCTATGGATGATATATCTGCTTTTAATTCTTTAATAGATAAAGCTAAAGGAGACTTTGAAAGTCATAAAGATTACAAATTTTATTCTAAATTAATAAATGCAAACATAAGAAACATCTCAAGAGTTGGAAGCTCAAAAGCTCAAGCAGTTGCGGCTGCGATTGCTAACAAAGAACAATTTATTTTAAAAAGTTACAACGCAAAAGTATTAGATGGGATGTCTCCAGAAAATGCTTATTTATCTGTTCTTGAAGAAGATTTTAATGAGGAGCATATTCCAACTTTAAGCACAATACCATTTCCAATCAAAAATGTTAAATTTAAAGATAAACTAAAAGATGGTGATATTTATTTTGATACAGTTGCTAAGGAAGTTTTAGATAGATTTGAAAATTCTAATAAATCTTCATTTGATGCAAAAAAATTAATTGACGACCTGGACCAAATAAATTTTGCAAGAGATGTTTTTCAAATAAGATACAGAGTTGCACCAGGTAACTCTGAAGAAGAAAAATTAGAATTTGCAACACAAGAAGGATTTTCAACAAGTCAATTCAAATTTAAAGAAGGTGAAATGTAATGAGTGATTTAATTAATAATGTTTATTTGCCTGACTTTAAAAAAAGATCAATTCGTGAAGGTGATGCGTATAAACTTTTAAGTGAGAATAAAAAAGACACATCGGTTCTTGAAGGATATGAAAATCATCCAGATGCTGGAGTAGTTAATTTTGAAAGCTTTGATAAGTTTTTAGGTGAAGGCGGTACTAAAGAAGAATGGATTGCAAGGCATGCAACACCAGAAGTACAAAAAGAATTTTTTAGTAATGTTGGCGACTTCATGCTTGAGACTGGTAAAGACACAGCTTTAAGTTTAGCAACTGCTGTTATTAATGGTGCAGATGTTGCAACAAATTTGATGCCATTGTTTGTTAAAGCTTTTGATAAAGCTCCTTTAGCAACTGGTATGCCAGAAGGTTTTTTAAACGAAGCTACTGAAAAACAAGTTTATGATTTTGCAAACAATATTTCAAATAATCTAGGAGAAGCTAGAGAATATTTAAACGAATTTAAAAAAGACGATAATTTTGTTTCACAATTTGTAGGAGTTATGTCTCAAGACCTACTTTACTCTATTCCAATTTATAATAAATTAAGATCAGCTGGTATGCCGAAATATCCAGCCTTTTTTATATCTGGTGGTATTGGTGGAGCAATCGGTATTGAAAAAGAAGTAATGGGAGCAAGAAGCACATTCTCTCAAGAAATCTTTGCTAAAGATATTATAGAACTAAAAAATCTAGTTGGTATTTTACCAGATACTCCAGAAGATAAGATAGCAGATGAAGTAATCCAAGCATTAGAATATGGAGCATTCTCAACAGCTATACCTGGGATCATAGATAGTTTTAAATTTATGAAAAGATATATACCAGCTATGGCTGGAACTACTGGTGCTGTGGTTGGTATGACTGCTGACAATGAAGCTGAAGGATCTCCAATTAAAGCTATCGTTAATGCAGTTAATAAAGTTCCAATTTTTAAATCAGCTGTAAGAGATGCTGCTGAAAAAAAAATAACTAAAGGTAATGCAGATCAAATTTATAACACTATTAAAAATACACCAGGAGTTAAAGAAGCAGAATTAAAATGGCTTGATTTAGAAGATAATCTAAAAGCTAGAAGTCAAATGAAAAAAGCACCTTTAACTAAAGATGAGGTTTTAGAATTAATTGATGGTAATAAAGTTGATGTATCTGAAGTTTCTTTTGGTGGTAGTGCTTCAAGATTATCAGATGATTTAGAACAAAAAATTTTAGACTTTGAGCAAAAAGTTGAAAAAGCTGCAAGAGCTCAAGATTTAGGTTATGCAGATATTAACTATGATGTTTATCCATACGCAAGAAGATTGGCTGGTAACACAAATATAGATAAAGTTAGAAAAGAAACATCAATGGATTTTTCTCAACTTAATGATTTATTATTAGGTTTGCCTTTAAATAGTAAAACCTTTTTAAAAGATTATGCTGGTAAAAAAGGTCAAATAGAAATTCACAAATTTACTGATAATTTAAACAATAGACCAGTATATGTTGGAAGAGAACTTGCTGAAGAATTGATAAATGAAAAGGAAGTTGTAAGAGATATTCCAGCAGCTTTAAATTCTCCAGGAACTCCAAGATATACAAGAAACAGAGTTTTAGAATTTGAGCCTTTGGAAATTGAAAAATTTTTAATTGAAAGAGAAAAAAGAATTTTTATGAAAGATAATACTTCTCCTAAATTTGAAAGATATACAGAGCCTGGAGGAGATGATTATACAGAATTAGTTTTTAAAGTTAAAAAAGGTGGAATGGATATTGGTATTCCAACAACAAGATACGATGATAAAATTTCATACACACCTTATAAAAATCCAAGTCATATGGATGTTAAATCAGAAATAGCTCATGTAAGATTTAAAACAAGAATGAATGGAAACATGAAACTTTTAGCAGTTGAAGAAATGCAATCTGATTTTGGAATAAGAACAGCTAAAATTAAAAAAGCTGACATGGAACAAATAGATGAATTATCTGGACAGCAATTAGGATTTATGGCTGGCGAGGCATTTCCAGGAAATAAATTTACTGTAGAAGAAGCTCAAAGAAAATTAAAAGCTAATGTTGAAGGTTATGACTTTCCATTTAAAAATAATTGGTATGAACTAACTATTAAAAGATTAGCTAGATATGCGGCTGATAATGGTTTTGATGGAATTGCAATTCCTAAAGGAGATAAGGCTGCAAATAGATATGGAGAAAGTATTACCAAAGCTCAAAAAATAGGTTTGCAAATAGTTGATGGACCAAAAAAAGGAAGTTATTTTTTCGATCTTAATTATATGAATGAAGCTGGAAATATTGTTGAAAGAGGACCAAGCTTTAATCAATCTAATTATCAAGAAATGGAAAAGATTATTGGTAAAAAAGAATTTCAAAACATTCAGTCTCAAATTGAAGAATTGATTAATGACCAAGAAGAGATTGGAGAATTTATGTTAAAAGATTTTAATATTCCTTATAAAAAAGACATTATCCTAGGATCTGGAGCTGGTAAGTATAGATTGTATAATGAGACTATTCCAAGCTACATGAAGAAGTATGCCAAGAAATGGAATGCTAAAGTTTATGATGATAATTTATTCAGAAGTACAGCATCTGAAACTGGAGAAGAGTTTAAAGATTTGCCAGTTACAGTTTTAGAATTATCAGATGAAATGAAAACTGGAGTGCAAAGTTCTAGTCAACCTCTGTTTGAATTACTTGGTGGAGTAAGTTTAGCAACCTGGGGAGCTCAAGCAGTATCGGATAACATAGAAAACAATATTATTTCACAAAAGACAAATTAATAGTAATAAATAAATAGCTTCAAATATTTATTTTCAAAAATCACAGGAATAAAAAAACATGGTAGTTAAAGCTATAATTAATGCCATTGGTAAAACTAATAAACCTAAAAAGTTTCCAATAGGCACAGAAAAATTTACAAAGGAAGAGACCAAAAGTTTATTAGAAGAAGCTCAAGGTAAAATTGAAAAGATACAAGCTGGAGAAGCAACTGCTATTGATACTATTAGTGAAGGTGCTGATTATTTAAGTATTAAAACTTCTACTGTTGCTCCAAACTTACAACCTAAAAAAGTTGGTTATAAAGTTTCTGCTCCAAAACCATCATCTAAAAAAGCAGTTGATGATTTTTTAACTGAAGAAGAAAAAGTTTTAAGGAATGCAGATCTTGATGGTAACGAAACAGATATTTTAAATTTTAATAAAATACAATCTAGCGATGATGTATTAGCTGGAATAAGAGTATTAGGTAATCAATATAAAAGTGGAATTAAAAAACAAACTAGAGGTGTTGTATCTTGGAAAGAGACTAACGAAATCTCAACTTTATTAGGTGTTGATAATGCTGAAACAACATTAGCCAATCTTTTAAAATTAGTACCTGGATCAACTTTAAATGCTCATGAATTAAAAGCTGCTAAAAATTTATTAATTACACAGCATCAAAAACTACAAGCATTAAGAACAACTCTTTTATCTGAAGGCGGAGATAATACTAAAAATGCTTTAGAGTTTGCTCAACAACATGCTTTAACTGCTGAACTAACTAAAATCTATAAAGGTGTTCAAACAGAAACTGCTAGAGCTCTTAATATTTTAAAAGAGCCTAATAACACCAGTTTAGTTAAGAACATTAATTTAGATCAGTTAAATAGAAAAAACATCCTAATGAATTTAGGAGGTAAAGAGCAGATTATTAAAATTGCTGAAATGTATGGAGACACTCCTGGTCTAGTAAATAAAATAAGATTTGCAGAAAAAAGTTTTGGTTCAAAAACTTCAGATGCTTTAGTTGAAATATTCTTAAACAATATTTTGATTGGTCCAATGACACATGTAAAAAATGTTGGTGGTAACTGGATCTATAAAGCAATGGAGAGAACTGAACGAAAGATTGCTGCTAGAATGTATGGCGGTTCGACTATTGATAGTGTTGCTGAATATGAAGATGTGGCTCAAGCTTTTGGAGAACATATTGCAGTTACAAATATGTTTAGAGCTTTTAGTCAAAAATGGAAATCAGTAAAACCTTTAAGTTCTAATCCATTAAAAACTTACAAAAATGCTCCTGGTGTTGAGAGCCAAATAGCTGGTACTAAATTTGAAAGTCCAGTTAATGCTTTTTCAGCAGATGCTTTTGGAGTGGATAACAAAAGTGTGATGGGAAAGTTTATCGACATAAGCGGAAGAATTTTTACTCTTGATAGACTGCCTTATAAATTTTTACAAAATGCAGATAACTATTTTAAAAACTCTGCATATCAAAGTGAGCTTTATGCTTTAGCTTTTAGAGAAACTATCAAACAAGTTAAGATGGGAAATCTTTCAAGAAATAAAGCAGCAGATTATTTAGCATCATTAATTACTAATCCAGGTAATGATATGACAACTACTGCTTATGAAGCTGCATTAAGAAGAACTTTTCAAACACCATTAAGCAAAAGAAATGATGTTGTTGGAGACTTAACTGGTGCTGTACAAAATTTAAAAAATGTTAAAGCTTTAAATCCAATAACAATTTTATCTTCTCAATACTTTACTTTTTTAAGAACTCCAGGAAATATACTTGGAGCAACTTTAGAAAGATCGCCTGGTACAAATAGAATTTTAAGAAGCCACAGAGAGGCTCTTGCTAAAGGTGGAGCAGATGCAGAAATAGCAAAAGCTAAAGGAGTTATGGGATGGGCTTTCATGGCAACCTTTGTACCTTTAGGTTACTTTGGTGTGTTTCATGGATCAGATGTTGATGTTAGAGGAAGAAAAAAATACGAATTAAAAAAGGCTGCAAACAAGCAACCTAAATCTTTTAGATTTCATAATTTTTTATCTGATGAGATACAAGAATTAACTGGTCTAACTGGATCTAAACTTCAAGGAAGTTTAAATGGTTTTGAGCCAGCAGTAATGTTAGCTGCAATATCAGCAGACATCGGAGCCATCATTGCAAAGATGCAAGAAGATTTTTCTGGATGGGAAAACATACATAAAGAATTTTATGAATTTTTAACTGCATACGCATTATCTATTGGAGACAATCTTTTAAATACATCAGTTCTTAATGGTGCTGGAAGATTAGCAGATCTTCAATCAAACATGAAAATGAGTAATGATAAATCTGAAGTAGCAATTAGAGAAGGTAAAAAAATTATAAGTGGAATGGTTCCTTTTTCAATGTTGCTTTCATACTTTGATGATCTTGGATCTGAAAAAATAGAAACAGAAAATTATGGTCTAGTTAATAGAGATGATTTTAGAAAATTAAATATAGAGTTTAAATCAATGATCCAGAAAAACATACCTGGATTAGAAAACGATTTATATTTAGATAAAGATTGGTTGGCTATGCCAGTTCCAAAATTTGGTGTTGTATCTTCTATGGAAGAGCATCCAGTAAATGTTGAAGCTGCAAAGATTGGTTACAATCCAATTAAACCTAGAAAGAAAATGGCTGTTACCGCCTACTCTATTGAGAATGAAAAATTAGCAGCTGAACTTGATTATGGTATTCAAGTTAATGTTCCTTTGAAAGAAAAAGAATATGCTTACTACTCTCATATAGTTGGAACTTTAATCAGAATTGAACTTACAGAATTAATTAATTCAGCTGATTACAAAAACGAAGTTGATAAAACAAAAAAATTAGAGGACTTCAAAGATGCTGTTGAGACAGCAAAAATAGATGCAAAAGAAGAATTTAAAAATTTAAAAATGTATCAAGCAATCGAAGCTAGAGCAGAAATATTAGCAACTGAAAAATGGATGAAAAAACAAGGAGACTTAAAAGGTTTAAATTAATATGACAATATCGACTACTACAATTAAAAATTCCTATAATGGAAATGGATCTACAACAGCTTTTAATTACACTTTTAAAATTAGTGCTGAAAGTGAGATGCAAGTTATCATTAGATCTTCTAGTGGAACTGAAACTGTAAAAAGTTTAACTACACATTATACGATAAGTGGTGTTAATAATTCTGGAGGTGGAGCTGTAACTTTCCAATCTAGCCATATACCAGCATCTGGCGAAACAGTTATTTTAAGAAGAGTTACTGCACAAACTCAAGCAATGGATCTGATCGATAATGATCCTATGAGTGCAGATACAATCGAAACTGCACATGATAAAGCAATCGCTATTACTCAAGAACTACAAGAACAAGTTGATCGATCTATAAAATTATCAAGAACGAATACAATGACATCGACTGAATTTACAGTTGATGCAACAAACAGAGCAAACAAAATTTTAGCTTTTGATAGTGCTGGGGAAATTTCTGTTACTCAAGAACTTGGAACTTTTGTTGGAAACTGGGCTGCTTCTACAAGTTATAATGCTAGAGATTTAGTTAAAGATACATCTACTAATAATATTTTTATCTGTACAACATCTCACACATCAAGTGGATCACAACCATTAACTACTAACACCGATAGTGCTAAGTGGTCCTTATTGGTTGATGCTGCATCTGCAACGACATCTGCAACGAATGCTGCTTCATCAGCTACTGCTGCTGCTAACTCTGCGACTGCCGCTGCTTCATCTGCCTCAACTGCTTCTACTCAAGCATCTAACGCATCGACTTCAGCTTCTACTGCTTCTACAAAAGCTAGTGAAGCATCAACATCAGCATCTAATGCTGCAACTTCAGAAACAAATGCTGCAACATCTGCAACGAGTGCTGCAAGTTCAGCTACAACAGCAACATCACAAGCTAGTGCTGCAAGTACATCTGCAACCAATGCCGCTTCTTCAGCAACATCAGCAAC
>Ga0208767_1002425_pt1 | contig 14142 bp, 2 predicted proteins | sample VirMetDEL_Mar_21_FD_184514 | JGI IMG/M metagenome (GOLD analysis project Ga0208767, IMG submission 184514) | Aqueous microbial communities from the Delaware River and Bay under freshwater to marine salinity gradient to study organic matter... | ecosystem: Environmental > Aquatic > Marine >... | reverse complement strand
TTATAAAGAAATGTTCTGTTTCTCCCTTGAGTCCCAAAAGGTTGTTGCTATTCAAATACCACATAGTGTCTTTGTACCCTATATTATAATTAGACATCTTACAAAATAGTGCGCCGTTCGACTCAAAGGCTTCAAATGGCGGTATGGTCTCAAAAACAGGGCTGGAAAGATTTGGACGTCCATCCTCTAAGGTGCTAAATCCTGTTAAGACTTGTATTTCTTTGATGTTTGCGAAGTTGAGCCTGACAAACGAGGAATTGAGAGGGCTTTGCAAGACTGTCTGCCCACCTCCCCAGAAGAAAGTTATCCTTCCTTGATCTGGAGTTGTTTGGAATGTCTCATAGAGCGAATATATAGGGTATGGTAATCTAATCTCTGAGATAATCGAGCCGTCGCCGCTGACTGTCGGGATTCCCCTGATTGATCTTATAGATTCTAAAAATTGATCTGCATTTCTCAAATTAGCATCTAATAAGGTAGAGCTATAATTGGTTGGGTGTTCTATTAGATTCTCAACATAATCTAGAAATAGTGTTAGTATACCTAGCCTGTTCTCAATGGTGGCGTTTAGTTCGCCTAGATTCTCAAAATCTTCATCCAGATTGTAGATTGCTTCTACGATTTCGTTATTTTCGTCTTCCGTTGGACGCAAAACATCATTTGATACTGCGCTTTCTAGGATAGAATCAGTTGTTTCTCTTCTAAAGTCATCAGATTTGTCGACAACAAAAGGAAATGGAATAAAGGAAATAAGGTTGTATACTTCGTTTATCGCATTGTATAAGCTGGCTTTTAGCGCTGGGCTTTCTGGTGATAATTCTTCAAGGCGCTCAATGTTGATGCTTAGCAGTTTGTTTTTGATGATGTTTAATGCTGTTAGATAGCTAGATTTTGCGCCTTGGACTTCTGATATCTCCGAATAAAAATTTGGCCTTGTGTTATCAAAAACAACTTCGTTTCGTTTCTTTACCGATCGGACAGTAAGATAGTTCATTATTGGCACTACACTATAACGATCAGGGTTCTCTATACCGGCTATGGCAGGAGACCTTGTGGGGGTGTCTGATGTGAAATACTTGCGTACATTCTCGTTCATCAAAAGCCTATAAGCGCCTTGGGTTATCGTCGGGAAGGCGTTTGTTGGTGCACCGCCCATGTAAGAATACTTTAGAGAATAATCTTCTGGCTTAAACTCATATCCAAAGGAGTGTTTGACTTTGATTAGAGTTTTCTCAGGACTTGTTGAACTTCCACTCTTTCCTTTGCCGCTAAAGGCGCCCGATAATTGGAAACCAACTCCAAGGAAAACTTGCTGAAGTTCTTTCACTAGGCTATCAAAGAATCTAAAGAATAACTCAAAAGAGTATTCATTTGTATTCGCATTTTCATCCAAAGAGATTAGCTTTTTTAGTTCGACAATGGCGAAGCGCACAGATAATACCAGATCAATAGAATCAAACTTTGCAGTTGCTTGGATTATCTCTTCCATGACTTTGATAAAATAGTCTATGCGATCCGGATAATCTTGAGCTTTGCTGCTGTTAAACTCTCTCTGCAAATCTTCTCGTAATGTTGGTAAGCCATTTCGGTAAAAAGTTTGTGTTCCTCGGCTGTAAAAAACAGGCTTAGCAAAAGCGTCGTCCATAAAGGATCTAAAGCTTTCAATCTCTCTTATATTATCTATTAGTTGTTCTATAACCGGATAAATACCATTGAGGAAAATAATGCTTGTATTAAAGTTGTATTTTAGGTTCTTTGAGTATTCTCTTATCTCGTCGCCGCCGGTAAAAGCAATAACGTTCTCTGGGAGATTTAAGATCGTACGACCGGTTACTTGTGAGACTTGTAAAGCGTTATTCAAGAACTCTGGCGCTGTAGGTTTAACATTGCTTTCTTTTAAAAACAACTGATCTTTGATGATTGTTGATTCTATTGCTCTTTCTTGCTCGTTTTTAGATAACAAAGAAAATAAATCAGAGTTGTTTTCTAGGACCTGTCTTAGATCAAGGAAATATAAAAAGTTAAATCTATCATCTTTTATGCTTGGAAACAGCTGAGAGAACGCTGTAGGCTTGAATTCTGTAATTGCGGGGTCAACCTCCTGTGCTCGGCTTAGCAAACTTGTCGGACCGCTCAAAGCGGCTTGCAACACTAAGACGTCAGGGTTTTCCGGCCTGTATATTATATTTCCTTCTTTTATTGGAAAAAAAGTAGAACTTAAATATCTTTCGTTTCCGGAAAGAACTGATGGAGAATAGTCGATTATCCGAGTACAAAAAGCAAAAATGTTTCTTCTTTCAAATGCTTCTTGTGTGTGCTGGACATCAAAAGTACCTATCCTATATACGCTGTTGCTATCTGGTGTTGTTCTTAAGAGTGCGCTATCTAAAAAAGAAAAATCAATATCAACGTATTCTGTTGGGAAGTTTTTTTGCAGGACATCTCTTTTTAGCCGGTCTTGGTCCTCTTTATACACATTGTAAAATGAGTCGTCAGGGATAGCAACAGTTGCCAGCCGAAACTGCATCTGTATGCCTCGGTCTCGAAAACTAGCGGCTTGGCTTGTTGGTATTTCAAGACTTAGATCTACTTTCGTCCCTGATTCAGAAACATACAACTTATCAAAGTTTATTTTTTCGCCGGCCATCCCGGTTGTGGTTATAACCATTAGCAAGGTTCCCCAGCGTCATCTCTTTCTCTGGAGAAGTCCGCATTTCGTCTTATGTCAAACGTATTCTGAATCAATGGATCATCTAAAATCGGATATCCAAGTGAATCTCTTGGAACCTTACTAGTAAGTAGTGCCGGGTCTATTTCTTCGTCGATTTGTATGTCTAAATAATATTCAACATCATCTGCTGTGATTGTAGAGTCTTGTGATGAGATTTCCATTTCATCCATTAAAAACCCTTCTTCATTGACTTGTTCTTGCTTGGTTTTAAAGTTTAGTTTTCTATATTCTTCTTCGTTGTTTTCGTTTGTTTCGATCTTGTAGACGCTTATCTCAAAGTTGTCATAAACCTCAATAGAGTTTAGTTCGTCGACCGCCAAGATCAACTCGTCAACCTCAAGGAAAACGTATTTGTTGTCTTGGAGAACCGGAGAAACAACAGCCGGTTCTATTCTGGCTGGGTCAATTAGCTCTGGTGGGATTGTCATCGACGGGTCTGGTAAACTTCTTATTTCGGGGGATAGATCCAAGTTTTGTGTAACTAGCTTTGTCTGAGGCTTATCGTAAGCAGTTTTCGGGTTTAGATCGTTCCCAAAGATAAATGAGGAAGCAGTAGTGTATACATTTGTTAATGTGCCATCTAAAAAACTAACACTGATTTGGGATCCGGTTACTTCGCCTATTTTTGACGTTCCTAGGCCGTATTTGAGTAAGTTGCTATTTTCATACAAGCGAATGTTGTCAAAAAGTTCTTGGTCGCCGTTGCCTTTATTTAGTTTGGTATCGGCGCCAACAATAGAATAAGTTGTTTTTAGGTATGGTGTTTCTTTTCTTACTCGATCGTCCGCTTCGCCATTTGGGCTTTCTGTCAAGGCAGCATAAGAACCATCATAAATAACGTCATCATCAAAAAAAGCATAAAAGGAAGGCCTGAGCTTTCCTGCTGCTAATTTCTTTTTTCCATATGAAGTTAGTTCTATGTTTATTACTTCTTGTTTTGAATCGAATAAGCTCATTTTTTATTCACCGGTAAAGAAACCGCCTCCTGTCGTCCTTGACGCAGCCACCCCATCGGAGGATCTTCCTGATGTTGCATCGTCTTCGGCTGCAGATCTTGTTGCTCGTTCTCTTGCCTCTTCTCGTCCGCTTGCGGCGGCTTCGGCGGCTCTTTCCCTTGGCGTGGTTGCTTCTGCGATCTCTACAACATTATTATCGACTGCGGCGTCAACCTTGGCCAACTCCACAAAAGAGAAGAAGTCATAAGGCCAGTTGTAGCTGTAAGTCGGGTCAACGAATGCGCCTTGTACGTTGACTCTTTCTCTGAGACCTTTCGCCAATGAGGAGTCTCTTACTTGTTCGTAATAGTCATAAGCGGCTCTTTGTTTGACTTTGAATACCATCCAGCGTGTGTCGGCCGGGAGGCCTTCAGGGAACCAAGAACCTGCTTCGCCATAAGCTACATTTACAATGCTTTCTTCTTTGTCAAATCCAGAAGTTAGATCTTTTTTGCCGCTTGTTGATGTTGGTGGTAAATTCTGCCAAATGTCCGCAAGGTCTTGTCTGTTGAGTGTCATATTGAAGTCAAAAACAAACATTGCGAATGGCGATACTCCTTCGGGTCGATCTGGTCGCTCTAGGTTGTAGAAGAAGTCATACTTAGGCGGTAGAACATACTCCTGTCCTTTTCTTGCTAGATTGATATATTCATCTCTCACTGGCGGCCTTTCACCGCCGTTTCTAACAAAGAATCTTGCAAACTGGAACTGTGAGAGGCTTATGGGGAATAATCTTTTTTCTCCTTCGACAATCGTATACGGAATGGCGACGATAGCTTCTTTTACGGTTCTTCGGTCAGCAATTTCACCTATTTTTACCGGCTCGTTCGTAAAGCCAAGCGCTTGTGCTAGTGAACCGGTTGTGTCTGTTATTATTGGCTCTGTGATCTGCATCTTGATGCCTTGAGACCCGGTTGGGATCCGGCCGTATTGATGCCACATTCCAACATAATAGTTGTCGGACACAGAGGAGTTATCATAAAAGCCGGAGCCGCTGGTTTCTTGGAAGTTAGTGAATACGGACGGATCACTAGTGCCATACACAACGTTCTCCATTGCTCCGTGCTTCCTGGCTTCCATTGTAAACGTCAATGTCGTCGACGCATCGTACGAGCATGTAAAGTTGTTGTTGAGAGTAATTGATTCATCGTGTGTTTGCGAGTTGATGCATCCTAAGAGGTTCTGGTAGAATTCAGCAAGGTTCGCACCTCTTCCAACCTCGCCGTCTATATAGGAGTTGGCGCCCTGGACTGTAAACGTAACGCCAATGTTACCATCTGGCAGCGTGATCGTATCACCAGGGCTTAGGGGGCCGTGGGCGGCCTTAAAGGACAAACTTGCTTTTGTATTGGTGACATCTATGGAGGATGTTCTGTGGCTGAAGTCCAATACCGGTGTTTCCCATTTTGGCTGTATTGAGATTGCGTATTCTGGCGTTGATGGCACCGCACGAGAGGAATCTCCAACCTTTACTTTTCTTTTGAGCTGTATGGAATCTGTTAGTTTGGTTCGACCATCGACTGCAAAAGAATCGCCTTCGGCAATACCAAGATCATCATAAATTGTAAATGATTCAGTAAGGTTGCTTAGTATGTAGTCAATTGAGTGAATCTCGGCAGTTGGCTTGAAGATTAGTTCTACACCTTCTTCCTGGGTTGTGCTTCCAATATCATAAGGAGGCAAGAAAGGAAGGTAGGAAACCGGTGCCCCATTTGTGCTATTCGCATCATCAACAGCTGGTCCGAAGGAACGATCACCGGTGTACATATCAACATTTTCCTCAAAGACTCTAAACTTCATCCTGTATTCATTGCCAGGGATAAAAGGCCCGAAATCATTTTCTCCGGATGATACCAAAGAAGAGACGGAGCGGTTAGCCAAAAACAGATTCATTGTTTCTGCTAGGAAGTTGTTAACAGCGTATGAGTACAATGGAGAACCAGCACGACTTGAGTCATACGAGGCGGTGCTATATAGAACCGCTGATTCATCAGGTTCGGAATCAATAATCGTAGTGATGAAACTTAGTGGATCTGTCACCGACTCAAATGGCATCCTGTAGTTGAATGAGGCAGAGATTCTAGCAGAGTACCCATCATAGACTGGATCGGTACCATTCCCTAAATAAGTTCCGGTGCACTGTGTTAGAACGTCAAAACTTGATGTGAATATTGGATATCCGACTGAGATTCCTGATTTGATACTATTGCAAAGAATACCAGGGCTGAAGAATGGTGCCATGGCAGTTCTAAACGATCCACCAGTATTGACCCCGTTGGCTCTTAATGGGTGTCCGGATCCAGTGATACTAATTATATCACTAAACGATTGGCTGAATAAAGTACCTAACTGTAGAACACGCTGCGCTGGATAAAACCCTTCATAAGGTAGGAACTTTTTAATTGCTTTGCAGGAAAGCTTGAGAACGCCCTTATTTTCGATTTCGGCCGAATCGTGTTTATCCTTTATGACGCTAAAGTATTTTAGGAAGTCTGAATTTGTGTAATCAGTGTAGAAATTTCCATTTGTATCGTCGGCCAAATACCCTCCGGTGATTGAGAGCATTGGAGACAAGATAGTTGAGCGGCCCTCTTCTCCAGTTAGAATCTGATCTATTGTTTCGCTTATTCTAAATTCTGGAATGACGGAATAATCTTTCCCGGCGGCTTTTGCTTCTTGTATATAAGCATCATAATCTTCATAATAGAAAGGCTCTTTTCCTGCTTCCTCAGCTGCGGTCCATGGTGTGGCTCCTATTATTTGATGTGGGATAAAAGCCTGGACATTTGGATATCCAGAACCGGTGTAGGAGTAGATTAGATTTTCAACGTTTATAGAGAAGGGCCTAGAGTAAAGCACTGATGGCTTTATCTTAGACTCCATTAGCAACTGGTTGACAAACGTCGTGTTGTCTTGAAGTGGAGTGGGTGGATCTTCGTCGGATCCTAGAGCATTGGAACTTGTGGCGGCGAACGCTGCGACAGAATACTGTAATGAACAGTTGTTATTTAGTTCACCAGCTCCAAAGATGTATTTGTTACTGTATTGATCTGTACTGCTGGAAACAAAAGTCGTAAATAGATTTTGTGGTTGGTCAGTTGGGTTTAGTACACCGTCTAAGGCCCAAATAGACTGCGTTAGTACGTTGTTCCCCAGGGAATTATCAACATCATTTCTACTTCTTGTTGATCTTCCAGTACTCCACCAATTGATTGCAAACTGTGTTCTTTGTCGGTTTTCTTTTATATATGTTCTTTCAGCTTTTGGCCAAATGTTTTGCTTGTATACAATGTTTCTTAGTTGTGTTGAGGATCCTATGGCATAAGAATCAGAGATATAATTAAAGCTTGTTTTTTTCTTTCTTCGGATCTCGCTTGTACCGGCTATGGCATTTAGTTGTGGGTCTGATAGCGGAAGATACTCAAGCTCGTTTCCAAATGAATACTGGAAGTTTGATACTTTGGTGCCGATCAGTAACTGTTGTTTTACAGGGTAATGCTCTACTACCGGTGCCATTGAAATGTTTCTGACCAGTTCTATTGGTATGCTGCCGCCGTCAACTCTTCGGCGGGATCCTAAATAACTAAATGATAAAGTATTATTTTCTCTTAGTGATCTTGCTTGTCTTGTATCTCCACCCCTTGTTTGGCTAAATGAGTTATTCCCAAAGATAGAGTTGTTTATTGCGTGTGTATAAACGTGGAAATTGTCTATACCAACATTCGGCGCAGCAAGTTCGTTTGTGATCTCGGTGGTTCCCTGATCAACCATTGAGGCATAAAGAGAAGAGGTAAGGGTTGCAGCTGCGATATCGACAGATCCGCTATATAGGCCCGTGAATGCCCTATTATCAGTTGGCTCTCTTTCCATGGAACTAATCAACTCTGCAAACGGAATCGCTTCTGAGCTTGAGCCACTAGCAACTGTTGCGTTTCTGGAGTACGAGAGTGATCCGCTGGATCCATTTAAAGCGTACGCAACCCAAGAGTAGTTAGCTGGAGCTCTTGGGATCTGGTGTGACACAAAAAAGTTGTCATAGTAAATTTTTGCTGGATATGTGTCGATAAACTCGCTGATGGCATCAACTCCTCCGGCAAAACCTTCGACGTCGATGTCAGCCGGCACACTAGTTGAAATTGCATAATTATTTGCGCCAAGGTGCGCTGGTTTAAATTCAAGTGTTATTTCGGCGCCCGATCCGAGGGCTACCACATAGCCGCTAAGCACCGGGTGGGCGTTGATTTTAGATCTCGTGTTTGTGGCAGTGTCCCCCTTGGCCCCGCCAATTCCTATTTGTACGTTTGTCGTTGCCGTCGGCTTATAAGTGAAAGTGATAGAATTAGTCGCAGTGTACGGTATCGTTATAGTGTCATTGCCGGCCGGATTGTTAATTAACAACACGCTGCCGGAAGATGCAATTGCTGCCACAGCCGCCCTTTGCACTTCTGTTACGGCTTCTCTATAGTCTAATAGGTTTTCATAGACCTTCTGATAAGAGCCAGTCGTATCATAATCCAATTCTCTTACGGCACCAAAAATTGAATCAACGCCGAACTTTCCTCTTTTTCTAGCCAGGAGTACTCTCAACCCGTCATTTTGTGTGTGAATATTTGTGTAGATATTAACTCTTGGATCGGAGGATCCAGCGAAATCATTATTTCCGGATCCGCTTGTTCTTAAGACTCCGGTGTTTCGAAATGGGTAAGCGTTATAAGGCGATAGCTCTTCGCCAGTGGGTTCAAAATAACCACGAGATTGGATCTCAGGGCCTCCAGGAGCAGAGAAGCGGTTTACTATAACTGATTTTACAACACCTCTTGTGGGCAGTGTGGCGTTCAAATAGGGTGAAGTTGTTCCTCTGTTTAGACTCCAAACTTCTGTTTCGGTCAAGACATCTGCAAAATTATCATGGAACCAAAGATTATTTTTGGTTCTTCCGTTGGTCATTACAACTTCGTATTCATTGCGGAAGTTGCCCAAGCGTGAAGAGGCGGTTGAGTATTGCCTGTTTGCTATGTTTATAGGCCTTTTTGCTAGTTCATCACGGAACAAAGAAGCACGAGGTGTATCAGAGTCGGCTGTTCCGTCGGTGGTATAAGATGTTTTCGTGACTCTGATCTGCTTGTTTGAGCTTCCAGTAAGAGTTAAGTAAAAGCCTTCCGGACGTGTTCCAAATGCGTCTGAGCCGTTGTTTAGAGCATTGTGACGGTATTGCCTACCACCTACCCACCCTTCAGTAAATGGAGACTGCAGAGGGGCATTGCGGAACTTTGAGTATGTATCGTCGTGCTGGTTGTTAATACCAATGTTTGTTTTAAAGTTGCTTGATAAGTTGGCTTGGTATCCTGTATCAACAGAAGAACTCCACATTGTGTATGGTGGAAGTAAGTGGCCTTTACCATAAGAATATGACTCATTGGATTCTCTATTATTCTGAACTTTAAAGTCCATTCTAACTTTTTTATTTGGATCTACAACATCATTGCAATCCTCAAGAGAAGCAACATCATCGGCATAGGAAACAAGATAATCTTCAGATTCGCTGCCTACGATTGCTCCAAGTTCTTTTATTGCTGAATCCCAATAAGTTGCTTTTCTTGTGTCCTTTCCGGTATAAAAGTCATCAACCTTAAAACTTTGTGGGGTTGTATAAGATCTATTTGCAGATGAAAGTTTGACTAGCCTTATTTGCTCTCGGTCAGCATCAACGTTAGAGTCTCCGGATGTGATAGTGGGGTTTGAGCGCTCGACTCTAAGTTTCCACCACTCACAGTTTGTATCTTGAGCTTCTGGGATTGGAGCGTGGTTCAGTCTCCAATTAACAAGAAGGGCATCAAGACTTTCAGCTGAGTCTATTGGATCTGGTTGGCGAAGTTCCAAAGTCGGGAACTTGGTTTGGTATTTGTTTCTTTCAAGAACGTGCGATTCTATAACGTTAAATACATCTTCATTAAAGTTTGCTGTAGCAGGTATGAACTGCCCGACAAGTGCCTGGACTGCGCTGTCAATCCATTTATAGAAGTGTAGGAAGTCCTCAACATCAACGTCGTTTGCAACGTTTTTAAAGAACCTCTCTCTTAGGAATCTTAGGTTTTTATATTCTTTTTTATAACGATCTGCCGGCTGAGCAAAGTTTGATGCTAGTTCCTTGACAGAACCAAACATTTTTAGCATTTCTTCATTGATACCGGCTTGCGCACTTTTCTCTACTGTGCTTACAAATGAAACAAAGCGTGAGTTTAGGCCGTACTTTTCATCTTCTGTTGTCTTGATCTGAATCAAGTTGTCAGAGTTGTAGCCATCAAACTCTACAGGCGAGTAAGAGTCAATAAACAAGGTCTGAACAACATCTGTCGATGATACCGGGAACTCGTATGATGTGGCTGGGTGGTGATACCCGGCTATTTCGTTAACGTACGTTCCTCTTGATCTTCTCTCGGCCGAACCAGAGGTTGAGTCTAACACCTCAATCAATCCGGACGCATCTGTTGTGGTGATCTTGTCAAACTGCCAGTTAAGAGCAAGATAGTCAGTTGGTGCTAGATCTCCTTGTCTTACGGAACTAGTCAAAGAATAGGCATTGTCTAGCCTGGTCGAAGATCCATAGTTTAGGAAGTCTTGGGCATGACTTTTCTGTTCGTCGGCTGTTAGGTTTCTAAGCCAAAATCTCAAGCCGGCGTTTCTAACATCTGAACTGTATACCGTTCCGGCAGTAAAGTTTGTTCGTTCTGCGCCTATATAAGCCTTTTGGTTGGTTTGTAGGAATGAAAGTGCCGTTGCTCGATTTACTGATGAAGAAACAGCAAATGACTCATTTAGATTATTTCCTGAGTATGAGTATCCGCTAAAGACTAGATCGTAATCAGGGGCTGAAGAGGAAGGGAATAGAATGTTTTGCGGTTCCAACTGGACTGAGAAGTACCAGTCACTGTTATTGTAAACATTGTAGAAGTTAGAAGATGTTAGGGCGGTGACACCCACTACGGAAGAGCTTAGCTCAAAGTATACTTTTTCGGCAAGATAGTTATCCTTGACCGCTCTTACGAAAGCACTAGCAGAAGCCTGGGTTTTCCAAGTGTTGTATGGCGCTGACGTTTCATCGATGTCGTGAAAGCCGAAAAGAGAAGAAACTAAAAAGCTTGGTATAAGATCAGCGTTTGTATTTTCATTTATTATTGGGAATCGAACAAAAGATTCTACACATAATGCATTTTTATCCGATGAAGAACTTATGTACCCTAGTTCGTTTGAGGTTGAGCCAGTTTGGTAAACAACGGCATCTCTAAAGTCTTTCTTCGAAAAGTCAATAAACCTTATACTTTGATTGTTGTAAGATTTTTCGTCTTCTAATACTAGTTTCTCGCTGTCTATGTAGGTCTTTGCAGAAACTAGCTCTTCACCGACTCCCATGGTGTGGAGAACGTTTCGTATTGCTTCTCTTGTGCCTTTCTGCTTTACTAGATCCGCTAAGTTGTTATAAATGTTTTGATAAATAAGGTTCTTTAGATCGAACAGATCTGATTCTAAAGCATCTCCTGGTGTCTTTTGAGAAAGATCTTCTAATACTGTTCTCTCGACAAAGAAGTCGGGTGCTATCATTCCTCTTTCGGTCAAGAGGCGTTCCGCAAAAGGATTTGGCTTATCGTCTAGTGCGTCAGTTTGTGAAGAGTATTCTATGTCCTTTAGTTCTCTAAGAGACTGAACTTGTAGTTGAGCCGTGTCAAAGTAACTTGCGGCTGCTTGTGCTAGTTGGAGCAGCTTCTCTCCACTTTCTAAGTCTTCATCGATAATCCAATCAGGGAATGAATAGTAAATGTTTGATGAGTTATTTAGATCGTGGCGCTTTCCTTTCTCTAGGGACTCATTATAATAAGTGGTATAAAGAGCGTTTGTGGTTCTTAGGATTGGATCTTTAAACTCTTTCTCGGCGGCAGAGGCTGAAACAATCGCTGAGCCTATGTTACGTGAGTTGGAGGTATAGCCGGTCCAGGTGCCATTAGAAATACGCCCTGAATAGTCTAGGACAGTTGCGTCTGTTGTGGTGTCCCCTGTTATTCCTTCGTTAAACTTAAAATAAACGCCTAGGTCTGTGTTTGCATCGTCTGTGTTGGTTCCGCCATAAACGTTTGTATACCAGTTTCTTTCTATGTCTCGCTCAGTTCTGGTAGTTTTCCAGTATCTAAACTCGTCGATCGAGCCTGAAAGCTTGCCAGAGCCGGTTGTTGCGGTAGATCCAGAAGGGTTTGTTATAAGTGCGCCAACAAAAGCGTTTAATGTACCAGAAACATTCCCAAAGTCTGCTCCATAGGCCGCAGAGGAGTCTAATTCACCGTTTTTATAAAGCTTTATGGTGCTTTTTGATGTCGCAAAAGCAAAGTGGGTCCATTCTTGAGAGATAAACGAGGCGGTTGTTGTATAGTCCCCAAGTAGAACCTCTTGTCTATTGGATCCAGAGTGTATAATAGCCCTGAAAGCCTTTGAAGAAGCAAAATTGCCGGCGCTTGAGGTAGTGTTTAGTTCAATTCTAAAACGACCATAAGAGTCTGAGCTGCTTAATTCGTTGTTCCAAAGGTCAAAAATAACCTCTCTTTCTGTTGAACTGGGGATGAACTCGTCTTTCTTGAGCCAGAACTCAACCGTGGCGCCTTTTGTGTCTAGGTTTAGCGCTAAGTTTGAGTTTCTTTGCTTAGACGGGTCATAAATGTTGCCGCCGGCGTATGTGTTACTGGGACCTGCGTTTGGGCCGCCCTTGATAGAAATGTATTCTAAGGTTGCCGGAAGGCCATATCCATCCGCTGTTGATGTTTGTGTTCCCCAGCCATTTGCGGCGAAGATACCATAACCATTAGACCTGGGATATTCATTCTCAAAAACGTATAAGTCAAAGTAAGTTGAGTCATTGTACCATTCGGTCAACTCTTTTTTAGAACCATCATAAGGATAGTTGTTGATGATTCTTGACGTAGCATCTTTATAGTACTGTTCGGCAAGACCGTAAAAAGCAAAGTTTTCCGGCTTAGAAAAGTCAACGTTGGGGATAAACCTTGTTCTTTGCTTTTCTAACTCATCAAGATACTCAAACGACTCAAAGTCTATCCCTTCCTTGTTTTCTAGGTCGGTTAATGAGTTATTCGAAAAAGAATTGTTTTCAAAATACTTTTTTATTGTCATTATTCGTCTACTCTAAACTTAAAGCCAGTTGGGTATTCATTATAAATAGTTCCTTCTTTAATAATGAACTTGAATTCATACAGGTACCCCGCTTCTAAGCTAGAGAAGTCAAAATCGAAATAAGAGCCTTGCTTATCGTAAGACAAAAGAGTGTGTTCTACTGAGCCTGTGCCATACTGAACAACATCAGTATTATCAACCTTTCTTACTACTTTATAGTAGATGTTGTCGACAAAATAGTTTTCTATTGCTGTGCTCGCCACCGTATAAACAGTTGGGGACCAGTTGCGTTTTCTAGTAAAGAGCCTTACCCTTGTGTCTATTCCTGTTCGACTATAAGTGTCTTGTAAGTTTGTAATAGAAAGAATTAAAGGTTCTATTTTATTATCTTCTTGCGCATTATAAGTTTTTAGATCTATTGTGCCTGTGTGGAAACAAGTTGAGTAATCTGCGTTAAACCATCGATCATACACTGTTGATGAAGTTGTGTTCAGATCAAATGAGCAAGAGTAAAGACCGGTATCAGCATAGCCGCCAGTCACTGGGTAGCTAACAGATACTGCTGAGTTTAGTTCTGTGCCACCTGACTCAGCATCAAAAATCTTTACATAAATCGGGCCGGTTCCTATTGCTGGAATGTTTTTTGCGATACCACGAAAGTTATTATAAAGATAGACAGTATGAAGATTTTCTGTTGATAGCATTGAGGATGAAACATAAAAGTCTCCTCTTTGGTCCTTCACAGAAGAATCCCAACGAGCTTCTATTGTTGGGCGTTTAAAGAAAAACTCTGATGATCTTGCAAAGAACTTTTTCGTGTAATAAGAGTCAGAGTCGGTTTCCAAAGAACCTGAGAGCCTTACAATAACTCCATAGTTCGCTTGGGTGCCATCAATCCAATCCTCTACAAGGTCTGAAATATCAACTGATAAATCCTCGGTTCCTTCTGTTAGGCGATAAGTTTTGTTGTAAGTAGCTGAATCAAGAAAATCGCCACCTGCTGTTGTCCAGCCGGTAGTGGTGGAAGCAGAAACCCAGTTTGATACGCCTAGATCTTTGTATTCGTCCATATCCATTCCACGGCCTTCGTCCCACGATCTAGAAACAGCTTGGACTATCAGATCGACGTTTCTTGGTGTCGTGAATGGGGTTTTAGCATTGAATAAGTTGAGATAAAATGAAACGGAACCAGAGGCAGGAATCTGACCGCTGGTCCTTGCTGTGTTTATTTCTGTGGTGTCAAAC
>Ga0208767_1002422_pt1 | contig 14147 bp, 11 predicted proteins | sample VirMetDEL_Mar_21_FD_184514 | JGI IMG/M metagenome (GOLD analysis project Ga0208767, IMG submission 184514) | Aqueous microbial communities from the Delaware River and Bay under freshwater to marine salinity gradient to study organic matter... | ecosystem: Environmental > Aquatic > Marine >... | reverse complement strand
GTTGCCCCCCAAATATTTTTATTGTAAATCAAAGTATCTTGTGCTTTGATCTCGGCTTGTGTTGTGACTTTATTTAATTTTTTAATATTTACTGTATTCACTCGCGATTGTGTTGTATTATTTGCTGATACAGGACTTTGTAATTGGTCATATGTAAAACCCAATATTCCTAATAATGATTTATCCCAAATATTCTCATCAGTTATTCCAAAACTATTTATCGTTATACCACTATGACAATCCATTATTGAAAAAGGATAAATATTACGATTTGGAGGATCTACCTCTATTTGAGTGCTCTGAGTTTCTAAGGCTGTATTTTTAACAGTTATTTTTACTTTCTCATAATATGGTCCCATGCCAGGAGCAAAATTCTGTCTTCTCAATCGTTTATTTATTTTATAAACCAGTGCTTTACCATCATCACCAGCAATAGGATTTGTTTTTTCATCAACACCAGCAGCACCATTCTCTCCTAAATATTCAGGAGTATAAAATTCTGTAAATCCAAATCTATCCTTTACTGAATCATATGTCAATTTTGGATTTGATGAACCTAAATAAGTTTGATTTATAACTTCTGATCTATCTATTATATCAGTTACAGCTCCTACTAAATCATTTGGCTGACCAAGTTCATTCATATCTAAAAATCCTATTTGTCTCATTTGTTCTTTCTCATTTACACCACTTGCCGACGGAGTATAAAGACCAATTGCAGCATTCCCATAAGCTGTAAAATGAGGATCATAACCTATATGTCTCTTATATTTACTTAAACCATAGGAGGCATTACCAACTGCTTCCTCACCACCTATAAAAAATCCTGCCGAGTTATAATACTCAGAAGGACAGCCACCTACACCCTCGGTAGTGACTTGAATATTTCCATTTTCATCCTTCAAAAAAATACCATAACTTAATTGTTTTGAATCATCATTATAAATTGGTTCCTCATAAAATGTATTCTCTTGATCTTTTATATAAGTCACAAATAATGGTTCTGATGGTGTATTATATTTTAATGCTGATGCTAAAACTGTTGTGGAAGCATTCATATCTGAACCAAACTCTTTTCTTGCAGAAGCAGTTGTCTTTGAAGCATTTTCATATGCTTGAACCATATCTAAATGAAGAAATCTTGAAATATCGGAGGTTAGTTTCTTAGGCCAAGGTATTCTATTTGGTGCTGAGTTGTGATAATATATATTGCTAGCATTCCTAAAATCCCATAACTCAGGATATAATTCTTGTGTTTTTATCCATTTAGCAAGATCTGAGCAATTTCTCTCCGTATAAGGTTTAGTGATACTTATTCTCATTGTTGATTTACCACTAATATTATCATTACTTACTTTTGAAACGTAAGTATAATATAATCCTCCTGAAAAAAAGCCATTTCCCCAATCCCATCTTCCAGACATCACAAAATCTGGTCTTTTAAAACACACATTCTCAAAACTATTAATCCAATTCAATTGAGTCTGTAGAACTGATACACCATCCCACGCGATAGAAGCATCATAATTTAATTTATTAAATTCAGAATTAGCACAATTAAATGGTTTAAATGTATCAGTTTTATATGTAGCTCCTAAAACTCCTTGATTTTGATGAATGGTCGGTGTTGAAGGATTTACTCCAAACATATAATATTTCTCCAACGATGAAGCATTTTGTAATGAATCTGTAAAAGACTCAGCAATAAAATCTGCTGACCTTCGTCCTGCTTCAATTTCTATTTCTTTTAATTGATTAAATACAACATAAGGATGAACAGCAGGATCAAGAGAGCCATTTCCGTTCTTAAACTCAGAAAAACTCGGGACTGAGGGTTTCGTAGCATTAGCATTAAACCAAGTTGTTCCTAATCGTGTGAATAATGTAAATTTCGTTCCATCTTGCCTTATTTTTGTGATTTCACGATTATCTACCCAAATATTATTCCACCGAGAAGATGCATTCCTATCTCTACTATAATCCAGTTCTACGAATCGTCCATTTCTTAATTGTTGAATGGTTGCTCCTGATTCAGCAGCATCATTCTCAGTATATGCTTTTGAATCTGTTTTATTGGCAAACCTTCTTGGAAGTGAAAAACAATTCTCACCATTTGTTGCTTTATAATACTGAATAGACATTGCCAATTTATTATCATATAGATCAGGGGAGTAGCTAAATCTGCTTGTCCTTACAGCATCTGCCCTATTTAAAACGAAATCATAACCAGAGTCTAAATAACTTTCTTTCTCAGTAAAAATTTCTGTCTTCACTAAATCTTTTAGATGAACTCTACCAATTTTATTTCCTTTTAATTCTATCGTATTACCACCAGCACCAATCTCAGAAACAACAGCAGAGTGTATTGATACTTTATCTCCCACATTTAACATATAACCCTCCTCAACTTTATTCATAAAAAGAGCATTATTTGTATTATTTCCTGACCCAACTTCTATTGAGCTTTTCCTACTACATTCCAATAATTTTAAATCAACATATGGTTCCGTTTGAACTTGTTGAGCCATTTATAAAAACAAATATAAAAAAAGATTTCATTTTATTATTTAACTGAATCCACTTGTTAGGAATCCATCTCTAAGCACAGCAACACGACCAATTTCAATATACGATCTCTGTGTGTAGGTCTTACCCGCCGCGAGTGCAGGAAGAGAATCAAGTTTAGTTGTAAGTTCTAAACCTCTAGAATTGACGCGTCCTGTCGGGAGTTTGTATGCCTGAAAGAAAAAGTTTGAATCCAGACCTCTGCTAGCATTCTGCGCTTGACCCTCAAATGTAGAAGAAGTGAGAGTAGTTCCTTCGCCAGAATATTCTTGACGAGTCACAAAAGGAAGACTACCCATTGCTCTTGCAGTCTTGTCAAATAATACAGCAGAATTACTTAAATCAATTGGGAAAACAAAGAAATCATTCATACGAATATTCGTCGTAAGGGTATCATTCTTTTTTGTTCCACTAACGTAGTCTTTGGCTGGGGCCACAGCAGAATATTTATTACAAATAAATCTCTCGGCTCTGTTGTCATCATTGATAAAAGACATAACTCTCGTGACAACGCGTCCAGCACCACCAAGATTTCTTACAGAATTCTTAGCATCAGCAACAGATAAACTAGTCTTCGTGAGTCTGTAATCATTGTAAGCAAAGTTAGTTGGCTGAGACATATATTGATTCAATTGCTGTGACATAAGTTCTCCATCATAAAAAATATGATCAGCAACAAGTTTAACTTCGGTGGTATCAATCTCAATTGCTGAACCAATAGCAGCATTATTTGAATTAACAGAAACTCTGCCTCCAACCTGAGGCTCCCAAACAAGATCAATCACTATTTCCTGCTTCATAGCAAAAAGTGGAAGATTTGTTCCCTTCAAGAAAGGAAATAGTTCAGCAAGTGTCACCGAAAATACTGGTTTATTGTTAATATCAAGAACGGGATCACAAACCAAATTGCCCCCATCGTATTCGAGATTTGTTCCTAAACCATACGATTCTGCCGAAGTATTTGAATGACTACCAGCCGTAGAATTATATCTGAAATCGTGGGCCATCTGTCTTCCCGACATAAATGCTTCACGATCCTTATTTATCTCACTTGAAAGGAACATACTCTCAAATGCTTTAAAATGATTGTAATCATCTATTTCCGAAATAGTATTTCCACCAATAGACAGAGTAGCTCTACGGATTAAAGAATGAACTCCTAAACCGAGAGGAAAGAAAGCACCAGCAGAAGTAGATGCATTCCCTTTCACCGACAGAGTAATTCTTGAACCATCATGTAAATATCCTTTATTAGTTAAAACAAAACGACAATTAGTCTGATTACAAATAATTGGGTCTAGAACATCACTTGTGACATCCATAGCCATATTGCTTTGAATTGCTCCCACCTTAATTAGGTCAGGAACATTAGAACTATCCATTTTAGGAGGTGCTACACCGACAGATTCTTGAACAGAAGTCATTTTTATAAATAACTTCAATATAAAAATAATTTTAAAAAAAAAACTTTTCACTTCAAATGATTATTTTATTCTAAACAACTACCTGAATTCCTTGTGGGCTAAATACCAAAGTCTGGCGTGAATGAACAAACAGGAAAAGAGCATTTGGAGAATTAGTAGTTAAATCAGTCTCCATTTGAATACCGAAAGGAGTTGTGCTGAAATCCTCACCTACACCAGTTCCCACGGTATCAAATGGGACACCGATACATTCCATAACACCTCCATCTGCTGTGAGAGGAGGAACAGCACCAGTGTAAAGTCTGTTAGTATTAATAGGTGATACCTCAGATCTTAGATTCATTCCTGCCTTGATACTATCACGAGCAAAAGTCACAACTTGCGGATCAATCGTAGAAATTGTAGGAGTTTCTTTAACATTTGTATCAATGTTGAAAGAAATCGGCATTCTCATTCCTGCTTTCGTGAAAATAATCTGTTTAATTGCTGCTTGTTTCCCATCATCGTTGAGAGGAGTTGTTGTAGCATAAGAATTGTAAGCTAAGTTATTTAGATACTTAGACGGACACATATTCATAAAAACACCAAGAGTTCTTGATGTTCCAAGATTGAAATTAACAACAGCATTTGCCGAGTTGATTACATTGAAATACGAAGTAATAGCATTGTAAGTTAATGAACCGGTTGATGGAAGCATATTACGAGGATCCGGAGGAACAACTAATTCACAATGTAGTCTTAGATTTGCTAGTTCATAATAAGCATCCGAAAGACCAGTTGTAGTCCCATTCTGAGCATAGAGAACCTGAGCATCTGGAGCAAGATTTAATGAAATCTCAATACCACCCAACGAATCACTTGATAGAGGAATCATATTTCCCGATGCTAAAAAACCCGTGGGAAGACCAATACAGAATCTTGAACCGTGAGCTGTGGCGGGGAAATCAACCAATTCTCTCTTTTCTGTTTCATAGTTAGGGAGAGTGAGAGCCATCTGATTCATATGTGAAAACTTATCACTCTTTGAATTTACATATGGAATATAAGTTGAAAGGAAACGACCATAATGATTAATCGTTTCTATGACCTGACGAGATCTCTGAGAAGTAATCGTAACCTTTTCAATCATTGAATATACAGCAAGTTTCTCATCAATAGCAAGTTGATCTGCTGTCGTCGGTTTTGCTTTGTTAGCATCCTTGTAGAAGTTGATATCACCACTGATACGAACAGAACTAGCATCTAAGAGGTGGGGCTGAGAACCAATCAAAAAAGATATGATTGGATTTCCATTCTTGTATGAAACCTTCTGTGTAGAATTTATGTTGCTCGGTTGGATTTCTTGGTAGATAACTGACATTTTAGGATATCTTATATAATTTATTTTACCGATTAATTTTCAAAAGTTTATACTTCAACCTGAATAGAATCGGCTCTGATATTAATTCGTCTTATATGGTAAATAAAATTACACCATAATTTATCTTTTGTAGGAGCATTTGCTGTATCTTGATAATATACATTGAGTCGGCAATCCTTTTGACGCATGTCATAGACTCCTCTGTTAAGACTGAGACTTCTTCCAATACAGAAGTTTTCTTGGAATCTTGCCATAGAGAGAGCAGGCATATCAGCCTGAGCAAGAGCCTTATCAAGTTCAAGAATAGGAATAGCATCAACACTGGTTTTTGCCCCAATTCTCTCGGTCTTGACATTCAATGAAGGCTGATTACGACCATCATAGAAGAAGAAATATTCCGTAAGTCTATCACTGATTCCCGCAATACCAGATTGAGAAGATAATAGTTTGCTATCGTTTGAGTTGCTGTGAATCTCGTAAGTTCCAGAAGCACTGATACTATCTCTGGTAGAATATACAGAAGCATCAGTAGGAACACATATGATACTCTTTGCCCTTTGATGATTTGCAGGAATACCAATGTTAGCAACACGATCACCTTTGAGTTGAGAATAATTATACACCTGAGTTGATAAGAAATCATAAACCATCATCTTACCTTCCCTCATATCTCTCTGGGCTTCAGCCCTTGCCTGATCTCCCATATCAATCTTGTTAAGAACAAGTTCAGCATTTGAAATCTCATATGTTGGATTGTATGAAGTTGCTCTGCTTACAGATTTTGAAAAGAGTGAGAAGTTTCCAACACTTGTAATGTCAGAACCATTGTTAGTCACAGAAGCATTAAATGTAACCTTCACATATTTATTAGCACCAGTTCCAGAAGTTTCAATAGTCTTAATTATAGCAGGAGCAGATAGTGTATTCTCAACTCTTGTAATTAGTTTAGCAAATCCAACTTCTTCACCAACAACAAATGGGAAGTTATTAACTTCAAAATTGTTGTTATCGTGCTTGATGAATACTACATTGGTTTGAGAACCATTAGACCAAGTAGAAGGAGATCCAGTAGAACCATTCAATGAATGGAAAAGTGGATTGAGTGGAAGACGTCTGTTGAAAGATACAGAATCTAATTGTCTAAATACTCTCTTGTTCTCAGAAGTAAGAATAGTTACGAATAAACCATTCATTAATCCAACAGGAACAACCTTGTCATTCTGGAATAGACCAGTGTGAAGAGGAAGCTTTAACTTACACTTGTGATACTTAGAGTTCGTGAAAGATACACTCGTTGGATCAGCAGTGACTGCTTCATAATATGGAGAAAATTTGTGATTTGATAAGATAGACTTAGAACTGCCACGAGTGCCTCTCGCATCAGGAGTCCAAACACCAGCACCTTCATTCAAAGCACGGAGGTCCTTTAAAGTAGGATTTGAGTGATAAGCATACTTAGTAGCAACATGAACTGGGTAGTGTCTTATCTCTTCAAGAAGTTCAGACTTGTCTCCCGAGTGAATACGAATAGTATCAAGTAAAACCTGACCACCAATTAATTCATCAAGTTGAAGACGAGTTGTTGAAGCATTAGTGTCCTGAGAAATTTCAAGATCAAACTGTAAATAAGAGTTTTTGGGTTTAAAAGTATCAATGTTAGGAGGAATGTAAAATTCAATTAGTTTCTGTGCCGTGTATGATAAACCATTTTGAGATGGAATAGCAACATACGACTCTTTGAGTGGTATCTTATTATCCGCCACGAAGAAGCCAGTAGATTCAGACATATTTATAATGTATTGAATATAAAAATAATTTCAAAAAATTAATTGTAAAAAATCAATCAGTTCTTACATTAGCAAATGAACCCGCAAGTGAAGCCTGAGCAACTTGTGGATCCAGTGTTGGAGGAGTAACTTTCTTGTCCTGAGCAATTTGTGTTGCTGTATGAACACCTTGACTAGCAGCATCAAGAACACCTGAGGCTGCTTGAAGACCAGCCCCAACAACTCCAGCCAATTGAAATCCAGGAACAAATCCCAACATATCAAGAGCAGCCCCACCAATAGAACCAATATTGGCTAACTTCTCACCAAAATTATCCCCTGATAACAGACCCTTACCACTTTCAAAAGACTTTACATCAGCAGCAATATCTAATCCTGCTGTTGCGAGACCACCTACAACTCCCACACCACGACCAATTGCTCCTGCTATTTTTGCTCCACCACTAACTTCTTCACCAACTTCTAATCCTCCTGCTAATACTTTATCACTCCTAGACAATATATCTGAACCTTCTTCTAATGTTCCTTCACTAGTTGTAATAGCAGCAGAAGGTTTCTCAAATGCCTCTATATCCTCGCCAGGATTCGGTGCCTTAGCAGATACTTCCTCGGGAGTAGGCTTAACCTCAGTCCAACCACCAGGAGTAGTTATCGGAGTAGCATTTACTGCCTTCTTATATGCTTGAACCTTTCCAGCAACATTTGATAAAGCAGAACCTTCACCAATACCATCTTTGATTCCAGAAAGTATCGCATCTTGCTTATCTTGACCAACTAAGCCAGTAGCAGCATCCTTAGCATTCTTGATCTTCTGTTCATTATTCAATCTTATTGATTCATTTAAATTCTGAACAGCAGCAGTTCTAGCATTTCCATCTGAGAGAGCAGCAGACATATTATACATATCAAACCCCATATTGTTTATACTGATATTTAACAAAATAATTCTAATCGGTATTTTCTATTTTTTTATCTTGAACATTTGCTGTTGGGTCATAGTTCTGTCCCCCTGTCGCCACCACCTTCTCAAAATTCTTATACATTAAAGGAGGATTCTGTAATTTCATATAACAGAAATCATATTTCTTTGGAGTTGTTTCTCTGTATAACTTTAACCAATTCTTTGGAGAGTTAAAAAGATCTCCGTATTCCTCAGCAATAGCAGTAAGTTCCTTCATATTTGGAAAAGGACTTCCGACAATCACATCGGTAGCATTTGCTCTAATGATAGGATCCACAGCACCTCTAAATTTCTGAACAGAAATTATAAGTAGTTTAATATTGTAATGACGGCTACGAGTCACTAAATTTGCGACGTGACGATCTAACAAACCGACGCAATCGTCTAGCACAACAGCAATATCTGGTCTTTGCTCATCGTCAAACGCCATCTGTCTTTCAGTAATCCCTTGTATGATACTTGGAGAATATGTATCATAACAAGTGAATCTTTTTTTCATAAATCTGGAGGTAGAATCCATATTAATCGTTGGACTGATTACAACTACCTCGTCAAAGAAATCTTGGCCAAACAAGTTATCATTTAAAAAAAGATTACTAATGATCGTAGATTTCCCGCATTGCCTCGGAGCAATCATAAGGAGACACTTGCCTCCCCCCTTTACACCAACACCAACTTCTGGAAGGTGGGGATGGTGATACTTAGCAACACCATCATTTTCTTGTTTAATTGGTATAATCTGAGGAAAATCCATTGTATGTTATATGTTAGATTTTATTTTTAAGATTTAAAGTTACTCTAAAAATAATGAAAAGATTAAATCTTCTGGTATTCTGTATCTATCTTGTTGAGATGTTCCATTATATTTATTTACATTTAAAATGTTGGCTCTTTTTATTCTATCTGCGTTTCCAAGATTAGTTTTATGAAGATTACCAACCATATTTCCACAATTTTTATTGCATAATAATGGTTTAAAATCTGTTCTATTCGTCCATATACGAGTTCTTTTTCTGTATCCCCAATCAGAATACATACAATAATCCACGACATAATTATTTAAATCTTTCATAAATGTTCTGTCTTTCATTCTGCTTGTAGCTGGATTTTCAATAAACCAATAATGAGGATTAAAATAATTTATTATCTCTAATGTTTTTAAAACTAATTTATCATCTTCTTTCATTTCTTTTTCTTGAATTTCTTTTGTGTATATTTCACCTTTTCTCATTCTCCCAAACCAACCATCTTGAAGTTTAGAATAGTTAGTGCATGGAGGAGAAGCCCAAACAATATCAAACTCATCTTTATCATATTGTTTATAATCAAAATCCATAATATCTACTTGATGATCTGCTGGAAGAATTAAATCAACTGAAACACTTTCCCATCCCAATTGGTCACATACTTTTCCAACAGATCTCGTTCCCGAAAATAGTTCCAAAACTTTCATTATAATACTTAACAAATTTTATTCTTATATATCATTGAAAATTATAAATATATTTACTGGCAAACCCCATATCTCCCGCGTAGAGCTTGGCAGGATATACTGCCTTACGGATCTCTTCCTGTGCCTTTGCTAGACGAATTGATTCCTCTTGTTTTGCCTTCTTTTCTGCCTTCCTTTGTTGCCTCATCATCTCATTTTTTGTTAATGCTTCTTCGATTGCCTTTTGAATAATTGTCTCATCAATCTCTGCCTTTACAGGTTTCTTTTCTTCCACGACATCATTTACAATGTTTTCCATCTCTTTTATTTTCTTTTCTTTTTGTTTCTTATTTACTTGATTCTCTAGTTCTTTTAGTCTCTTTTTTTCGGCTGCCTTTGCTCTACGAGCTTCAACTGCTTTTTCACGAGCAGCAGCAAGTTTGGCTTTATGCTCTTCACTCATAGGTTTTCTCTGTTTATTACTCTTAATAGGTTTTATCGTGGTATCAGTTTGCTCTTTCCTTGATTTCTTAGGTTTATCAAAGACATCATCCGTATCAACATTTTCTTTTATTTCAACCTGAACATTTTCATCCGGCGCCAAAAGATCTTCATCTGATTCAACAGTCAATTCTGGATCAGAAATAATACTTGGTAAAACATCGGTCATATTTATAATATTATTCAATATTTTATTATAAATTACTAAAAAATTATCAATTTGACTAAAAACTACACTTTTAGAGTTTATTGTTTTTTCTCTCTAATATGAATCATTACAATTGTCCCACCGATTAATCCACTTACAGGTCTTTCATTCCTATCCACCAAATCAACCGAGAAACTATTCACATTCATATCTGCTGCATTACTGATATCAATATAAGTCTTCTCACCAGGTTCAAAATACAATGCTCCCTGTTCTTGTCCTGAGTTATCAAATCTTGGGCAGTGATAAATAATTTTACTATCATTACCTGTAAAACCATTCTTAGAATTTTGGGTAAGTGATGTAAGTCTTACAAATATTGAATCAGTTGATAAATATTTTGGAGTATCTGTTGATGTGAATTTTTCAAATACATTATCAATTGTTGTTGCTTTAACATAATTCTCACCTTCAAATCCTAATAGTTCCTGAACATTAAAGCCATTCACTGGAACTTCTGGGACTTTGTATGTAAAAGAGTTCCCTACTACAAGAACACAACTAAAATCAATTGCTCCAGAAGCATTCGTTCCTAAAAATGTGTATTCAGTAGCATCATTTATGTCATTATAAAATCTTGTATCTAAATCTTGACATAATGATATTTTTCCTGTCTGCAAACAAGTTCTGTAAAAATCCATACTTAACGGATTACTATTAGAACCTCCCTCATAATCAAAATTAGTTGGGACTCTCCCCTCATAGGTTTTGACTTGTGAGACTAATGTTTGACTTAATTCTATTTTTGGATACAAATAAGAACATACTTGATTTACAGGTTTGAAGTAGTTGGTTTTTCCTGGTGTTCCAAGATCGGGGGAACATACGAGAGTTCTAAGACTTCCTGTCTTAGATAAGTATAATTCCATTTTATCACCTTTCAATTGAAATTCAACTTCATCAAATGCTGAGGCATTTGTGTTTAAATCATACGGAGTAGTATATTCAGCACCAGTGTATCCGTAATAAACTACTTCATTCAATGAGATCTCTCCCTTGTCATCAAAATCATCATCATGAACCGCATGATAAAGTCTTAATTTAGATTGATCATCTCTTAGAGCAACAAAATCAAACCAACCAAGATCACTCTCAACATTAGCATATGGAGGTTGATCCCTTGTTTCGGTAGCATATCTTGATAATCCAATTTTCCAATCAAGTCCTGCAGTATTAAATGTAGCAATAAATCGGCCACTATTTGCTGAGAGTGGAGCAGTAGTTCCAATAGCACTACACGCAGTGCTCGCGGGTGCCGTGAGAGTTCCAGTTGAAGCATTGTATGTGAATCCCCCACCTCCTGCTTGTGCTGTTATAAATTGAGTTGGGAGTGCTGAACTCGGAGCAGAAGATGTATAGTTCATTCTTAAATTATAACCTGAAAAATCTCCTGATACATAATTTACCGATGCATTGAATCCATCTTGAAAATCTGGGTGAAAAATACTCTTAGGAACTTTTTCTTTTATGACATTTATTAATTCATCTGTATCATATGTTTTATTAGGTTCAATGGTTACAGTATTTACATTTCTAATTTGATTTAAATAATCATTAGCAACATTTTCATCAATATAATTCCCAAAGTAGAATCCAAATCTATTGTTTGAAGAAGACACTTCAACTTGACCTTCTTTATTAACTTTTAAAGATTGTAAAGCAATTTCACTATTCTTTTTAATGACAAGAGGTGTTTGAGTTACATTAGTCCAAGAGTTAGATTGTGATATCCCGCCATTCTCATTAAGACTTGTATCATTTGAAAGTAGTAACAGAGACATTTTATAATATATTGAACATAAAAAAAATATCAATTAAATAATAATAAATAAAGATGCCAAAGAAGAATGTTAAACCTGTCCCTTACAACTCAGAAGATGCATACTCGTTAGAAGAAGTAACCGAAGATCAAAAGAAAGTAAAAGCCAAGGATGTCTTTGAGAATTACACTCCCCCAAAGAGCAAAGGTAAAAATAAAGGAACGATAAAGGAACCAAAGAGAAAAAGTAAGAAATATTAGTCCCGTTACACCTTTTTTTTTACTGATTTTTTGCCTTTAACGTATCATACCCTTTAAATTTTAGTGATTTAATAGGTAAAATATGATAATTACCTTATGATATTATTAACGTTCTAAATTGGAACGAAATAACGTAATATTTAGGATTGTATTTTATAAGTGAAGAATAATTAATTAAAAAAAAATTAATTAATTATTTGTTATATAATATACAAAATAATTCAAATCGCGTTTTACGTTCCAAAATAAAATTTATTGGAACATTCGTTCAAATTATTTAAAAATAAAAAATATATATACTACTAATAAATGGAAAACAAGAAGACACTTACTTTTGATTGGGATGATTATGAAACAGGAATTGAAAAGCAGAGATATGGAGAAGTAGAACATCTTACTGATTTAATTCTTGAATACTATGAAGATGGAAAGTATCATTATAGTAATTTTAAAAGTCAAGGAATAGCAGTAGATCAGGAAGCAAGAAAAGTTAAATGTGATATTGGTAAATGGTTAAAATTAGCAACTACGAAAAGATTCTTTGGTATTTTGATGGAATACATTTTTGAAATTGATGAAGCAATTCCTAAAAATCAAAGAGAAAAGATTTCACAACTCAAGAAACAAATAAAAGAACTCAATGAAAATAAAGAAAATGATTTTAATAAACGATTATCAGATGAAGTTGAATTAAGAGTATCAGATTACAGAGACTCAGAGGCAAAGCAAAAAGAATATCAATCATCAAGAATTAGAGATTTAACAGCAGAAATTCATAAATATGAAAAATTATTAGAACAAAATTATAATTCAAAGACTGATTTTGAAAGACAACAAGCAGATACAATTGTTGAACTTGAACTTGAAATTAAGGAACTAAAAGCAGATATAAAAAAGTTAAATGAAAAGAAACCAGTTGGAAGACCTCCATTAGATGATAAAGAAAAGAAGAGACTAAAAAAGCAAAAGATGAAAGAGAAGTATAAGAAGAAACTAAAAGCATTATCATCCTCGGGATCAGGATCAGAGGATGATTCATCTTCATCTTCTGAATCTGATTCCGATTAAAATTTGAAAAATGATATTTTTTTTTAATTGTATATTTGAGATGGACGAGTTACCTGAGATTGCTTATGTTATTGAAAAACTCAATGAAGAGTTTGAACAAGAAAATAATATCTCAGAAACCATACTTAGAAGTCTAAAAAGAACAACATTAAAAGAACTCACAAAAAAATTTAAACCAGATGATACAAACAGATTCAAACAATTAAAAAGACCATATCTAGGATTTTATCTTGGAAATTATGATATAGATGGGGATGATTTTGGCTACAGATACGATGAAAAATATTATGAAGATTTAGATTATTTACTTTACGATTGTCATAAAAGTATTGAAAAACTTGGAGAATATACAATATTTAAATACTCTTTAAAAGAGGGTAAAAAACCAAAAATCATTGATTTTGATTTGTTTCCCGGACGTAATATTGAGTTTAATTATGGAACAGAATTTCATAATGAAATGGAGAATGATTTTATTTAAATATTATCATCTAAATATCTTTTCATAATTTTTTTTTGTATATCAGAATAGCCTTCCATTTGTCTTCCAATAGTTAATGAAGGAGTAATAAACATATTTTCTTTTTGCAATGATAACCAATATACATCTATATAATTACAATGTTCATTATTAATTTTTAATTTTTCATATCCTTCTTTAAAGTTGTGAATTAATTTATCATAAAAATGTTTTTTTATTAAATAACAATCAGTATGTCTTCCATCTAATACTTTATTGTAATTCCAAGAGATGAACTCTTTTTTATTTATTTTTCCACTAATCATACATACATCAAAGTCAATTTCAGGATAAACAAAAT
>Ga0208767_1002421_pt1 | contig 14155 bp, 6 predicted proteins | sample VirMetDEL_Mar_21_FD_184514 | JGI IMG/M metagenome (GOLD analysis project Ga0208767, IMG submission 184514) | Aqueous microbial communities from the Delaware River and Bay under freshwater to marine salinity gradient to study organic matter... | ecosystem: Environmental > Aquatic > Marine >... | reverse complement strand
AGCTTTATTTACACCTAAATTAGCTAGTGCTGTATCGCTAAACATAGTTGTTTCAGTAGGTTTTCTTGGACCTTTAGCTTCTTCGGTAACTTCTACTGTAGCTTCTTCAGCTACAACACCTCTAGCTTCTGTAACATCCGCAGTGAACTCTTCACTTAAAACTCTATTAGAAGCTTCGATAGCTCTGGCTGGTAAAAACTTATTTATATACGCAGCTAATGGTACGCCTGACTCAGGATCATACTCATTAATTAAATCTAATATACCACGTTTACCTGTTTCTATTTCATCTGTAAGTAATTGTCTATCAAAACCTGGAGCTTCAGCTCTACGTTGAACTAGTCTAGATGTTATAGGTTTAAATTGCTCAATGATATCAAAAGCACCAGCTACACCTTGTTGATCATATATACTTTGAACAAGTTGCGAAGCTTGTTCTTGATTTGTTTCTGAAGCCGCTGCTCTAAGTTCTACGTCTTCAACTACTTCTGGCTTACCTTCTTGTATTTGTTGTACGTCTGTAACACTTAAAGTGCCTTCTTTTAATTTAGTACCTAATGTTGTAAGAAAATCTACAACACCTGTTTCACCCGTTATATTAAAACTGGTTTGATTATCTGTGGCATTTTTAATAGAATTGTTTATACCAAAACTTAAAAAGCTTAATAAACCTTTATTCTGTTCAGCTTCTAAATCTAATCTACCTGAAGAAACTTCTTCTAAGAAATTAGTTAAAACTTCATCTGGATCTTGACCTTCAGTTCTAGCTTCTATTCTTCTGTAAGCAGATGGGTTTGACTTTTCAAGATAATTCATTACTGTTTCCGCTAAGTCTTTAAAATCACTAGGGTTAGAACTTAATCCTTCTGTAAAAAGCGTGTGACCAATCTCATGTATATTTGTACCTGTTTTACCATTTGCTATAGCATTTTCTTTTACTATAACTATATCATACGTAGTTTTACCAGTTTCAGTGTTACGCAGTGATAAGTTAACACCGTTGGCAGAACCAGAGTTTACATTTTTAGTAAACTGCGCTAATTCCTTTTTAGCGTCTTCTTCTGTAAGTCCACTGTTTGGATCTGCAAGTCTAGCATCTAGCATGTCACTAAAAGCATCTATAGCTTCAGCTTTAGTTTCAGCCACAAAAGAATTCTGATCAACCCCAGCTTCACTCAACGCTTCATTTGCTTTTAAACTTTGCTCTATATTCGCGTCAAATGTATCTATCTGCCATAGCTTTTCAGCTCGCTGCTTTAATTGTAAGTTTGTAAACTCTCCACCTTCTCGCTCTAACTCAACCTTAGCCCTGTCAATATATTTATTGCGCTCAGCTGTAGGTAATAAATCTATGTTAACCTTATAGTCTTTTCTAAAGTTATCTCGAGCTAATTGTTCGGATTCAAACTCAGCATGTAGCCCTGCTAATATAGGCTTTTTTTCTGCATCACTTAAATTGTCACTTTCAAGTATTTTTTTAGCTTTACTTCTTAATAGCTCTTGCCTTGACGTTGCTTTTGCGTATAAATCAAAACCTTCAGTAGTTAAATTAGATACAACTTTTTCTTCTACTTGTTTTATTATTTCGTTGTTATCATCGTTTAACTCTGCTATTTTTTGCTGTATTATTTTATATTCCGTAGTTCTTTTGTCTAGCTTTAAACCTATCTCGTTTAACTCAACCATTTCATCTAGGTTTTTTCTATAACCTTCAAAGCTATTATAGTCAGAAAGGTTTGATAAAACCATACCTTTAATAACAGGTACAGAGTTTAAACCACTACCTATAAATAATCCATCAAACGCTCCTTGAGCTGCGTTATCAAATATACTTACACCTTCTTTACCTCTAAGTATATCAATACCGTTTTGAGCAACTACAGTCCCAAATTCTGTACCAGGTTCAACAATTGCACCTTCAACACCAGCTCTTGTAAATTGTTTTGTAAAATGTTTCTTAAAACCTTCGTTAATTAAACTTCTTTTACCTATTAAATCAGCAGCATTAAAACCTCTTTTTAAGGCAAAAAATGTAGGTGCAAAACCTAATCCAACTTCAGCCACGGTAAAACCAGTAGCTACCGCTGCTTTGTAATGTGTAGATAGCTCTGTACCTAGTAGTTCTTCTTCTTTATCCAACAATCTTCTTTGATCATCATATGAGCTAGCACCAATACCTATCATACCTGGATACAAGCCAGACGCTAGCATTGCAAACGTTGCACTTTGACCTACAGTTTGTTGCAAAGCGTATTCACCAAAGTTTTCCCAGCTGTTAAAAGCGTCATCAAAAGCAACATCATCTTTGTACTTTTTTCTGTACATGTCTTCTGCTTTTTCGACAATATCAGTAGTAAAATCTGTAATAGCGTATGGGTTTATAGGTGACGTGTTTCTTATAACGGTCTCTATAACATCTTCGTCTACACCAAACAATTTATTTAAAGCTATTTCATAAGCATCAGTAGCTACTCTAGTAACGCCACCTGCAAACTTATAAGGTATAGAACCAAGTAAGTTTCTAGCGTTAGTACCCATTTTTTGTAGCGTACTGTAGTTCTTTTTTAAAAATTCTAATTCAACTTCAGCTTCGTTTAACTCTACAGGTATTTCATTTATCTCTTTTTCTAAACCAGCTAGCGTACTGCTTACTTCTTGATTTTCTTTGACTAGATCTTTGTATAGATTAAAGGTTGCTTTTGGAACCTCCTTACCTGTAGACAGTATAACTGTTTCGGCGTTTTCAATAGCATCTTTATACTTTCCTACAAGACTGTTGTACGAGTCTACACTAGCTTGCGTAGTTAGATTTTTTGGATCACCTAAATCATTTATTTGCTGCAAGTATACATCAGCGTCCTTAGCACTATTTAATCCACTTAAATCAAACTTATAATCAGGATCGTCAAATCTAGCTGATATGTTTATTAAGTTTACACTGTTAGGGCTATCTTTATAGTTATTAAATATAGTTTGATATTGATCAGTTGCACCTGTAAGTTTTTTATCTAGCTTTATATATTCGTCAACTTTGTAAGGTACAAGTTTTTCTCTTTCTTCGTTTGGTATTGAATCTAAATACTCATTAGACTTTCTTTTTTTAACGTCGTATCTGTATTTATCTTTTATATTTCTTTCGGCAAGCTTACGTATCTGCTGGTTATTAGGATCTTCAACGCCATTTTCTATTAGCATATTTTTAGCGTCAAACAGTTCTTGCTCATATGGCTGAACCATTGCCATTAAGTTACCCGCCTCATCATAATCAGGTCTATACACTAAATCAAACTCTTCTACATACTCACCAGTTGTAGAGTTTTTCCAACGAGGATCAAATACAGTTTTTATTAAATCTTCATTTGTCTGTGGATCATAAGGTTGTAGTTCTCTACCTATGCCTTTAGGTGTAAAATCTATAGGGTTATTTAAAAAATCATTATCAACTTGATTAAAAGCCACTGCTTCTTCATAATCTTGCTTAGACTCTAAATCTGGTTTTAGCTGACGATCTTCTAATTCTTTTTGTCTAGTCTGAGCTCTACCACTACGCTTTGGTTGTGATACCAAAGAAGTATCTACCGATTCTAATTCCGTACTCTCGGATGCTTGCTCCGGTTGCGGTGTTACAGTTGCATCCGTTTCCGCAACACCGTTTGTCTTTCCCTCTACAAAAGTAGCTTTACGTTCATCTACTTTAGTCTGTATGTCAGCTGTAGATAAACCTTGAGATTCTAATTCATCAACTAAAGCTTTCAATTCTGCTATTTGCTCTTCGTTCATATTATTTTATTTTATTGACCTGGTACCGTTAGTAAATCAATTCCTTTGTAATCTTGTGGCTCTGCCTGTATGTCTTGTAGATAAGTATTATCACCTGTATCTATAAACTTCAACAGATCTCTAAGTTTTTTATCAGTTAGATTTTCAAATACAGTTACAGATCTATCACCACCAGGTGTAGACTTCGTTAATGTACGGCCTGATCTACCTCCAACTATAATTTCCTGGCCAGAAACTCTAAATCCATATGGAGCTAATTGAACTTCCATATCACTTAGATTATATAAAGGTTTACCTTCTTCTTTAGGACCTACAGCTCTACTATCTATTTTAATTTCATCTATGTAGGAAGTGTCTACTGGTTTGTCACCATCACCGTCTTTACTAGCAAGTGTATAGTTACTATCATTACCATCACGTAAATCTGAATATGTAAAATCAGCTATAGCAGCTTCTAGTAAAGCTACAGATTCAGGGTTAAATGCTGTGCCAGTATCTCCCATTGACATATCTAGTTTATAGCCACCTGTATCATCTTGTCTATACTTAACGCCAAATTGTTTTTCTAAATTTTTAACAATAGCTGGATCTATATTAGCACCTTGACCAAGCGTAGTATTCCATAGACTCATCGCTTGATGAGGATATTTAGCATAACTTCTTGCTTGTGAGTTTATAAATACAGAAGTTGTACCTTTTATTTTATCTATATTACGTGGTCTAAATTGATAATTATATTTACCATCTTCAGTAGTACCTTGTTCTACAGCACCTACATAATCATCTGTGTATTTTTTTGTTTTTTCATCTACAATACCAGACTCAACTAAAAATTTATTTCTAGCACTAGCTAAATCATCTATTTTACCACCGTCAAAAGCAAATAATACTTTAGGATCTGCAACTATGTAGTTGTTATCTATTTCGCCTTCATTAAATGCGTCAGTTATTTGATCACTGGTATACATAGTTTTAAGTTTCCAGTTGTCGTTTTCATCAAAAAACCATTGTTCTTTAGGGTTTCTAGTAGCTCCCACTCTAGCTGGCATAGCTAGTTGATATTGCTTAGATAAACCTTCATTCATATTAACAGTAGATACGCCATTAGGCATGTTAACATTAGCATAACCATCTATATAATCAGCTGTAAAACCAGTGTCAGCTTCTTTACCAGAGTTAACAACTATACCAAGTTCATTTATTTTACCGTCCCAAAAAGCGTATTCTTTAGCAAAAGCAGCTTGCTCTTGTTTACTTCTAGCAGACTTCATACCCATATAAGCATTTGCTTTTTTGTCAATAGCAAATAATCCAACTTGATTTAAACTAGGATTATTTACGCCTACTTTTTCCATGTTGTCACTAAACTCATCATAACTATCTAAAACAAATTTTGCGTTTTGATCTAAATATTTTTGTGTTTGTTGTACAGCTAGTGAGTTGTTTTTAGACCGTTTAGCAATTTGCTGAGCGGTTATACGACCCATTGTTTCAATAGCTTTAGCCCAAGGATTGTTAGAAGGAGTGTCTACCACAGTAGTAGGTCTTTCATAAGCACCTCCTCTGCTGCCGTAATTTCTTGAAAATTGTGGTAACTTTGCCATACTTTTTTTTTATTTCATTGTGCCTATACCAGCACTAGCTATATTTCCAACAGCGCTAATACCAGCTCCTATAACTTGAGCTTTTGATTGTCTTGCTGCCATTTCTTGTTGAGCTGCACCTGTTATTTGAGCTTGTTTTCTATTTAACTGCTGCATTTCTCTAGCTTCTTTTTCGCCATATACAAACTCTTTACCAAGAACATCAGCTTGCTGCATACGTTGTGCTTCTGTCATTTGTGCGTTTTGAACTCTTTCAGCTTCAGACATTTGCTTGTCTTGCATTCTTTCTTCACCTCTAGCTATAAGTTCTTGATTTTTAGCTTCTTGTGATTCTAAGCTAGCTGCAATACCTCGTTTACTTTGCAATGCAGCTTGAGCAAGAGCAGTAGCGCCACCTGCACTTGCGCCTGTGGATGCTAATAAATCTAATGTGTTAGCTAAAGCAATGTCTGCTTCCTCGGCTTGAAACTCAGCCGCTTGCGTAGCAACACCTACGTTTTCAAATGGATTTGAAATCATACCTGAGTTGTCTACTATCATACCTTCTAAAGAAACAACATCTTCGTAAGGATTTATAATTTCTTGTCTTGAGTTTTCAAGTTCATCAAGCTCGTCCATCAAACGGTTTTTATTGCTCCTAGCTCTACGCTCTGCCTTAGCTTGCTGTCCTGCGGCTACAGCGGTACCAATACCAGTAACAGCTGCACCAACAACCATTGCTGTTGCTATTCCCATAATTAATTTATTTTTTTCATTAATTCGTATGAAGGCTGTGGATCTTCTAACCAGCCTTTATTTCTCATAGATTTACGTATACCATTGCTTTTACCTATAAAAAGCATATACTTAAATCCCATATCGATTGCTATTTTTTCTGCGTCATCAATTAGTTTGTTTATAACATGAGACCTGTCACTTTTATAATTAGGATCTGATATAATAAATTCTAACCAACAACCTTTTGAATTCGTTTTAAATATAAACCCAGCTATAACTGGTATATTATTTTCTTCAATAATTATACCTCCTGTACCATTGTCTGGCAAGGCGTCATTATTTGGTATAGGCCACTTGTGACCTTCCCACCAAGAGCAAAGCATGCTCCAGTCTTTTTCTGTAATATTACGAGTTGTTAATTCCATATAATTTAATAACTTGATTCTACATATTCTGATGATACAGCAAATAGCTCGCGGGTTTTACCACCGTTACCTACCACTTGCGTACTATCATCTGTTCTTATAGTTACAGTAGAATAATAACCTTTTACACCTGAAATACTTGCACCATATACAACTTCTTGATCTGTAGCTGGACTGTTATTGACAATATTAGCAAAATACTTACCTTCTTTTTTATAAAACCCAGAATAATATTGTACACCGTCTTGCATGTAACTACCTTCGTCGTAACTATAAATAAGATTAGCGGTGTCATTTAGCTCAAAACTTCTAGCAGAGTTAAAACTTACAACTTCCCAGCCTGAGGATCCTTCATAGTTTATAGTTTTAAATACTTTAGAAGCGCTTGCGTTTGGATTAAATATAAATGTAATATTAGAATCAGAATAAACATCATAAAACTTACATCTATTGTCGTCGTTACCAACTTCTTGATAATTGTGCTCATATAAAACACCTTCATTTATAGTGTAGTATCTAGCTTTAATACTAAACGCTTGTTCTGGTTTATATGTAAATCTACTTGTCCAGCCAAGAACAGACTCATCAAACGCTAGTGTTTGATAATTGTCTGTAAATTCATTATTAGCACCTGATGTTGTAGATGTTATATTAGAACCCTGCAGACTAACTATGTATTGTTTTGTATATATATCCCAGGCGCCTATGGCTTTATCATTTATACTTAAATTGGAAAGTTCATCTCTAAAATAATCATACATGCTATAATTAGATATTTCAGTTATACCGTCTTGTGACAAACGCAATATAGCATTTCTGTTTTTATCTACAAAATATTTTCTATACCCATATACAGCAAAACTTTCTGGATTTGTACTAATACCAAAGTTACCAGCGTAGGGAACTATTTGACCTATAACTAAATTTAATTGACTGACAGGAGTACCTCCACCCTCTGCAGTGTATATAGCGTCTTTGTCTATAAGAGCTCTGCTAACTTTGTTTTCTTGAAGTATAATTAAGTTTGTATCTTCAGCGTATAATTTTTGTATGCTACCATTCGCAGGGTCTGCAGCTTTTGTAATATCTTCAGCTACATTAAATACGTTTGTATTATTAATACCAGTTCTTGAATTGAATATACCTGAATATATAAGCGCATTACCTCTTGTGCTTCCGTTGGGTTCTTCATCTACAAGATATGCTCGTACTCCATAATCTACATTAGTATTATTATAACCACCTTGTATTCTAGCTTCTTCAATTACCCAGCTAACATTTTGTGCGTCTGAATCAACAGGTCTTGTGGTTTGAGGATAAGATCCATTTAATGGACTTGCGCCACCAGGCACACCTGTACTACCGTCCCATACTGGTGGATCTGTAGAAGTTGGCTCTCCAGTGTGTGTCTTTTTCAGTTGAAAAGAATTAAAGTATTTTACTTCTAATATTGCTCCCATAACTATGGATATAAACAAAGTGATTGACTACCAGGGTTTACAAGACCTGTAGTATTTTGAAAGAAAACTTGATAAGCACCATTTCTAGTGTATTCAGGGTTTAATACATTATTACCGCCAGAAGTGCCTAAACTTTCCATACGTCTAAGTAAATACGGTGTTCCTGATGTTTGAGATACGTACTTTGTTGTTAAACCAACATTAGTATAAACTTGAGTTACATACTTAGCAACAGGTTCTCTAGCGTAAACATTTATACCTGAAAAGCTTGATGTGCAACTACTCTGCATTATTTGATATCTATAAACGGTGTTTGCATCTCCAGACCCAGGACCTATCTCATCGTTCGCCCCGCCAGCGTTACTTGAAGGGTAGTAAAAATCACCATACTCAACATAACTTGACATTTCTGAACTAGTATAAGGAGGTTGTGTGCAAGAAAATCCACTGGCTGGAAAGGAATTGATTCTAAAAGAACCAAACGAAGAGGTGTAGTTGCCATGCAATATTCTATATTCACCAGGCGTATTAAACGCATAAACTAAACCAGCATATCTTCTATTTGTATTAGATTCTTCTTTTTGTATTGTTATACTTGGTAAAGCATTGTTTGACCATGGACTAAAAACAGTTGTAGCATTGTAACCTTCTCTAGAGCCGTCGTAGCGCCAAGTTCCAGACTGACTAGCGCTTTGGCCATTTACATCAATAGCTGTTGTCCATGCGCTACTAGAATTAGCTCTGTACGCTATTTGATACCTAAGATTTGTTTGGGAATCACCAAAAGTAATCCGCTCGTGTTCGTTGTATGGATTTATATAAATATAAAAAGTACCCGCGGTTAAACCTTGCGCGTTGCTAGGTCTTAAATTATAAAATGCAGGAGGTGCTGTAGGGATTGGAGTTGATACTGCGTTGTTAGGGTTGCAAACACTTCTTATATTACTTGTGGTTGATAAGTTGCTATCTAAACCTATTAAATATCTATTAGTATTATAACCATTAGAATTATAACTAGGACTATTAAATGTAGTTGAAGGTATATTATTTACTAAACCTGTGTAATTTGATGTAAAATACCAAGCACCTCCAGAGCCATCATTTATAAATTGTGTTGTAGATATTTGAGGAAAGTTAGATGTTGCTTCATCAAAATTAACATTAAAAGTTTTAGTTACAGTTCCAACCTGAGGACTACCTGCGTCTGTAAGTATTAGTGTAAATGTACCTGATCCAGCGGCTGAAGGGTCATTGTTTTGAACTTCATTATTATTAATAACAACATAATCACCAGCACCTGTAGAAGAAGAAGAATTTATAGAAAATGTTAATCCATCTGTATCTTTAGTTGGATCTGCACTACCGTTAACTCCACTTAAGTTTTGTAAAACAGATTGATCACCTATTTCCAGTTGTATAGGGTTTGCGTTAGAGTTGTTTATTGTTGGGTTTACATTTTCTAGATTACCACTTTCTGAAGGAAGTGTAGTAACAGTTGTTCCAGTAGTAAATTCAAATGTAAATGTATAAGATTCATTAACACCTGAATTAGCTCCATAATAAAAAAAAGCGTTTGTTCTTAGTTCCCATTCTGTTCCACCTAAACTAACTAAAGAAAATTTATTAGTAACATTGGAACCTGAGTCAGTTATAGCAGAGACTAAAACAGCTGTTCCGGTAAGAGCAACATTTCCAAAATTTAAAAATTCAAAACCACTTGCGACAGCATCACCTATTTGAAAGCTTTCATTTTGAAGATATGAAAAACTACCAATACTAGTAGCGCCACCACTCTGACTTCCAACGGCAGCATTTAAATCTTCCACCAACCCTGTTGTGCTAGTTTCATAATACAAATCAAGTCTTGAAACCGTGGGTGCTGTTTCAAATATAGCTAGGTTTTCTATATTTTGAAAACCTGAACTACCACCAGCGTCTACATTAAATACACCAAATTGATCTGCAGTAGTTTGGGTTGTTATAAACTCAGCTATAAAAGGATTTGAGTCTGACTTATAAAATCCATGAAAAGCGTTTTGTGGATCTGTTATTGGTACAACTGCGTTACCACTTTGGAACTGAAGCACATCAAATAAATCAAATAAATCTTCTATTACGTTTGTCGTAAAAGAAAGTCTTTCGTTTGTTGGTATGTATTGTTTGTTACCAGTATTACTAAAATTATTAGTAGTATTATCAACTCTACCAAATAACACAACTGAACTTCTAAAACTTTTATCTTGAGGTCCAATTTCTGTTAAATCTCTAGGTACTTTATTAATATTATCATTTATTAAAGTTATAAAAGAAGTATTAGGTGATACTTCACTTCCAACCGAAGGAGGGCTCGAAAGATCGTAGTCGTAAGGAACATCTTTCATAGCACCAGCACTATAAACGTTATAATACTCTTGCTGTATTTGCTTTACAACAATTTTAAAAGTTTGCCAACCTAGTGGATTATAACCTGGATCATTAGAGTCACTGCTATACAAACCTGGAGTTAAAAAAGACTCGTTTTTACTACTTTGTATAGTTTCGTTAAATGATAATTTTAGTGAATCGCCTAAGTAAGTAACAGAATCATTTACATCTCTATATGGCAAGTATATTGTATCTGCACCAAATCCACCTGCTGATGGATTTTGATCGTTTGAAAGTATTACAGTAGATTGTCTTCCGTACCTGTCTGATAAAACCACACCAACCTGATAGTTTCTATTTTGCTTTAAAGTTTGGTTAGGATATTCTATAGTAGTTTTTGATCTGCCAGCAGGATATGGAGTTGTGTCGGTTGGTAAATATTTTTCATTAGCTCCAACTTGATATTTTATAAAGTTTGGTGGAGTGTGTTTATCTTGAAAATTACTATATACAACCCTATTTGATATCACTTCTTGACCTAAAGCTTTAACAGGTATTTTATCATACACTCTAGTTATTTCGTTTTCTGGTAAAGTTTTATATGGTTTTTGAGATAAATAAGTATATTCAAAAACAGAATCTGTACCTGTAATATTAATTATAGGTATTGTTTCTACCACTTGCAAAGCTAAAGCATCTGATTCTTTATATATTATATCTATTTCAGCTACATGAAAATCATTAGATAAATTATCCGCAGTCGAAGGTAATGGTATTTGCAAGTCGATCTTGTTAACTTTATTTTCCATAAAACCAACAATAGTGCTAGCAAAAGTTTGTTCTTCATCACCTTCTAAAAAATAACCGTCTTGTTTAGGTATAAAACACGGTTGAGTAAACGGCGCTATTAAAGAGTATTCACCGTCTACAAATTTAAATCTATAACTAAACCTAACAAATTTGTCTTCTAAAAATCTAGGATCACCTGGAAAGTTAGAATTATAATAAGGATTTGTTACGTTAGGTGCAGTAGGAACACCAGCACTACCTTGATTTAAAGGTATAAATTCACTAAAAGCATCGTACATAGCACACTCATCGTCGCCTGGAGATAATGCTGATTCTTTTATTAACAGTATAGGTTCGTATGGATAGTATTTAGCTACAGATATATTGTCTTCTGTAGAATAATAATTTATTCCATTAGTAAATGCAAAACTAACATTTATCTTTCTAGGTTGATTTCTATTATCAGTAAAAAACAAAAAGTCTTCTAAAAGATTAACGCCTATTATAGGTCTATTAGTTGAAAAATTAAGAAAAGCGCCTTCAACTAATTTTGTTATTGTAGCCGGAGTTGTAGGGTTTGGATTAGAACTTAAATCACATTGGTATATAAAGTTATTAGCAGATGGACTATAAGTAGGTGTTGGCGTGTTATAAGGATCTGTATAATCTGTAAAAAACAAATACACCGCGCTATTAGATTCACTCGCAAAATAACCTATACAAGTTAAGTTAGAAACACCTGAATCTACTTCAAAATCAGCTCTACTAACGTTACCAAGTACATTTTCTAAAGCACCGACATCATCACCTTCTGATTTACTAACCTGTATATTTACAGCGTCGCGATATTCACCTTGTGGTATAAGTCTAGCATCAAGGTCTTTGTTCATTTTTGATTTAATGAACGCGTTTTTAACTTCCGCCATTTAATTTTAGTGTTTTATCTGTTTAGATTTTCCACGCATTACTTGTACTATTTGATCTAATTTGATATTAGATAAACGTATTTTTGTATTTCTTAGTTGAGCACTTGCTTCTCTTTTGAGTCTTTGTATTATGTACTCGGGTTGGTTAATTCTAGAAGCTAATATAGCATGCTTTAAATAAGCATAGAGAGCTTCTTCAGCCATCTTAGGTATTCTTGTATCTAAGTCAGTAGAAAGTCCGTCAGAGATATATTCTATAACTACAATTTTATCTACTAAATTTGCTGAAAATGAAAATTTATTTTCTCTTTCATTAATAGTATAATACCCACTTGAGTTTGCAAACTGTGGATCTAATCCATAAAGCTGTCCATAACCAAACTCAGGCCAACCATAATAATATTCCCAACCTAGTATTGTATCATCTATAAAATCAGGATTAGTTCTTTCTTTTAATATATTGTTTTCCCAACGATCTTCTGTTACTGAAGTGGTATCGATGTTGTTATTAAATTGATCTTGAACTGGAACACCTTTAGTATCTTGTAAAAATAAATCCGTTGGATTTGTAGTTAACATATTACCAGGCATAATAACTCTTTTTACACCTGAGTTATCTATCCAATATAAATTAACATAATTAACGTAATCTTGAGGCATAGGTATACTAAGATTATGAGGCACGCTAACTTCTAATTTATTTACACTTTTTAATGTATCATAACTAAACTCTTGCATAGCTCGCTTAGCATGAAATATTACATCAGTTCTTTTGATGCTAGGTATAAGTTTACCAGCGCCAACATACGCGACTAAAAAGTTATTTATAACGTCGTCTAATTTAGTATAAGCATATGACCCGTAGTTTTTTTCTACTTCATCACCATAAGCTTTTTCTTGCGGTGTTGCTCCATATTCGCCACCATCGAGTTTCTTAAGTTGAACCACAAAATAAGCTTGTGATATTGAACTTGTTAAAAAATTAGAAATAATAACTTGATTACCTACTTGAGAATATCTAGCTGTTCCGTAAGCCGTACCGTCCCACTCTATTCTAGTTTCATTACCAACTACAGTAATTAAAGTTACATAAGCAAAACCAGATGTTCCAAGTTGACCTGACTGCCATTCAGCTGTTGGAATTTCTATTTTAGCGCCTATTGATATAGGTATAGTTAGTTCACTAGTAAGAACTTCAACGTAGTTATTAAAGTTAGAATCAAAGGTTTGTGATAAAGCTGAATTACTAAGAGACAAAGTGTTGCCTAAAACATTATATTCACTAGTATATTCAGTCCAACTACTTGGCGCACCTGTAGAACTATAGTATAATTTAAAATTATTTAACGCATACTCACTAGTATTTGTAGTACTATATCCATAAAATTTTAAGTCAGTATCAAATGTAGTTGTTATACTATTTTTGTCACCTGTTAATCTAAAGCTTTGAGCGCCTTGGTAATATTGCCGATTGTTTTCTGTAAGTAATGACATCTATTAACTTTTTTTATTTGCTTCGTTCTGTGCTAGTTCAGCAGATGCAGCTTGTATTATTTGAGGATCACGTATAACTATACCAGAGTATTGTAATATTCTAAGTATTACATTAACTTGCTCTGACTGTTCTAGTTCAAAATCTGAAGAATTAGCTATATCTTGAATATATTGGCCTTGATTACCTGTAGAGTACGCCCAAACAATATCAAAAGGTTTTCTAATTATAGAAGCTTCTATTGTTCCAACTCCGTTTTGTATTTCAGTAGGTTTAACGTAAAGTCTATTACCTTCGTAAAGATAACAAGGAAAATTTTTTGTAGGTCTCGTAAGCGGGGATTTATCTATATTGTAAAAATCATTGCGTTGAAGTCTTTGCAATTCTACTGGATAACCAGTTGTAGGCGTATACGTTATAGTGCCTAATCTATAAAAATAAGCTTGACTATTTGTTAGACTGTTTGTATTGTACACAATCAAACTAAACGATTCACTTCCTATAGCAGAAGCAGGAAGTTCCCAAAAACCTCCTGAGGTATTATAAGCACAATTACCTACAGCTTTAAAAAATGATATTTTTTCGTCTATATTCATTT
>Ga0208767_1002416_pt1 | contig 14162 bp, 27 predicted proteins | sample VirMetDEL_Mar_21_FD_184514 | JGI IMG/M metagenome (GOLD analysis project Ga0208767, IMG submission 184514) | Aqueous microbial communities from the Delaware River and Bay under freshwater to marine salinity gradient to study organic matter... | ecosystem: Environmental > Aquatic > Marine >... | reverse complement strand
GTTCCATTTCATATTGTTTTGCTTCTTTCCTTTTCTTTTCTTCTTCTAGTTGTTTTTTATAAGCCATTTCTAATTCTTTTTCTTTTCTATAAATATTTCTCATTTCTTTATCGTACATCATTTTTAGATATTCACGATCAAAAAAAGCATATCTTATTCTTTTATCAAAATTCCTAACAAAATGTTTAGGAATATTTACACATACTTTTTTCTCCGTATCTTCCATACGAATTCGTATGTAATCTTTAGCTTCTTTGACTAAAGTAAAAAAAACTTCTTTCATTCTTCAGGTTCCTCTAGTGGTAAACTTAATTGTTGTTGCTCGGGAATAGGAACAGGGTCCTTATGTAGATATTCAATGGCTTTAATCAAAAATTGAGAATCATCAAAAAATTTACCTAAACCAGTATTACAATTTTTACAAAGCCAGCCTCTAAATTGTCCCGTGATATGACAATGATCTATTTCTAATACATCACTTGGATTCTCGCATAGCATGCAATGATCCGGTTTCATGGGTTCGTATAAATTTCTTAATCTACGAATAATCTTTTGATTTCCATAAACACAGGTATTACAAATTTTTTTCGTAAACGCTCTACCAAAATTATCTTTATTGACAGTGCCATATTCTAAAATATTTTTGGTTTCTTTACATTGATAACAAACTCGTTGCTCATCGATGGAGCCAAGTACAGTCATGTTTCCTCGTTGGTGAGTTTCTTTTTCCGTAATAGGTATATTTTTATTCCTCATACATATTTTTTTGCATACGTTTAACCTCTCTTACTTCCCTCTCCATTCTTCGTAACTGTTCTTTATATCTTTTATCTTCCATGCGTTTAGGCTTATGAAACTTATGTAGATTTTTTGCTACTGGATTGTTTCTCTTCCACTCGCCCACTTTCGTCTCTCCTTTTGTCTGGCCAAATACATTGGATAGTCATTTTACCGGTGTCCGACCATATTACTATATCATGACCATAATGTCTCGTATGAATCCAAAATTTTTGATACGTTGGTAAAGTTATTAAGTTGACTGTTTCTCTAGGCATATTTTATTATCTCCACATTCTAGGGTTGAAAAATTCCAAAATTCTAATGTTTCTGCAATTTTATCCATTCTATATTTTGTATAATCATCAAACACAAATCGAGTTCCTTTATGCGATCGATCGGCAAACCATATTGCTTCTCGCAGCACGTCTCTTGTCATATGCGGCCCGTCAAAATGGACAAAATCAAAAGGTCCTGCATCATGAAACCTGTTCATGAAATCAATATCGGTCATATGAAATAAATCAAAGTTTTCATAGTCCGCCATATCTTTTAATAATTGCACACGCATACGTTCCGTATAATCACAAGTATAAGAACCCGTATGATCATAATGTTGGTAATGTAAATTACCATAAGGATCAATGCCGATATGTTTATTTGGTTTCAAATGATCTAAAATAGTTTTAGATCCTAGTCCTTCACGAACTCCTATCTCACAACTAAGTGATCGCACGGTAGATTCTTTAGCCCATTTAGCTAATAAATCATATTCAACACTATCTCCCTGTATCATTACATTACTCCTTTGATTCTTTTTGTTTTACCGGATCCATCCGCTGCTACAAATAAAGTCCAACTATCTTTGCCGTCCCAATAGTAACCTGCAATGGTCCACTTCATTAAAATAACAAAGCTCCTAAAATAAATGCTACTACTAACCCAGCAATCTCTGCTTTGTATTTGATAACAAGTCTTTTTGCATTTGCTTTGGTTACTGCTTCTCCAAATATCATCATTATTTTTCTCCTTTATTTAAATTTATTTATATCTAACTTTTTTATGTAATATTCATAAATAGGCGGATCATCTTTACGTTCACTACCTTTTTTAATTTTATTTTGATATAAAATAAAAGAATTAGATTTTTTTTCAAAATCCAAAAGATGTTTAGAAAACTCTTTCATCTCCGTATTATAAAAAGCATCTTCCGCAAAAAAACCTTTATAGTATAAAAGTTTTTCATTTTTTTTCGCTGTCAATGCCCATTCGTTTATTTGTTCCATTGTCATCATTATTGTTTACCTCCTATAAATTGAATGGTATTCCAAATGGTTTCATCAGTAATGGGAATTTCTCCTTGATTGTTACATGCGGTGCAATCAGCGGCCCATCTATCTTTTTTAGGTTCCGGTGTTTCCACCCAAACAAATCCGTTGCCTTTACACGTCGGACAAATCATCGATCCACTCATATACGTTCCAACCTTTCTTGAAATATTTTACCTTTGATTCTGTTGGTCATCTTTTTTACTACCACTTCTTCGTTTAAATTTAAAGCCTCACATGCTAAAGCAAAGGTTTCTTCTTTATTCGTAAACCATTCTCTTGCAGCAATTACATCCTTTTGATCTTGAAAGATTTTATAAGGACTATATGCTTTCTTTTTTGGTGTACGAAGCGCATCAAAAATAGCTTGTGCCATGACAGCTCTCCAAAGTTTTTCTTCTGGAGATAGACGTACCACTTCTATCTCTGCATTATTATTTGCTGAATTTACCATTTAACATTCTCACTTTCTCGTTGATGATTTGTTTAATTACTTGGCTACGACTTATTTTCATATCCGGAACCAATTTCGTTTGTAGTCTCGTAATGATCTCGTACGTTTTATTATCGACGGTGACATTACTATACTTGCTTTTGTCAGTCATTTAGTTTACCTTTCTTGTTTATTAATTATATTTATATATAGGACTTTGTCACATTAAAGTCAATGCTTATGGATACATTTATTATCGTTGTTATGTTATGTACTTGGAACCCTCAATCTAACCAAGAAGCCTGTACTCCTATGGTAGAAGAACCTAAAGTGTATTACAGAACAGAAAAAGAGTGCGAAAGTATGTCGCGCAATAAAAGAAAAGAAATAAAAGACATTGCCTTAAGTTATCGAATGATGGTTACGGAAGTGTATTCTACTTGTGTTAAAGAAGGAAATAATAGTTAAATAGGATATCCCTGGCCGCGTTCTGATTTCTTTTTCCCTTTATGTTTTTTGGAATGACGACCTCGTCGTTTAATACGATTACGTTTTAGTAATTCGGATACACCTACCTTTGATTTTTTAGCCATTTAATATCTTCCTTGTCTAATCTTATATATCGTATCGAACCATTAACATATTGTTTTACATCATAACCGCATGTAACGCATCTAAAATATTCAGAAACAATAGAAACTAAAACCGTTTCTTCTTCACACTCCGGACAGATACCATTTACAGTATGAATATTTCCTAATAAATCTTGTGTGTTTAATACTTTTTTCTTTTTTACCATGGTCTGTATACAGTCCCTCGCTCCTCGTCTCTCGACGCTCGCAGGGTTTGATTTCTATTCTCGCCACTGTTCCATGATACATGAATCCAGCCGCTGTCGGGCTCACCATCTCGATAAAATTCGAGAATCATTTGATCAAATTCTAAATTATCTTTAATCCATTGTGCTAGGACTTTGTTATCTACGCCAATTACTTCTATATCGGCGGCTTTGCCTTCGGCATGCTGCGATGTAGGTTTCGATCCAATCGCGATACAAAGTTCTGCAGAGCGATATCCTGAAGAAATCATGACCGGAGATTCAAAATGCGACCGAATCGGTTGCAAAACATTGACACAGAGGGCCTTTAAATTGTCAATATGAGCTGGTGATGGGTTATTGGGTATGCCTTTTCGTTCAGCGGTTTGTGATTTGACTAGCTCACTTAACTGAAAGTTTGCGGATAGTTTCATATTACAAAGTATATTTAAATGGATTACACTCGTCTATTGTTTTATCTTTTTTATTACATTTGCAATCATTTAACAAGGCACAGAAGCCCATATAAAACCAGTAAATACAATGTCTCATTTTTTTATTTTAGATAAAGCTTTAGCGATGCTATCCATTTTATTAGGATATTTTTCTTTGGTGCAACTTAATAATCCAAACAAGATAAAAATAATAAGGCAAATACTTACAATCCATGTTTTACTTTTTTTCTTTTGAATAGGTTTTGTTAAAACAAAAGGTTTGTCAGTACAATTGCAATGATTACAACTACAAGAATCACAACAAGATTCACTAACATAAAAACCTTGTCCTATACAATGACAACGATGTCCACATGCTTTACAAAATAGTTTCATTAATGTCCCTCAATCTTTTCTATTCGTTTGATACCATGTTGGTCCACATATACTTTTGCTTTCACGACAGCGCACTTAACATGTGAATTACCACTATCATTGTGTCTTTCTATTTTTCTTTTCGTTTCTAGACACTCTGATAGCGATTTTTTGTGAGAATGTTCTATCATCTTATCATTTAAAAATAAACACAAAGCTACTACCATTTCGATCATTAATGTTTACCATTTCCATTTGCAAACTTGATATCTCTTGTCGCATCTTTTAATTTTTCTACATCTTTTTTTAATCTTTCAATTTCTTTATCAAATTGTTTTAACATCACACCTGTATGAATATTTTCTTCTAATAATTTACCGTGTTTTTCTATTTGTTTCGTTAAATATTCAATCAACATAAACTGTTCCTGGTCAATCGGTTTTTGTTTAGATGCTTCTAATAAGTCTTGTTCAAATAATTTATTTTTCGTTTCTAATTGATTCAATCTTTCAATAACACCAAAAGCAAACCATAGGCCTGCACATACTGCTATAATTAACGATATTAAATTTCTAAGTGGCAATGCCACATTGGTATTATCATTTATTTTCATTGGTTTTCTCTATATCATAAAACATGTTATCAGAATCTTCTGTGATCCAATCAGCTCCTTCTACTTCCCAAACGGTATTTTGGACTTTATAGTCTGGCCAACTGTTGTCAGTAGTATAACTATTAATGTGCCAAAGAATACGATTGTTAGGCTGAGCAGCATAATTGCCGTTAGCAAGAGCCAGTATATGCGCACACTTGTGCTCTTGAGGAATTTCAGAATGTTCTGTGTTAAGTATATTAGTTTCTGGATGGGCCCAGTCAATAGTAAAAAGATATTGTCCTTCATAGAATTTCTTATCTTTACCACGAAACTTACCTTCTACACCAGCAAGAAAATCAAACACATGAACAGAAGGCCAATAACTAAAACAATTCCACAGTTGAAGCTCGTCAACTGACATATCCGGCACTTCGGATCTAGAAAAACGTTTTTGGAAAAACGCGCTGATAGGCAATCGATAGTAGACCGCACCATTCGGGAGCATGATGTGAAATAAGATAGCGCGTCCTGATATACTTGCGATACCAAAAATGACGCATTCTTTTTCGCCCGTTCTCGTTGGATCCATGTCATATAAATACTCTTCGCGAACTTTACAATAAATCGGCGGTATATTTGCGTTAAGATATGCCATATTTTAATCCTTATATTATCCATTGATGTCTCCCCATGTCTTACCGGACTCATAGTCAACTTTATTTGGGACGGCTAGTGTAACAGCATTCTCCATGATTTCAATTATCTTTTTTGCTTGTGTTTCTGATTCTACAGAAATATCTAATTCATCGTGAATTTGAATGTGTGGTATAATGCCTTCATTATATAAATCTAACATTGCTTTCTTTGTCATGTCTGCAGCACTACCTTGTATTAATTTATTTAATGCTTTGTAAGTAAATGCTCTTTTTATTCTTCCTCTTCCATAAGTTCTTTCAGCTTCTTCTAAGGACATAGGTGTATGCATTCCAAAAGTATTGGGTTCCCATTTATTAAATCTACATCTACGTCCTAATAAAGTTCCAATAGATCCAGATAATTGAGCGTGCTGTGATGTTCTATTCATTAATTCTTTTACGAAAGGTACATTCTCATGGTATTGATTAAATAAATTTTCAGCTTCTGCTTTTGTAGATAAACCAAGTTCAGCTTGCAGTTTCGCTTTTCCCATTCCATAAAATAATCCTAAGTTAATTGTTTTAGCATTACTCCTAGATATTCCCGCCATGTCTGCAACGGTTTGGTGAAAGTCTACAGAATCATTTTTAAATTTTTCTACAATCTTAGATACTGATTCATCATACATAATAGGATCGGTTGTTGCTGCATAATGAACAACCAATCTTGGTTCTTGTTGTGAATAGTCAAAACATCCCCAAGTATGTTTTTCTTCTGGAATAAATAAAGATCTAATTTTTGGTCCTAGATCCTTGTTCCTCGCTGGAATTTGTTGGAGATTTGGATTGGAATAACTAAATCTCCCTGTAACAGTTCCTCCCTGGTCTGATCGTATAGGATTAATATCCGCATGAATCCTACCTCTATGTTCATGTTTTAAAATAGTATCTATAAAAGTTGTATGTGCTTTATTAATTTCTCTTGCCTTAGCAATTTTTTGTACTAGAGGGTGTTGGTGTTCAGATAAAAAATTCTTAGTAAAGGAAGGTGCATTTGATTTTTCTGTTCTTTCATAGTGTAATTGTAGTTTATCAAAAACTTGTGCAATACTTCTTGCGGCCCAAATCTGCGGCTCAATACCTGTTTCTTTTTTTACTGCAAATAATAAGTCTTGTTCTTCTTTTATCATTTCTTTCTTTAATCTTTGTGCTGCCTCTATATCTACTCGTACTCCTTTAAATTTCATATCAATTAAACATGGAAAGAGTTGTGTTTCTAAATCAAATATTTCAGATAAATTTTGTTTTTGTATTTCTCTAGATAAAACTTTAAATAATTCTAAAGTTAGTTCTGCGTCTTTTTCTGCATAAGCTCCAACATACATAGCTGGAAGTTTATACATTTCGGATTTAGCATCTACTCCTGCAGCTTCTGCTGCTTCTTTTAATCCTTTTTCATCTTTTACTTCTCGTAAATATTCAAATGCAATACTATTTAATGCATAAGATAATCTATTTTCATCAATTAAAGAGGACATTACCATCGTATCTACAATGAAACCATTAATTTGAATATTGTATGCTCTTAACCAACAGACGTCATACATTGCGTTGTGAAATATTTTTGTATTGTTTGCTTTACAAACATCTCTTACATAATCTAATACAATTCGTTTATCTAAATTTCCTTCTCTATGTCCTATAGGATAATAACCAGACCAACCATCCACAGCTAAAGCAATACCAATAATTTCACCTTCACCTATTACTGCACCGGATCCTCTTGTTTTTAAATTAGGATCTCTAGTTTCTAAGTCAATAGCTACATAATTATATTTAGATAAATCAGGAAAAGTTTCCGGACATGTCCATTCCGTTGCTGCTTCAAACATAATGTATCAATACTACTATGGTTACTAACATGGCAAAACTCATTTACGTAATCTCTCTATTTCTAATTCACAGTAATGAATAATTTTTTTTAAATCTTCAATACCATTTTTATCTTTATAACGAACTACATACTTTATAACATTTCCTTGAAAAAAAGACAAGTTATTGGATGTAATAAATGTATAAGGTTGAATATTATGTTTAGCATAATGATCTCCTCCTTCTTGTCTACTAGATGGAAATACACTTTCCATATCTGCTTTTGTTGTCATATGATTTCTTCTCCTATGTTGTATTGATATTCATAACCTTGATTCATTATGAATAAGTTTTCTTTGGCTCTTGTGACACCAACAAAAAATAATCTATGTTCGGTATCTTTATTTATTTGCGCTGCTTCATAAATAATTCTTTCTAAGTCTGTAAACAAAATGACATTTTCTGATTCTTCCCCTTTTACAGAATGTATTGTAGATAATTTTATTCTTGCAGGTTTACTTAGATCCTCGCCGCTCGCTACTAGGTCCTGGATATAATCTTTTTGATAATCTTTAAATTGTAATACGTTCCAATCTCCATGAGCAATTAGTCCATGATCCATTCGTAATTCATCCATGTCTACACTGTCTATATTGGCTAGAGACTTGCCTCCGGAAAAACCATACTTCACATCTCCATTCTCGTATTTTAAATACTCATAAATATTTTGAGCTTCTTCTCCCGAGATGCTTGCACCTTTAGATAATCGGTTCCAATCGTTAATAGCTCGAATCACATCTAAAGGCAATAAGTCATTGAATTTACTATCAAATCTTAATCCAGTATTTTGTAAAATAGGTACTAAATTTTTCATTTGATCATTGGTTCTAGTTAAAATCATCCATTGACCTTTACTAAAATCAATATCTTCTATTTCTAAATTTTCTATAACATGTCCTTCTGCTTCTCTTGGCTGCCAAATCTTATCTCTTCTTTCTTCAATATTATCTAAAATAGATAAAGCAACTTTATGAATAGCACGAGGTACTCTTCTGGATTGTGTTTGATGATCTGGAGTTCCTTCTAAGTTAATAAATATTTTAGGATCTGCTCCTTGAAAGGCATAGATGGCCTGATCGTCATCCCCTGCAACGTATGATCTTTTACATTGAGACTCAATATAAAAAAACATATCCCATTGCAGAGGATTTAGATCTTGGGCTTCATCAAGAAAAATTACGTCGAGGGATGGACATAATTGTTTCTCAACAAAATCGGAAATCATGTCTGAGAATTCAAACATGTTATAATCTTTTTTATAATCAATAATATCTTGATTGATTTGTTCTAATAAAGGTTCATTAATAAAATCTATTAAATCTAATTTGATAGCAGAATCTTGTAAACTCATTTTCGTACAACGAGAATATTCTATAATTTTCATGTATTGATTTTTATATTCATGAAAACCATTTTCTCTTTGCACTGTTTCAAAATGCATATCTGTGTGTCCATATTTATTTTTAAATGCATTCCAATTGTTATCTTTCAATAATTGTGTAGTTGTATCTATGCTTAACATTTTAGTTCCCATAGAATGCATGGTACAAATCCAATCAAATTCAAACGTTGGATATTCTTTTTGTATTCTTTCTTTTGCTTCATTCGCTGCAGCATTACTAAAAGTAATATAACAAATTTTTCTAGGATCTGTTTTATTGACAATTAATTCATTATATAAATGCTTATGAATTAACGTATGTGTTTTTCCGGTTCCAGGTGGACCCGCTATAACGGTTCTCATTCAAAAGGTGCTGCTTTCTTTTCTATTCTTTTTGGTGTATACTTTTCGACTTCAATTTTTTCTACTGTCCAAAGTTTAACACTTTTCCATTTATCTTTAATTTGAATATCTTTTGATATTTGCTTGCCTTTAAACAATTCTTCCACTAATCTTATTGTCTTATTTTTTGGATAAGTTTTATCTGGCCAACTTTTACTTCTAATAATAAATTTCCAAAGATCTTTAAATTTAAAATGACTAACACCATTCTCAGTAAATGGTTTACTTTTAAATACATCTTCTAATGTTTTACCATCACGACTAATAAATTCAGTTAACAATTCTTTTAGTTGTATATCTATTTTAGTATCATCCGGTGCTTCTAAGGTATTCATATTCTTCATTAATTTAGCTATCATTTTTCTCCAAATTAATTTAGCAACTGGAAGTAATGGTGTTCCAAGTTCTGTCATACAAACTACACTAAATTTTTCTGGATCATGTAAAGTAGGTCCATCTACTTCTATCGTTTCTTCATCTACGGTTACAAAAAATATTGGTGGATCTGATGGATATTTTCTAATGTTAGTAATAGAAGGCATTCTAACTTCGTCCCCTTTTCCAAATTGTTTTGCATAACAAATTCTTTCATCACAAAAATTACAAATAGGTTTATCTTTACATTTGTAATCATAATCTTTTTTATTTAATTGATTCTTGACTCTTGTAATATCGTCTGATCGTAATGGAGGTTTAATAAATTTCTCCTGGTTATAATCTTCTAATCTTTTTTCCCAATTCGTTGGATCTGATTTTTTTAAATACACTCCAATATTAAACAAACCATTATCACGACCTGACGCTGCAACATCTCCATTCCCTTCAATAATAGGACCATTCTTAATAATGGTATTCAAACAAGGTGGGCCATCAGGAAAAGCTTCTGGTTCTTTTTCTTTTTTACTTTCTTTAATAATTAAAATATCTTTTAGTTCTTGTTCTGTTTGAACATACTTGTCATGTTCTTTTATAAAATCTTCTATTGTTAAAGATTGTCCATCATCTCCAATAGCATATCTCACAGTTCTATTACCACCATGATAAGGCATGTTTAAAAAATTACCTACATCCCCTCTATCTGCTTTTATGGTTGATTGTTTTGGAAAAATTTCTGCTTTAGCAAAACCTAAATTAGAAGCCATCATTTGTAACTTCTGTCTCATTAAAGATGCAGGAATAAATGAAGAGGTGAAACAAAATACATGTGCACCACCTGATTTAGATCTACACACAACTAAAGGAAAATTTTTTTCTCTTATTTTTGTAATTAATTTTACATGATCAAATGGATAAGTATCAATATCTATTGCACCCCATTTACATTGATTGTTTTCATTTATTGGAACAATACCTAATGCTGGTTCTTCTCCATCTAAATGTTTCTTCCATAATTCTTCTGTGACAGGTTCTTTTTTTGTAAAAGATCTAACTTCATTTTTACCATCGTGTCTTATTTCATTGGTTATTTTAGTGACACCATAAGCGCTTTCTAAACCCGCAAATATACTTTTTAGTCTTTCTATCATCTATCCCTCTGGTTTTGTTTTGGGCGCCACATATGTAGCGCCCAAATGTGGCAATTATCTGTTATTTTTGTCCATGCTATCGTGAAATTCTTTTGCCCTTTGATAGAGAGCAGCATTATTCACAGGACCTTCTAGTGCTACAGAAAATCCATACCACTGATTGCCTTTACCAGAATTCAATACAGACGATAATCTATATGAATTTGCAAATGATGCAGGAGTAAATGAACCTTTTTCATCTGTCATGGTTTGTGACATTTGAAGAGATTGCCATTTCCTTGCAATTTTTCCTTGTGATGCACTCATAGAAATAAGTGCAGTTTCAGCTGATCCATCTTCCCCTACGACTATCACGTAGTTTTGATGAACAGTCAGAATGTAATTGCCATTCTGTAATCTATCTTTACCACCGTCTTTGGTAGTTTTAGATAAAATATCAGAATCAGCAGGATAGATTTGTTCCGGTCTACCTGAACCAGTACCAAACTCTGCCCATTCTTGATATTCCATTTTATAGTAACAAGGAATAACACTGATTCCTTTGTCACCGTCATATAGTTTTTTAGTAACTATATTTAAGAACATCCCTGGTTCTGCACCATCAACATAATTTTGATTACGTTTCTGTGCTTCTCCAGATCCATTCTGTAAAAGCTTTAAGATAGGTAAAGCAAGAGATTCTTGTCTTACATTCTCAAAACCTTTATCGGCGTCGTCCCTAAATAAAATAGTAGACGGTGTTTGCGCCTGTTTTTTTGTTTGTACTTCTGTACTCATATTTAACTCCTTTTTATATTTGTACGGTTACCTACGTAAGTTTTGAAGCAATCAGGAAGTTCGATTCCAGACTCGTGACACTCCCTGACTACTCCTTTCAAGGTCTGAGGATGTACGCCCACTTTCTGGACAGGTTCGAATCCTTGACCTTTCGCAAGGTTAGCATAAGCCATTGCCTTGTTATCTTCGCCACGACCAAAGGTAACAGTGATATCATTTTTAATAATATCACCTCGACCGTTGTTACGAAGCCATTCAAAAGCTTCTTCCTGTTTTTCAGGAAGTATAGATGCACTATAAAAATTTCCTACTTCTACAGTTTCACCATCTTCTAGCTTTAATTTCTGAAGTTTCATTTCTTTCATCATTTCAGGTATTTCAAATTGAGAAATGACGTTAGCTTTTTCTTTTAATTTTTTTACACTTAATTCTGCATTTGCAATTTCATCTTCCAGTTCTTTTAACTGTTGAACTTTTTTTGCTAATTCATTTGGATTAGCTACTGCACTAATTGAATCTTGTTTATCTTCTCTAAAATTTATATTCATATTATAACCTTTCTAATTTGCTTTCTAATATAATCCCTTAAAATACGTTTGTCAAGGGCTTGCTGTTTCTTTTTGATACAAATCAATTTCAATTGGATAGTACCTTCTTTCTTGTTTGTCCCATTTTAATAACTTATAACGGCCATTAGTTATATCAGAAACAATAGAACATGCAACACCAATTATTGCAGGATCTCCTGTTAATAATAAATAATCTTCTTTAGTATAATCTTTTAATAATTTTCTTAATTTAAAAACTAATGGACCTGCACTTAAAATAATTTGTGCATTCTCAGGTAATAAAACTTTTAATTCACCAAATTCAGACGCACCAATAATATTTATTTTGGGACGACCTTCTCTAGTACCAGGAACATCCTGGATGACGTAAACTTTATTTTTCATAACTTCTTGACAACTTATAATCTTTTTGATAACGAATTACAATAGAAAGAAAAAATAAATATGAATTATAAATTTAAAAGCAAGCCTTTTGCTCATCAATTAAAAGCGCTTGAAATGTCTTGGGATAAAGAAGTATTTGCGTACTTTATGGAAATGGGTACTGGTAAATCTAAGGTACTTATAGACAATATTGCTATGCTTTATGATAAAGGTAAAATTAATGGAGCATTAATTATCGCTCCAAAAGGTGTTTATAAAAATTGGTTTGATTCAGAAATACCAAATCATTTACCGGATCATATAGAAAAGAAAATTGGTTTTTGGCAAACGAAACCAGATGCTCCTGATATGAAAGCAATGTTTAAATCAGATGAAGATTTACATATTTGTATTATGAATGTTGAAGCTTTTTCTACTAAAAAAGGTTTAGAGTATGCATGGAAGTTTTTAAATTCTCATAGATCCTTAATGGGTATAGATGAATCCACTACTATAAAAAATCCTAATGCTAAAAGAACTAAATCTATTTTAAGTTTATCTAAGTATGCAAAATATAGAAGAATACTTACGGGTTCACCTGTCACTAAATCACCTTTAGATTTATTCAGTCAATGTCAATTTTTAGATCCATGGTTATTAGATCAACAATCTTATTATGCATTTAGAACAAGATATGCCATTTGTAGAAAAATAAATGTATCTGGAAGACAAGTAGAAATTGTAGTCGGTTATAGAAATTTAGCAGAACTATCAGAAAAATTAAAACCATTTTCTTACAGATGTTTAAAAGATGATTGTTTAGATCTTCCGAAAAAAACTTATATGAAAAGAGTAATTCAATTAACCGATGAACAGAAAAAAATATACAAACAAATGAAAGAGATGGCTCTTGCACATTTAAATGGAAAAGTAACTACAACTGCAACAGTTATTACTCAAATGATGAGACTACATCAAATCACTTGTGGTCATTTCAAAGCAGATGATGATTCCATTCAAGAAGTTAAAAGTAATAGATTAAATGAATTGATGGACATTATAGAAGAAGTGGAAGGCAAAGCTGTAATATGGGCCCACTATAGATATGATATTCATTCTATTGTTAATGCATTAAATAAAAAATATCCTGGTGAAACAGTTACTTATTTTGGTGATACCACAACGGATGACAGACAAAAAGCAATTCAAGAAATACAAAACCCAGATTCTAAAGTTAGATTTATTGTAGGTACACCACAAACAGGTGGTTATGGTATTACATTAACGGGTGCCTCTACTATGATTTATTATTCTAATGGTTATGATTTAGAAAAACGTCAACAATCAGAAGCAAGAATTGATAGAATAGGTCAAGAAAGACCTATGACTTATATTGATATCCTTGCAGAAGAAACTATTGATGAAAAAATTGTAAAAGCTTTGCGTAATAAAGTTAATATTGCAACTCAAATTATGGGTGAAGAGTTAAAAGAATGGATTTAATTATAAGTCTTATCATTGTATTATCACCTACAGAATATTATTTAAAAGATATTCCTATTCATGAACCTTGTGAAGTTTGGTTTGAAAAAAATGTTTACTACGATCGTAAACATAATAACCACTACATTAATAGTGGTGAAATTACTATGGGATATATTTGTAAGGAATAGAAGAGCGGGAAATAAATTCCCACTCCTCTTCGTTATAAGGGAACATTATTTTACTTTGATCTCTTGAGCTTTAATTTCTTCTGGTTCATTAACACCTAATTTAACTGTCAATACACCATCTTCCATTTTAGCTTCATCAACAACA
>Ga0208767_1002410_pt1 | contig 14187 bp, 16 predicted proteins | sample VirMetDEL_Mar_21_FD_184514 | JGI IMG/M metagenome (GOLD analysis project Ga0208767, IMG submission 184514) | Aqueous microbial communities from the Delaware River and Bay under freshwater to marine salinity gradient to study organic matter... | ecosystem: Environmental > Aquatic > Marine >... | reverse complement strand
AAAACTTTATATAAATGGTTCTTTAGTTACTGATTTTTCTACTGATAATCGTTCTTCATTGTCAGGTTCTTATGCTTATAATAATACAGTTGGTCATGGAATAGGTCGTCAAGCATATAGTGGTTCTGCTTATTATGATGGATATATGGCTCATGTACATTTCACCGATGGCACTCAATACGCTGCTTCTGATTTTGGACAAACAGATTCCACCACAGGAATTTGGATACCTAAAACAGCTCCTTCAGTGACCTATGGTACTAACGGATTCTTTTTAAAAATGGAAAACTCAGGAGCAATGGGAACCGACAGTTCAGGCAATGGTAACACTTGGTCCGTGGGCGGTGGAACCTTAACCCAAACTAAAGACACACCGACTAATGTTTTTCCTACTTGGAATGCTCTTGATAAAAGTACATCAGTTCCTCCAACATTAAGTCTGGGAAATACAACACTATCACAACCAGCAAGTGGACTTTCATCTAATACAACTTTAGGAGTATCAAGTGGTCAATGGTATTTTGAATGTGAAGTAACAGGAGTTTCTGCTTGGTTGGGTGTTGTTCCACAAAATTTACACCCTGCTTCTTCCAATCTTTTCACTGCATCAAACACAGCAGGAGTCTATGGAAGTATTCCAAATCTATATCTAAATGGAAGTTTACAAGGAAGTTTAGGTGGCGGTGTATCAAATGGTGATATTCTTATGATTGCATTTGATATAGACAATGGAAATTTTTATGTAGGAAAAAATGGTCTTTGGAATGACGGATTAGGTGGGGGATTTGACCAAGCAGATTTTTCAAATGCAACCGCACATAGTTTTACAGTTAAAACAGGTGATAATTATGTTGTTGGAACTGTCAATGGTAGTGGTTCAACATCTTATGTTTTAGATATTAACTTCGGCAATGGCTATTTCGGAACAACTGCTGTATCATCAGGTAACGCAGATGATGCAGGTATCGGAATATTTGAATATGCTCCTCCAACAGGGTATTATGCATTGTGTACTAAAAATATAGCGAGTTATGGATAATGGCATATATTAGTTTTCAACCAAGAGATTTTTTTAATACTGTTTTATATACAGGTGATGGAACTGCAATAGGAAGTGGTGGTCAATCAATAACAGGTGTTGGATTTCAACCTGATTGGGTATGGACTAAAGCAAGGTCACAACCTCATTCACATACTTTATATGATAGTTCTAGGGGTGTTCAAAAACCATTAGTAACAAATTCAAATGCATCTGAAAGTACAGAAACAGAAGGTTTAAATAGTTTTGATAGTGATGGGTTTACCACAGGGAATAAAGACAATTCAGGTCAATCAGGAACTACTTATGCTTCGTGGCATTGGAAAGCCAATGGTGGAACTACTTCGTCTAATTCCGATGGATCTATAACTTCGACTGTTCAAGCTAACACAACTTCTGGTTTTAGTGTTGTCACTTACACGGGAACAGGAACTGCAGGTACAGTCGGACATGGGTTAGGTAGCACTGTTGCTATGGTCATTACCAAATCAAGAGATAGTGCAAGTGCTTGGCAAATTTACAATAAAGACTTAGGTAAAGATAAAACAGTACAACTTAACGAAACTGCGTCTACTGCTACAATTTCTAATTATTGGGGAACATCTACACCTAATTCAACAGTCTTTGGTGTTATTGGTGGTGGATATAATAATAATTTAAGTGGTCAAGCAACAATCGCCTACTGTTTCGCAGAAGTAAAAGGATATAGTAAGTTTGGTTCTTACACAGGTAATGGAAGCAATGACGGACCATTCGTCTATACTGGGTTTAGACCTTCTTTTATTATGTATAAAAATACAAGCAGAAGTACGGCAGGTGCTATATGGTGGATGTGGGATACAACTAGAGATACAAGAAATCCAACTGATTTATATTTAAGAGCAAATGATTCTCTTGCTGAAGGTAGTTTTGATTCTTTAGATATTTTAAGTAATGGATTTAAATTAAGAACAAGTGATGGTGGTCAAAACGCAAGTGGTGAAACAATAATCTACATGGCCTTTGCCGAGTTTCCTTTAGTCGGATCTAATGGTTTAGCAGGAACAGCGAGATAATCATGGCTAGTGAAATTCAAGTCGATACTATTCTACCTCAATCCAGTTCTACCCTCACTCTCGGTAATGCAGGTAGCACGGTCAACGTAACAGGGACCTTGGATGGCAATGGCCTGACAGGATTAAATGCGAGTAATATTACCACAGGAACTTTAGATGATAACCGATTATCAGGTAATGTTTTAACAACCGCTTCGGCTCCTGTTTATACTTCGATTTCCCCTGACACAATCGAGCCAAGTACAGCAACCGATATTACCATTACAGGATCAAATTTTACCAACATGCCTATTATAGAAATCATTGCAAGCGATGGTGATGTTTTCACACCAAATAGTATTACTTTTAATAGTTCTACTTCTTTAACAATCAATGTTACTTTAGCAACAAACGCAAACTATTTTATCAGAATTGAAAATCCCAATGGTCTAGCGGTTCGATCCACAGCTGCTGATCTCACTGTCTCTGACGGTGTTACTTTTGTCACGGCTTCAGGAACCTTAGGTACGTTTGATAAAGGAGCATCAATTAACGTAGCGGTCACAGCCAGTTCTGACTCTGCAGTGGACTTTAGTCAGGTATCAGGAAGTCTACCCACAGGTTTAAGTCTTGGAAGCACTCAGAACACAGTGTATATTGCTGGTACGGAGAGTAGCTCAATCACGAATGAAACAACATATAACTTTACTTTACGAGGCACTGACCAAGAGAGTCAAACAGCCGATCGTGCATTTTCGATCACGATCCAAGTTGGCATCTTTGAGTCAATGAGTTTTGTGTAATGGCTAGTACAAAATTAGCAAGAACGCCAAGTAGTGGCCCAACAGATAATAAAAGATTTACATTAAGTTTTTGGTTAAAAAGATCAGGGTTAGATACTTTACAAAGTCTGTTTCATGCCTACGACGGTACATCACAAAATAGATTTTACGTTAGTTTTTATCCAGATAATAAACTTTATTTTGATACAGGAGGAACTACTGGTAAGGGTAATACTTCTACAAATCAAGTTTTTAGGGATACTTCAGCTTGGTATCACATTGTAACAGTTTTAGATACAACAGAAGCTACAGGTTCCGATAGAATGAAAGTATATGTTAATGGATCTCAAGTAGATATAACTTTTTCAAGCACTCCTACTTTAAATTCTACAGCGTGTCTATGGAATTCCACTAATCAAAATGAGATAGGTGGACTAGATAGTAGTAATTATTTCGAAGGATATTTCTCCGATATCTATAACATAGACGGACAAGCATTATCCCCTACCGACTTTGGTCAGACTGATTCCACAGGTATATGGAAACCTAAAGGATATTCAGGATCGTACGGCACTAATGGTTTTTATTTAAAGTTTTCTAACAGTGGTGATTTGGGAGCCGATAGCTCCGGGAATGGAAACAATTTTACCAAGTCAGGTAGTGGTCGTCAGACGACAGATGCACCAAGTAATGTTTTTGCTACGATTTTACCAATGGCAAATACTTCATTATCAGAAGGTAATTTAAAATTAACTACTTCAAGAACTGGAAATTGGGATGGTACTATTGGCACTTTTGGTGTCAAAAGTGGTAAGTGGTATCACGAAGTGCGTATGAGTAATACCGAAGCAACCTTCAGATGCGTGGCTGGATGGATAGGTAATGAAGCATCACAAACTGTTGTTTTAAATGGTAAAGGAGTAAGTGGTGATCCAGTGTCAAGTTTATTTAATAATTATGCTTTTTTATCTTGGGCAAGTCTATATTACAAAGATGGAACATATAATGGTACATCACCAACTGCGAGTAGTGGCAATATTATTAATATTGCAGTAGATTTTGATAATGGCAAAATTTGGTTTGGTATCAATGGCACATATTATAATAATTCAGGTAGTGCTACTGGTGATCCTAGTGCAGGAACTAATGAAAGTATTTCTGGCATTGATTTAACTGCATCAGAATATGTACCATTCTTTCAAATACGTTCTGACACTAGTATTGGTGGAAATATAATGATTCCAAACTTTGGACAAGACGGAAGTTTTGCAGGAACAGAAACTGCACAAGGAAACGCAGACGGAAATGGCTATGGTGACTTCTACTACGCACCCCCAACAGGATTTTTATCTTTAAACTCAGCTAATTTAGCAACTGCATTATCTCCTACGATTGATGATGGGAGTGTTTATTTCCAAACATTAACTTTTGACGGAAATGGTAGTACACAGACATTAACTTTTAACGGAAATTCTGATTTACAAGCAGATTTTATGTGGTTTAAAGAAAGAAATCTAGCAGCTAATTGGCATCAATTATGGGATACAAGTAGAGGTGCAACAGTCGCTTCATCAAAAAGACTTTACTCTAATGCAAACTCGGCTGAAGCTGATCTCACAACTGGTGCAGGAGTAAGAGGTGTTGGAACTAATACAGTAGAAGTAGGTTCAACTGCAGGAATTAATGGAAGTTCTCAACCTTTGGTTTTATGGGCATGGAAAGCCAATGGTGGCACGACTTCATCGAACACAGACGGAAGTATTACCTCAACAGTTCAAGCTAATACCACTGCAGGATTTTCTATAGTCACTTATACAGGAACAGGAAGTAATGCTACTGTTGGTCATGGACTCGGTGTTGTTCCAGATATGGTTATCGTAAAGAATAGGTCATCAAGTGCAGATTGGGGTGTTCAAATGACAAACACTTTAGGTTTTACTAATGCGTTAAGATTAAATTTATATGATGCTTATGGTGGTGTTAATGGTGCAGGTTGGTGGAATGATATTGCTCCTACATCAACAACAGTGTCTATTGGTACTAGGTCGGAAGTAAATACTAATGGAAATAATTATATAATGTATTGTTTTAATAACGTAGAAGGATATGGCAAGTTCGGTAGCTATATAGGGAATGCAAATACTGACGGAACATTCGTCTATACTGGGTTTAGACCTGCTTTTTTCATGTGTAAAAATTCTACTACTGGTGGTGTTGGATATGATTGGTATATGTTTGACAGTGCTAGAGATACATACAATGTAATTTCAAATAATTTAAATGCAAATTTACCAAATGCAGAAAATACCTATAGCCAACCTATAGATTTTTTAAGTAATGGAATTAAAATAAGAAGTTCAGGTGTTGGTGTAAATGGTGGCACAATGATTTACATGGCCTTCGCAGAGAATCCATTCGTTACATCAGGAGGGTTGCCTGTCACAGCAAGATAGGATATTAATATAGTATGGCATCAACATATTCAGATAGACTCAAACTCGAACTTCAAGGAACAGGCGAAAACGCAGGTACTTGGGGCGATAAGACCAATAATAACCTCGAGGTTCTTGACGCTTTTGCAGGTGGTTTTTTATCCAAGAATGTCGGAGGATCGGCTGACGTCACCTTAACAACAGCAAATGCTTCAGCGACCGCAGAATCTTCTAATAAAGTTTTAGACTTAAATGGTACTCTGACAGGAAATATTACAGTCTTTATCCCTGCTAAAGAAAACAATTATATTGTCTACAATAATACTTCAGGTTCTTTTTCTTTAACTGTTGCAGCTACAGGTCACAGTGCTAATGGTGTGGCTATTACTCAAGGAGCTTACGATGTGGTTTACTGCGATGGTAGTCCTAATTTTAATGTCTCAAGAATTTTATCAAACTTTGGTGCGATCTCGACACAAGATTTAACTGTTACAGGAAATGTCAATGCTTCTATCAATGCTAATATTACAGGCAATGCTGCCATCACAGGTAATATAGCAGTCACAGGCACAGCGAATGTGACGGCGGATGTTAATGCGGCAGCGAATGTCAATGTTACAGGAACGATTAATGGTACAACTGCAACCTTTTCAGGAAATGTCAACGCTGACAATTTTGTATCCACCAATGAATTAGTTTACACCGATGGAACGGTAGGGAATATCTCTGTTAGAAATTTAATTACAACAACGAGCACTTCAGCTCCTAGTAGTGGTGTAGGTGATAATGGAGATTTTTACCTTATCCATGATGCATAATGGCGAGCGAATGGTATCTCAAAGTTTCTGGTGCTTGGAAGCAAGTCAACGAAGCATTTTATAAACAAAGCGGTTCGTGGAAAGAGATCCAAGAAGCATGGATCAAGGTCGGTGGATCGTGGAAACAATTTTATACAGCCTTTGTCGCTACTGCTTTTACCACAGAAACATCAACCACAACAGTTGTAGTACCCACAGGAGCCAATGCCATTCACGTGCAAGCCGCTGTTGGTGGTGGTTCAGGAGGTGTGGTAGGTGCTGAGTATGATAAAGCAGGAGGTGAGTCTGCGGGAGCAGGTGGTGCTTCGGGTGGATATGTTTCGGATCAAGTTTATTCTGTAACCGAAGGAGAAACCTTAACCTTAACGATAGGAGCAGGAGGAACAGGAACTACTGGTAGTCCTTATAATTCTACTGCAGGAGATGGTGGAAATACAATCTTATCGGGAAGTACGACAGGAACAATTTTTACCTTAACAGGAGGCGAAGGAGGTTCGGGAACAGGAGGAGGTGTTCAAGGACCTTTACGTAGTAATAGTCCGTCTATAGCGGGTACGGGAACGGTAAGTGCTACTCCTTTAACTTCAGGTACGTTTCGAGAAGCCAATGGTGCAACAGTCACGTTTGGCACAGCCACAACCTTGAATCAAGGACCTGTGGGTACATTTAATCAATCAGGCAATGGTGTAGCGGGAACCAATCCCGGAAACTGTGGTGGTGATAACTGCCAAATAACAGGTGGTGTTGGTGGAGCTTCCTATGCTGGAAATATTGCTGGGGGAGCAGGAGGTGTTCCAAGTTCCTCTTCAGGTGGTAATGGTACTCGTGGATCAGGAGCCGGGGGTGGTGGAGCACAAGGACAAACAGGTGGTGGTAACGGAGGCACAGGAGAAATTAAATACAGATTTTTACGTATAAATTAAAGAAGGAGAAATAATGCAGTACGAAATTAAGAAATGGTTTGGCAACCCTATATTTATTACTAAGATAGATAACTACGAAACGATTAACAAAGATATTAAAGAATTAATTAATCAAGAGGTAAAACCAACTAACTCACAATTCGCTAAAACAACTGATATAAAATCAGATACACCCTTACAGGAAATTACAGATAATCTTCATACTGATAAACGTTTTGAAAAATTATTTAGTCAGATTAGAAAAAAAATAATCTTATTTTTAACAGAACATCATTATGATCTAAGTGTTTTTGATGTTCATATTATTAAAGCTTGGGCTACCTTTTCTACAAAGGGACAACACATAGCCAGTCATAAACATACAGCAAGTCACTACAGTTTAGTTTATTATGTCGAAGCAGAAGAGCAAGGAAACATAACTTTTGAAGAAGATATGTGGCAAAAAACAGGAATGTATATTCCTGCTAATAATAATTATTTTACAAAGTGGAGTGAGATTAACTTTGCTTCTGTTAAATATCCCTCAGAAACAGGAGGATTGATTATTTTTCCAAGTAATTTATTACATTACACAGAAGAAAATCAAAAAGAAAGACCACGCATCAGTATTTCTGCTGATGTTTTATTAACGATGAAATCAGGGATCAAGTCAGAACACTGTCTACCAAGCCCTGAGACATGGAGTAAAATATGTTAGAAGGCGATCTGAAAGATCATAATATTAGAATTTATTTAGGCATGCCCATGTATGGTGGAATGCTCAGTGAGACTACTTTACATGGAATAATTCATACACAACAATGGATGTTGACCCAAGGTGTTGAAATGAAACTACAAACGATGGGTAATGAGTCTTTAATCACTCGTGCTCGAAATACCATTGTATCCATGTTTTTAGACGATACTAATTTTGTGGGAACACATTTATTATTCATAGATGCCGATATTGGTTTCAAGGCTGAAAACATAGAAAGATTGATCAGAGCGGATAAAGATATTGCTTGTGGTATTTATCCAAGAAAATGTATTCACTGGGATCAAGTGATTAAGGCAGTAAAGAAAAACCCTGAAATTACAGAGGATGAAGTTTCTTATAAAGCTTTGGGATATAATTTAAATTTTGAAAACCCACAAGGTATAGAACTAAAAAACGGTTTTTGTGAAGTTTTAGAAGCCGCTACAGGCATGATGTTAATCAAACGAGATGTCTTCAAAAAGATGAAAAAAGCATACCCCGAACGTCAGTATAAAACAGATCAAATTATTAACGGTGGTCGTTATGCATCTAATAATTGCTATGATTTCTTTGGAGTGGGTAAGCTACCTTGGGACAAAGACGATCGATACCTCAGTGAAGACTATTATTTTTCTAGACTATGGTCTAAAATCGGTGGTAAGATATGGGCGGATGTCGCGTCGCCTTTACAACATCATGGAAACATGCATTTTAATGGTCACGTTGGATCCATATTTAGTTTAGCAAATGACATTAACAAAGATACAACTCAAACCGGGGATCCAAAAACAGACCAGTGATTTAGGTGCGTCTGGTGGTTTTACGGACGGTGACAATATTCGCTTTCGTTATGGCTTACCTGAGAAGATAGGTGGCTGGGAAAAAACAACCGACAGTCGTTTAATTGGTGTGGCTCGTGATGCTCATCACTGGGTTTCTTTGGATGGAACTAGGCTTGCAGCTATTGGCACTGACAAAAAGTTATACGTTTATGCAAACGATATTCTTTACGACATAACTCCCATAAGACAGACAAACACCGCTGTTACAAGTATTTTCACAACAAGCAGTGGCTCTGCTAATGTAACCGTTAATATTAATGGTCATGGAGCAAACCAAGGAGACATTGTTACTTTTTCAGGAACAACTAGCTTATCCGGTACCAGTTTTACAGCAACTGATTTTGATCGTAGTTTTGAAGTTAAGTCTGTAACAAATATCAATGCCTTTGTTATTGAACAAGATAGTGTTGAGAGCACTGGTTCAACTACAACAGGAACAGCAACTGCTGTTTTTGATATTAATGTTGGTCCTGCTTTTTCTACTTTTGGTTATGGTTGGGGTACGTCTACTTGGAATACCGAAACATGGGGCACGGCTCGTTCGACATCATCCGTTACCCTTGATGGTCGTGACTGGTCCTTAGATAACTTCGGTGAACTTTTAATTGCAACTGTTTTGAATGGTTCGACGTATCAATGGTCACCGACCACGGACGGACTATCGGGTAGAGCCAGTTTAGTTGCTAGTGCACCCACTACTTCTAAGTTTTCTTTAGTCTCCACTCCTGATCGACATTTAATTTTATTTGGTACAGAAAAAACTATTGGTTTAGGTTCTTCTCAAGATCCTCTTTTATTACGTTTTTCTTCTCAAGAAGATATTAATACTTATGAGCCGAGAGCAGAAAATACTGCTGGTTCCTTACGAGTACAAGACGGTTCTACTATTATTGGTGCTGATAAAGCTCGTGGTCAAATATTAGTTTGGACAGATACCTCCCTTCACGGACTACAGTTTATTGGTCCCCCTTTTACTTTTGGACTCAATCAATTAGGTCGTAACTGTGGACTCTTAGGACAACACGCTGCTGTGGTCGTGCGAGACGTAGCCTATTGGATGGGCCAGAATGCATTCTTTGCTTTTGATGGTACTGTTAAAAAAATACCTTGCACTGTTGATGATTTTGTTTTTGAAAGTTTAGATTTAACACAAACCGATCAAATCTTTGCAGGAGTGAATACCGAGTTTGCAGAAATTATTTGGTTTTATGTAACTAACCCTAACAACGATCCTTCACCACAAGTTAATCGCTGTGTGGTTTATAATTATTTAGAACAATCTTGGTCGATTGGATCAATGAATAGAACAACATGGGTAGACCGTGGTGTATTTCAAAATCCTTTAGCTACTGAATATTTAACAGATACAACGGTTAATACAACACCCACTGTCATTGGTTTATCTAATGGTGCATCTAATTACTTTCGTCAAGAATTTGGTGTTGATGCTGATGGTTCTGTAATGCAGTCTTTTATACAATCAGGTGATTTTAATATTGATGAAGGAGGTGAACAGTTAATGCGTATCGCAAAATTTGTTCCTGACTTTAGAGATCAATCAGGTGATGTGGATGTGACTTGGAGTTTTAAAAACTATCCTTATGGTAATGTTGTTAGTCAAACAGCCTTAACGGTGGCCACCACCGATACAAAAAAAGATATGAGAGGTCGTGGTCGACAAGCTAATTTTAAAATTACAAGTAATACCGCAGGAGGTAACTTTAAAATGGGTACTTTTATAATGGATGTCTATCCTGATGGTGGTCGTTAATGGCTAAAATACCTCAAACGAGATTTCCTGATCCACCTGAACAATATGATGCTCGTGCTTTTGCTGAGCTTATTCGACAATTAGAACAAATTGTGCTACAGCTTAACTCTAGTTATCAGCAAGATAATTCGGATGAACAGACGAGAAGAGCATGGTACTTTAGTGCCGCAGGAGATTAAATGGCAGACGTATTTAAAAATTTCACGGGTGCTGTAACTACAGCGAACACGACTATCTTTACAGTTCCTCAAGCTGATGTGGCAGCAACACCCCCTGTTCCTGCAACAACCTATGTAGCCAAGACCCTATATGCGGTGCATGATTTGATTACTCACGCTAAAACGTTGGTAACCATCTATCATGTGGATTCTAGTGCTACCAATACGATTAGTTTTCAGGCAGAAGTAACCGCCGGAGTAGCTTTAAATTTACTACAAAATGGTATCTATGTCTTTGAATCAGGGGATCAATTAATCATCAAAGCAAACAATAATGGAGAGGTTAACTTCTCTTGTTCTTTGCTTGAAATTAAAGCGCAACAATAGTACAAATAAAGGTTAAGATGCATAAAATAGTCGATGAACCAAAAATTCTAGGATACAAGGAGATCAACGGTGAACAAGTGCCTATCTATAGCTGTAAGACAGAAACTGTTATTACGAATATACGAACTGGTACAACTTACGAGTCAGAAGATCATTGTTCTGCTGACGTTGCTGATCCTAACACCGATACTACCGATGCTGATATTAAGCGAGATGTTACAATCTTTGCACCACGATTAGCAAATTTAGGTGCTGTTAATAAGACAGAATAACTTCTTCGTAGACACCGAAGTATTTTATATCTTTGATCCATGCTTTAGGAATAACGGTAATTCTTCCTATCTCATGAGAAATATCTTTTGCCGCGTCAGCAAATAAAATAATATCATTCTTTCTTTTATACATTAGACCGTAACTAAAACAGTCGGAACATTTAATGGTATTGAGAATATTCGGTTCATGCCAACCGGACGGTTCTTCATAGGCATCGAGCCACGCAACACGGACCAATTCGCATTTAATTTTTTTCTTTTCTTTCGACATCAAATTTATCGATCGCAGCTCCTTCATAGCTATGATTGCCTATGTGAGCCATCTTGTCAAGCACACTAGCGAAAATCCGCCCACCGCAAGCTTTCCAACGGTCACAAAAAGCATAGTCTTCACCGACTCGACCTCCTTCTGGTGTTTTACCCAAATCAAAGAATCCCCACAATTCTCTTTCTTTTAATTCGCCATTCATACTTCTCATCATTTTATATTTTAGCTCCGGCATCTTCTTTTGCATAATTTCAAAGACTTGTCGTTTAATCATCATAAAGCCTGTAGGCGCACGGTCGATTTCCATTACACCATCATTTAAAGAGAACTCTTTGGTTGTATCAAACATCATCTGAAACCAGTAAGCAGAACTCTCCCCCTTCTCAGGCTTATAGTATTTCCAGTGAAATTTCTTACTAGGGTAAGGTACACAAAAGACATCCTTATCTGCTCTTACCGCACGTTTAAAAGCACTTAGAGGGAACTCAATATCAGCATCAATAAATAAGAAATGAGTAGAATCACTATCTAAAAACATGGCAACAAGCTCGTTTCTAGCCTCAGTAATAATGGCTGAATTGTTTAAGAAATTGTGGTTGATGGAAATACTTTGATCAATACAATAGTGATGTAGTCGTATTAAAGCTTCTGTAGTACGGGACTCTATCTTGCCCCCGAAGCAAGGAATAGCAGTAAATAATCTCATATATTCTAATTGTTTTATATCACATTTTTGATTATAAATATACTAAATGCTGAAGAAGTTAATTAAAGGCGCTCAAAAGCTTGTAGGAGATATTTTACCCGGCGATACCGAAAAATACTTAGGAACGATTGTAGGTTTAGCAACAGGTAATCCCTTATTAGCAGCAGGAGCAGGATATCTTGGCGGTGGCACAAGCGGTGCTATCTCAGGTGCATTATCAGGTTATACAAGTCCGGGCATGGGTAAACTTGGAGGGCTTGGTAGTTTACAGGGAAAGTTTTTAGGTCCTTTAACAGGAGCGGGTAAAGTAGGAGCCGGCGGCATAGGTGAGTTTTTTTTAGGTAAGGCTGCGGGTGATACTCCTGCAACACGAGGTATTCTCGGCGCAGGAAATCAATTTGGCGCGGGTATCGTTGATGGAGTTGTTGAAAAAGGTGCAATGCCGTTTTTACAAAAGGCAGGATTAGGTGCCTTAGGAACAATCACACTTGGTCAATTGATGCCAGAGGAAAAAGATGAACAGATTGAAGAGCCTTCTTATGTTCAAACAACAGAAACTTTAGGTGGTAGTGGTCCATATGCTTATTCACGACCTGAAATATTTTATCCCGGTGCTCCACAAAAAAGAGGTGAATTAGTTTATGATTATGGTACTATTCCATACTATGCCGCTATGGGCGGTACACCCGAGTTCCCAAGAGAGAACGGTATTGGTGCGATAGAGGGTCCGGGGACCGAGACCTCTGATTCAATCCCCGCTATGTTAAGTGACGGCGAGTTCGTCATGAATGCAAACGCAGTCAAAGGCGCAGGTTACGCAGCCGGTGCTAGAGATGATTATGAAGCTAGGAGATTAGGCGCACAAAAAATGTATGAAACAATGGATCAATTAGAGGCAGTAGCATAATGGCGGAAGTAGTAAAATCATATCAATATCAGATGCCTCCTGAATATGTTCAGCAGAGACAACAAGAATTATTAAACACTTTATTTGGAGTAAATGGACAACAAGGTTTAGTAGAAACACCCCTACCTGTAATTGGACAACAAGTTGCAGGGTTCTCTCCCGCACAACAACAAGCATTTCAAATGGCACAGCAAGGTATTGGTGGTTATATGCCCTATCTTCAAGCTGCCGAAGCAGCCACAGGCCAAGCACAAAATATTGCAACACAAGCCGGTCAAATGTTTCAACCCGGTGCCGCACAAGCCTTCATGGATCCTTATCAACAAAATGTTACACAAGATGCATTAGCAGAAATTCGTAGACAAGGAGATATTGCTCTTCAATCACAAGCAGCGCAAGCCTTAAAGCAGGAGCTTTTGGTGGTGCGAGAGAAGGTGTGGTTCAAGCAGAAACCGAACGCGGTATTCAAGATATTATGTCACGAAGAATATTTGAAGATTTATCCAGAAACTATCAGCAAGCACTAGCTTCGAGTCAAGCCGCAGGCGCCGGTCAGTTACAACAAGCAGGTATGTTAGGTGGTTTAGGAAAACAATATGGTGCACTAGGGACCACGGCTCAAACACAACAGTTACAAGATATACAAAGTTTATTAGGTGTGGGAGGAATGCAACAACAGTTTGGTCAAGCACAATTAGAAGCACAAAGACAAAATTTAATGGCACAACAAATGGAGCCTTATAGAAGATATTCTTATGGATTAGAAGCTTTAGCGGGATTACCGTTTGGTGGTACGACCATTCAACAACAGGAAGTACCGACTGCTAATCCTTTCTTACAAGCTTTGGGTGGTATTGGTTCTCTGGCGTATGGACTAGGTCAGTTTGCATAGGAGGTTAAATGGTTTTAGATCGTAGAATGTTTCGAAGACCTTCACAGATAGCTCCAAACAAAGGTCCTTCATCCAAGGGTGTAGGTATTACTTCAGGTTTAACTCGACCTGTTAAAATGGAAACAGGCGGTGATGTTGCAAGTAAATATAGACAATATTTAGAAGAATTATCTCCTATTACAGAAGAGATGTATCCTAAACAAAGTTTCTTTGAGAGAGC
>Ga0208767_1002409_pt1 | contig 14188 bp, 31 predicted proteins | sample VirMetDEL_Mar_21_FD_184514 | JGI IMG/M metagenome (GOLD analysis project Ga0208767, IMG submission 184514) | Aqueous microbial communities from the Delaware River and Bay under freshwater to marine salinity gradient to study organic matter... | ecosystem: Environmental > Aquatic > Marine >... | reverse complement strand
AATATGGACAAACCTTCTTCAACAAAAGCATCGGCGCTGTCTTTCCTAGCGCGCTCCAAAGCCTCGCGGTAGTCCGGCACAGAATTAATGGCCGCGCTCAGGTAAGACCTGCTGCAATTATATTCTTCCGCAAGCTTGGCCAAAGTCACGCCTGATGCAACCTTGTCCGTTGTAATCTATGCCACCGCGCTTGGCCACATCGCTTAGTATGCGCTTTTTTAACGCTCTGCCCGCCATTTGCTTTTCCCCAAATTTTGCAAAATTTTACGTGGGGCGGCGTAGGATAGCAAGGGGGGGGTGTAGGGGGGGGTGGACAGACAAGACATTTAATGGACATGTCTGACTTGTCTAGCGCGACATTCGCTGACGGACAGACATGGACACCCCCCTAATAGGGTGTCCTGATGTCCGACGTGTCCGACAAAAATATGAGCGGGGTAAGTGTGAGGGTATAATAATAACACTACCGGCGAAAAGCTTTGGCGGGGGGGGTTCTGCGCTGGCAAGCTGCAAAAGCTGGCCGGGTCGAGTCTGTTGCATGGCAAAGATCGCATAATGTTTATTATGTTAAATTTATTGTGTAACGATAACAATGCCTTAGCATTTTACAGCTATCTATGGTTGTATCATAGCTGCATTTTAGGTGCATCTTGACCAGTTAGTCAGGTTATAAAATTTGACCATTTGGTAAAAAATGCGTATTCGCGCGCGCGTCTGCGTGGTGGCGCTTCACTGTGTTGCGCGTCACTTTTTTTGCGCTTGATTGCATTTTATGCTTGCGCTCTATATATCTCCGTGCTATCTATTGGATATCAACGCAAGAAAACATAGAAAATTGAGGGAAAGACATGACACACAACGTTAAAAAGATTGAAAACGGCCACTATGAGTATCTCGGATTTAAAATTGAGAAGCTGCGCGATTATCCAGAATATGACTGGAGAATATTCGACGCAGATGGTGAGTGGGAAAACACATTCACCACAAAACGCGACTGCCTAAATTGGCTAGACGCTCGCGCCAAGTATCAAGAAATGATGTCTTATAGAGTAGGAGCATGACCCATCGCTTAGCAGCGCTTAACGGCGCTGCCTTGCCATGTGTCAAGCATGAAGCAAAAACAAAACATGGAGAATAAGACAATGCAAAAATATGACATTCTGGGATATGCCGATAGTTGTGGCGCTGAGATTCTAGCAGAGTTCAAAGACTATAATGAAGCAAAAAGCTGGGTCGCTGGATATGTTCGCTTCGATGGTTTGCGCCAGTCTGGATGGGAGGAAATTCTAATCCGCGACAAAGATGGCGAGCCGCAATCTGCATTTGATGCCTACGGATGGACGCACTATTGACCCATCGCTTAGCAGCGCTTAACGGCGCTGCCTTGCCATGTGTCAAGCATGAAACAAAAACAAAACACGGAGCAAAATAGATGGATTACGAAAGCGAATTGTTTGAAATAGATTATCACAACGGCTGGCTTGTCATCAAGGACAAGGAAACAAACAAGCAGGAATGCGTGCAGCTTACCAATAATAAAGGCCGCAACATCACGTTGAATCAATTTAAATCCGGCATCAAATCGCACGGCTTGGACAAAGCGTGCAAAACGCTCCTAAAGCTTGCGGCAACATATAAGCCAACAGCAAAGCAAGTTTATGCTTGATCACATGATATCTTTAAGATATCGTCAAGATATAACAATATAAAACATGGAGATAAAGAAAATGAAAGTATTATCAATCAACCTGCAAGACAACGAAATAGGCGCAAAGCGCGAGCGCGTTAATAACGGCTTTTCCAGTGAGCTGGCCGTGATAGAGCCAAAGACAGGCCGAAGCATTGCAATTTTTCGCACCTATATCACCGGATATACATTTCATTGCTGCGCTTGGTTCCACGGCTCTGATAACTACGGATCAGGCTATGGCAAGGCAACCGGAAGCGGATACTGTAAGGAGAGCGCAGCAATAGACGAGGCCATTGCAAACGCTGGCATTGCCTTAGAAAAGCGCTTTGGTGGCCGTGGTGAAAGCGCTATACGAGACGCAGCTTTAGCCATTGGCCGCAAGCTTACTGGTAAGCGTAATTTGATTTTACATAAAGCGCACGGATAGGCCACGCAATGACCCGCCCCGAATTTATCGCAATTATTAAATCAATTCGCCCGCATGACATCGCGGGCGGCATTATCCTCTTTGCCGCGCCAATCATTGCGGCAATTATCGCAACCATCGTAAAAACAGGAGTCTAAAAAATGTCTAACGAAAAACAAACCTATCAGAACCAAGCGAACCGCATGGCAGCGCGTAAAAAATTTCTTGACGCGTTGCAGGAAGACCAACGCGAAGCGCTGCAAAAATCATTTGACGCAATGCAAAGCTGCGTTTGGATGCTTAACGAATGCAACGATCTTTACGTGTCGGACGTTGCCAAGCTGCAAAGCGCCTACCATGATTTGCAAAATATATTCTTTGACGTAACGCCCGACAGCTGGCAGCTTGAACGCTTTGCTGAGCATGATGTAAAGTGGCCGCCTGCGCCGCGTGGACGTCCTGCAAAATCTGATTAATGCAGCATTGCGCTGACGTCATCGTCAGCCAAGCCTGCCAAAGCTTCGACCATGCTTTGCGCAATTTGTTGAACGCTTGACCCGTCGGTTAAGCGTTCTTCAATATATTCTGCGAGCGCGTCCAATTCCGCTTCCGCGTCTTCGCTATCTTCAACCGGCATTATCAGCGTTAGCTTTATCATTCGCCCACGCTATCCCAAAAAAAAGACCGTGCAAAGCTTTTGCCTTACACGGTCAAGTATGTCGCGGGTAAAGAGCAACTTAAGGCGCGACAAGCGCGAACAGGGAGGAAACCGCGCTTGTCAAAAGCTAGGCCAGAACAGCCTAAAGATCAACCCCCATAAAACCGCGAACAGAGCCACGTAAACCCCATTCAGCACCCACCCTAGCCCAACGCATCGCTTCGCGCCTCTATGGCTCCTCTACGGGCTTCCAATCGCCATCTTCTATATATATCGCAGCACACTCCGCGCCAAGCGCAGCATATCCCGCCAAATCCACGAACCCGTCAGCGTCCACTCGATGCGATACGCGGCTAATTTTGAGCAGGCCCATCATCATACACACGTCGGACGCGGTTAGCGTTTCCTTGCCCGCAATGTAAGCGTTCCACATGACCGCGATCCGCTGGAAGTTTTCCTGCGGTGGCCCGTAATCCCTGTTTCTCGATCCATGCACCAGCGTTCCCGCTTTCGCCAGCACCTTGCCGCGTGTCGTATCTGTATTCATTTTCGTTTCCCTTTTTCCAATTTAATTTTGCGCTTGAGTATTTCCGCACGTTCCGCTGCCGTCCAGCGCGGCAAGCTTTGATCAAACCTGCGCCGGTTAGCGAACCCTTCCAATTCGGCAAGCGTCGAACAGCTCGCCAGCTTTTCATCAAATGATCTGCACCATTCACGCCCGACAAAATGCCCGCAAGGATATGCCACCGCTTTACCCTCGGCAAGCATACGATCCAACCATTTTTCCAAACCCTTTTTATCCATCTAAATTTTACCTTGGCAAAACCGCAGCTATGCAATCTAGCAAACATTAACATTACCTTAAGGTAAATGTTAATGTTGCTAGATTTCACAGCATTTAGCCAAAGTTATACCATTTCCAATAACATTGAATAACATTTATAACATTTTGACCCGTAACCCATTGATTTCATTGAACCCACAAAACGTTATCAAATGTTATCCCTTTTTCTTTTGCCGTCTAATCCTTCACCCGCCCATCTTTGTCCGTAAACCATACCAAACCCTCATTTTTGACCAAATGACCGCCCGCAATCAGCGCATCTATCGCCCGTGTATATGACTGGTTTGGATTGGTTGCGCCGGTAATTTTGCCCTTGAAATGATCCCGCAAGACTTCTTCGTCAATCGTCCAGTAGGCGCTTGCTTCTGGAAATCCTGCGCCTGCTGGGTTTGGTTGCCCGACGCGCTCACCGCGCAGCTGCGTGAAGCATCGCTTGAGCAATAGCTGATTTTTGCCGGTTATCTTTGGCTTGCTGGCTTCTTCTATTTGCTCTGCGCTGGCCTCTGATATGGTGCAAGTCGTTACGGCATCGCCGTCTTCGTCTTGCCCTAATTCAACAACGTCCAGCACAAAATCAAACCTTGCGCCGGTTTCCATGTCGCGCTGTTTTGTGGCTATCGCGTATCGAATGCCAGTTTCCGCATCATGGTCAAGCTCAATTTCTGCGTCCGTTGCGCTGCGCAAGCTTGAATGGCCACGCGCGCCCGCTGCTTTATCTTTGCCGCTATGATGCACGATCATAATATGCGCCAGCGTTACTTGGCGCAGCGCATCCACATTGCCTATAAATCTGGTCATATCGTCAGGCGCATTTTCATTGCCGCCCGCCATGCTGCGCGATAATGTATCCACCACAATCATACGCACCGGCCCGTGCTTACGTGATACTTCACGCACCAGCTTTGCCAGCTTTTCAAGATCGGCATTAGGGTCAAGCAAATTGACAGGCGACGGTCTGACAGCAAGCTTGACGTCTTTATGCTCAGGATATTTTTGGCGCAGCGCAACAATTCTATTATGAAACGCATTGCCGCCTTCTGTTGCTAAGTATAGCACGCTGCCGCCTTGCACCTTGCACCCGTTCCACGGCTGGCTTGCTGCTACGTGCCAAGACATATCTAGCGCAAAGAATGATTTGCCTGTGTTGCTTGGCCCGTATAGGACAGACATTTGCCCTTCGCCCAGCCATTTCTTGACCAGATAATTTCTTGAAAGCTGGGCCTGCGCATCTTCTGGGAAAAACACCTCGTCCAGCAAATTGCGCACGGTTAATGCCTTACGCGTGGCCTCCGGCCCTTGCGTGACCCAAAGATCATTAAAATCTGTGCCTTCGTTTGGCGGCAAAATATATTCAACGCCATGCTCGGTAAATGCTTGCTCCGCTGCTTTTATGCCAGCCTCGTCATTATCTCCTGCCACCACCAGCGTTGCGTCTGGCTTGGCTTCCCTAAGACCAGCCACGACCTTATGAATATTGCCCGCGTTTAGCGCAAATACGACTGGCTTGCCTGTTGCCTGCGCAATGCTTGCCGCCGTTGCCCAGCCTTCAGCAATGTATGCAAAATCCCTGATCGGCCCGCCTATTACGGAGAAATTACCATTGACCGGCATTTTGTAGGAAAATTTCTTTTTGCCGTCCTCGTCTATAAACTGCACGCCTTGGCGTCTACCTGTCACGTCAATGATTGGTATTTGCAGATCAGGCCCATCAATAATAGCGTTATGGCGCTGTACGTTTTTGCGTACGAGATACGGGTGCGTTTCCGCGTCTGGCGCTTCCTGCGCTTGCTCGATTTCCGGCATTATCTGTTCCCCCTGCGCTGGCCATTCTATGGCTTTATTTTGCGGCCTTGCAAGATCAGGCATTTTATTTGCGTCTGGCCACAATCCTTGGCTGCGCAATGCTTCCTGTATGGCCTTAAAATCATTGCATTGCCTGCAATTAACCATGACCTCGCCATTGAACTCTTTTACCCAAAACCTGTCTTTGCCGCCGCAATTCGGACATGCCCCATGATGCTCGCCCTTGCTGGTCTGTTTTAGGTTAAGGAGCTTGACTATCTCGTTGCCCCATTCGGCCCAATGCGCGGTGGGGAACTTGCTATCCTGCCTTAAATTATTTAACATAATCGTGCATACCTCTGCTTCTGGTTGCCCCGCCCGATTAGGTTTCGCACTGTTCGGGCGGGGCTTTTTTATGTCCTAAAAGGGTATTTCATCATCGAATGAATCCGACGCCGATTGAGGCGCTGCCGTGGCAGGCGCTGGGCTTACTGGTGGCAATGCAAACGGATCATCTGCCGCTGGGCTTGCTTCGGCTGTGTAGCCGCCGATCACAGCATCAAATGGATCGACGCCGTGCTGAAGTTCAGCCAATTCAAGCACCTGAACAGCACGCAATCGCAAGCTGATGCCATTTATTGATCCAGTATTATACGGCACAAGCGTTACGGCCACGTTTACCTTGCTGCCTGACGTCAGCATAAAGTCATCTGGCAGCTTATTGCGCTGCGCATCTACCTGACGCGGCGGGCTGGTTTTTTCCATGCCATACGCGCCTTTTAATTTGGCTTTGCCGATTATCTCGCCATCATCGCCTTTTTTGTATGGCAAGTTTGATGGCTTTTCCGGCCATTTCTTTTTGCTGTCCATAGACGCGGCGTTATTATACGCTTCCATGCAAAGCGAATGTAGCTGCTTTGCCTGATCCGGCGTCATAATAAATGACATGTCATAGGCTGCACCATCGTCTAATGCATCGCATTTCACTGATCGCATTTCGCCGCTGTCAAATTTATATGTGCCGTTTAGTCGTGGGTAACGCGCAACGGCGTTACTGATAATATGTTGCATATGCAACTCCTTAGTAAATTGCGTGGCACCCCCACGCTGGGATCTATTAGAACGCGCCTGACGCGTTCATCCAGTCCGGCAAATGGATGGTGTTTATCTCATCCCAACCGGTGTCATATTCTTCGTTATCTGTCGCGTGCTTGATGGTGTATAATGTTTCAATCATGCGATTATGCGCGTGCCGCAAATACATTTCGCTCATTTCGTGAACGCATACGGCGTATGGCTTTTCCTTTTCCACGCAAATGAACATAAACTGCTTTATGCGTAGCCCCTCAAGGTTAAGGCAATGCAAATAGAACGCCGCTTGTATGTCGTAGCCGAAATTTCTGACCGAACGGTCAAATCCTTTGGGTGACGCATCAACACATGTCTTCACATCTATCGCTATGCCCTGCTTGACCAGCAGCCCATCTGGGCGTGTTTTGAGCGGCAAATCTAAATCTGGGTCTGTCACAAAGAATGACGCCTCTGCAATCAGATCAGAATGCGTAAGCAAATGATGCGCAACGTTGTGCTGCAATACAGACTGCGCCATATCTATGCTTTGCTTGTATTCGGCTTCCGGCAGAAGCACAGCGCCAGCCTTGTCAGCATCTTCTTTTGCCTGCTTCCATTCCTTGCCGCGCCTTGTCTCCGGCCCGCATCTGACTAGGTTTTTTTCTGGTTCTAGTAGATGCGCGTGACAGGCGCTGCCCAGATCAAATGCGGCGCTTTCTTTGCGCTCCTGACCTTTCCAATGCGCCAGCGATTTGCTGCTAACCGTTTTTACGTCCGACGATGATATTGCCGGATCTAAATGATATGCCTCGTTGGACATGTCTTTGCGCATAACCATTACGCCCTTCCCCTTCCATATAGTGCAATCAGCAGCGCCTCTGCGCGATGCTCATGCTTTTTTAATTTTAACTCCGACGCCCGATCAGGGAACCATTGCTGGGCCAGACGTCTTGCTGCGTCTTTGTCTTTTGGCAAATTCAGCGCGCGCTTCCAATTAACTGGGCCTACCAACGTAAACCTTGAGCGAGAAAGCGCAACAGTAGATGTGATCTGACCAAACGCATATCCCAGTTTAAACGTTGAGCTAACGCCCTGCTTTGGCATTGCCTGTTGCCGCTCAATCCATATGTGATCGACAGCATCACAGCTCATTATAATATCGTTTAGCGCAACGACATCTACACCGCCCTCGCTATACACCGGCAAGTCATGCACCTCAGACCAAGTGTCTGTGATGATTGCTACGCCGCCAGTACGATATCCGCAGTCTATGCCAATGGTCACTGGATCGCTCATAGTTGAGTCCTTATTCAGTTAAAGGTTGCTCAACTACAATATCGTGCTTCGCAAGGAAGTCACGCAGCGCCATTTCTACTGTTGCCGCCTTTGTCATGCGCGTCTTGTCTTTATACAAGTCCAATCCCGCAATCACCTCTGGCCTCACGCGAACTAATAATTGTTGAAGCTCCATTTCCATTCTCCTTCTGTAGCTCAATTGCAACAGCTACAGACAAACATATATCGTGTCAATAGCACATAGATATAAATTAATTGTTGACAGATATCTTTTAGATATTGTAGCTTATATTTATCAAATCAGGAGGCGCATAATGAATAGCAGCGAAAATAATTTAAAAGTTGGTCAGGACGTCTGGATTAACATGTCTAGCTTTGCAGACGATGAAATGTGGGTCGCTGGTAAAGTATTAGGCTTTACGCCCAAAAGAATTAAGTGCTGGAACGAAGTCAGAGGCACAGAAGGGTTTTACGCCCCGCATAAAGTAAAAGAGCCTCAATAATTCAATTTAACTCTAAAAGGAGAAATCATAATGAACCTTACGCACACACATGAATTTCTAATCACGCACATCACAGACAGCGGCACAGGCTTTGGTGTGCGCACCGACAACGGCGAGAGCGTACATATTTCGCCGCGTCTGCTCCAGCAGGCGCACGCAAACCTTGATGACATCTGCATCGGTATTATTGTGCAGAACTCTATCGAGGATCAGCGCGAGCGCACGCCTTGGGTGGCCGCATATGTGCAGGAAAGACGCGCAGCGCGTGACGTGCTGGGCTTAGCGACTGACGCGCTAGCAGAGGCCGTACAAGCTCCCACCGAGGAACCTAAGCCGATTGATTGGGCCGACGTCCAGCGCAAGATTATTGCGATGCTCCAGAGCGACGACGTCACCTACTGCGAAACGGCAGACATTGCTGACGTCGTTGGCATTGAGCCGCGCAAGCTATCGCAGCACCTCGAAAACATGCATTCACGCGGCGAGATATGCCGAGCGCATGTAAACCAGCGCGCAAACCAGCAACGCGCAACCTTGGTGCTGTGGAGCATTAATGCGGATGTGTACAAATGATTTGCACAACCTGCGACGGAACCGGCTTCATCGAGTTGCCGCGTTTCGTCAACACACCGGACAGCGACGCATGGACAACGGTGCGCTGCCCAGAATGCCAAGACGAAGACGACTTCGATTGGCGCAACGAAGAAAAGGAAGAGTGATGACTAAAAGAAGAGCAATGATCGTAGTCGAATTTGAGGGCGGCAATGCACGCGCCATAGCCACATTAAATGATATCATGGCAAATATTGCAGAAGGTCTTATCGACGAAATACACTTAGCAGGTGGAATACGTGTGGCGTCAAGTGTAGGCGCAGTTTGCGACACAATCCCCCGACATAAAGACCGCAAGCTAACTGTGGAAGACTTGAATAACGCTGTATTTCGCGGGACTGGAACCAAGCACAAAAAGGGAAAGAAGTGATGGGGATATATATCACAACCCCCCGCGATGAATATTTCGAGTACAAGCATATAGTCAGCGCAAACCAAACCGCAGAGTTTCGAGATGACGGCGTACATGGCAGCTTGTATAATTTGCAGCTTACAATACTGGATCACGCAAAGCCTGTCGTTAATCTGCAAGGCCGCGTTGTGCATGAAACTGTGCTGGCGATAATTGACCAATCAACCAAGTATCATCTCAGGCTTGTTAAGGATGCTGTTGATGCAAGGCTGGAGGGGATGGAATGACTATAAACTTGTATTCGCCATTTGAGAACGGCAATAAATCAACGGCAAGTGTTTCTGTTTTGAGGGACAAGGACGGTGGCGAATGGCACACGTTTCGAGGGAAGCGAAACTTGTGGCAGGGGGCAAAATTCTACCAGCCAAGTAACCCCTTAGCTGACGAAATGTTTATATCAGTTTACAACGGAGAAAATTGCGTTGTCGAGCTGACGGGCAGAGTTGTTCACAACCTCATTTGCTCGATTGTTCAAGATAGCAATAAGTTTCATTTAATCAAATTGCGTCGGGCTATAGATGAAAGATTGGAGCAATTTAATGATTGATGATGCGACCGCCGTGTACACACATAAATCAGGTGACGGAGAAATACTTTACATAGGTATTTCAAACAACCCTGCGTTTAGAACCACGCAACATTCAATAGATAAGCATTGGTTCAAGAAGGTAAAGAAAATTGAAATTGATTGGTTTGACACAAGGGTGAAGGCTTTAGAAATTGAAAAGAGCTTCATTAAGTCAAAGCGGCCAAAATATAATGTCATTCACAACCGACCAGTGATGTATGACTTATCGCATTTATGGAAAGCCAGAAAAAAGCTTCTTTTTATGATTGAAACCTATGATGCGCCCGTAAAGGTTTGTGCGCTGGAAATGTCAAAAGAAACTGGCATAAATGTAAATTCTTTTCTGCGCAAAGAAGTGAGCGAAAACACTGACGCGGAAAATTACGATTGTGACGCTAAGGATTGCCTATCTTTAATTGAAGAAGAGTTGATCGCATTAGGCCAAACCCCAAGCGGAAGATTTGAAAGGATATGCGGTGCTAAATTTGTGCAGGGCGAGCTTTTAGATGGGTGCGATAATTACGCTTGCGCGCATTTAAAATGGGTTACAGGGAGTGCAGCGCAATGACCCTAGCTGAACCCGTCTTCATGGCATTCGCCGTCTTTTCATCCGTAGACGAGTGCAAAGCGTTTGCGAAATACTACGACTTAGCGCGGATCTTTGAACCGCAATGCGTCGAGATGGGCGGCGAGGCAGACTACCGCCGCCCGTGGCCCGACGTCAAACCACAGCCACGGCCAACACAGGAGAGCAGCAATGGTTAAATGGGATCTATCAAAACTGGAAAACAGCGCAAGCGTGGGCGCGCATATCGACGAGGATAGCAGCACGCCAACGCAGCCAACGCCGCTGATGCTGGTCATGTCGATCCGGCGCAAGGCAGACATTATGCGCATGGACGCGGGGCGTGGCCCTGAGCGCCTGACGATCAAGCAGCGCGCTGAAGAAATCATGGCGCTCTGCGAGATGCTGGAGAAGCGGCTATGACGGAACATATGACACCGCTGGAGCGTTGGAAGGAGCTGGCGATCATCGAGAACGCGCGCATGAAGCGCAGGCTGATTGGCCGCGATGACATGCACGCATATGCCCATAAGCCGTGGCCGCTAGAGAAGCTGCGCAAGGAGATTAAGCGCTGCCTGAGCAGGCATGGCGAGCTGTCGGTGGGCGACTTGTGCAGCATGATTGAGCAGGACGCCGTGCATATCGACATTGGCCTAAAGACCATGCGGGAGCGGCGCACAATCGTGAAGACGTCGTTCATTGAGGGCCAGCAGCTGTACCGGCTGCGCACGCAAGAAGAGTTTGCGTTTTAATGTTAATCAAGCTTACAGATAAGGATATGGCTGATTGCCGCCAAAGCGCTAATTTGCGCTCAACACTTGCGCGGGCCGGTGGCATAGTAAATCAGCAGCGTGATACGCGCAGCGGCGTTGACCTGGATTTCCTTGGCATACGCTCAGAGGTTGCCGTCGCTAAGCTTTATGATGTCTCATATAACCCCAACACGCTGGGCGTGGATGACGGCGTTGATTTATGGCTTGGCGAAATAAGCATAGACGTTAAGTCTACGTTCTACCCGACAGGACAGCTTCTGTTTAAATCGCTTGAAGCATTTAAGTCACGCGCTGCGGTGCTTGTGACAAAGACAGATGACGAAAATGTGATGGATGTTACTGGCTGCATATCGCGCAAGGCATTTGTCGAAAAAGCAGTGCAAGCTGACTTAGGCAGGGGCAAATGCTTTGTTATGCCGCAAGATCAATTATGGGGCGTTGAGGAACTTTGGCGGTCATATAAGTGCGAGCAGCTTTGCCCGTAGTAACATTATGATATTTATAGTATATTCCGGCTGTGGCCAACAGCATCAACGTCGGACGTGCTGGCGAGTTTCTCGTCGCAGCCGAACTTGAGCAGCGCGGGATACGCTGCCATCGGGTAGACATGCAGGACGATGACCTCTGGGTTAAGTCGGCCACTGGTGAGCTGTTGACGATGCAAGTGAAGGCGACCCTTGAACCACGCTCAGATCGCAGCCGACCAGCGTGCTACGCATTTACGCGCGCAAACGGCGATGCGCACATATTTGCGTATGTCGCTTTGGATATGCGATTGTTTATACTGCGTGGCCCACCAACCGGCAAAACTGTACGCATAAAGCCCGCCGATTTTACGCGGCAGGCTATGGATGACAGCATTGAGGCGATGCTAGGTTAGACCATCAGCTCAAAATGTGGGGCGTCAATGAAGGGCCGCCGGTTCTGACCGCGACGCGTGTCGATGTAGTCGTTCATCGCGTCTTCCATCGTGCCATCCCATTGTGCTATATTTGCAACAGTCCACGCGGCACCCCACCTGATTGGCACATCTACCTCACGCGCAGCTTCTGCCATTGCGTCTGCAATGTCGTCATATAGATTAAGCTCCCACGATCCACGCGGGCCGACATAGGCCATGAGATCGACGGCCAGCCCGTCTATGTGCTTCGACTTCATCGTTTGCGACGCGCCGCTTTTCACAAGCTCGCGCTGCTCTTCAATGGTGCGAAGCCCGCAGATGACGCCGAAGTCAATCTTGGTTCTGTGGATTGCGCTGTGAACGACAGCCGCCATGCGCTCGTCCACGCCTGACAGCTTATCGCGGCTGCGTGCTGATAGTTTAAACGTCATTTCTTCAACCCTTTCATCGTTCTGATTCCAAAGCTGGCGGCGATGGACGCATACATGCCCCACTGCACCCAGAGCGGCGTTGTCTCAAGATTGGCGAAGCCCTCTGCCATTACGTCTTGCATGGACGGCACAAAATTAGCGCACAATATGGCCACGAAAACGATTGTCCACAGCTCATCTTTCCAGCTGTCCTTGCTGGCCTCGATAGCAGACTGCTCCCAATCCATCTCGCCTGTGGCCTGCTTCAGCTTTATTTCGGCATTCGCTTTCTGGATTGCCGTTTTGCCGTCGAGGTAGCTTGTCGCCAGCCCGCCGACTGCGCCTATAATCTGGCCAATCATTTCTCAGACCCCAGCCACACGGCAAACGCGCCAGTCATGGCACCGGCAACAACGCTGATAAGCGCGCTCTGCTGCGTGCTAAGATCAGGCTGCGTCAGCGCCCACTCGATACAGCGTATATACATTAAAGTCATCACCAGCATCATCAGACGCGGCATGATCTTATACTCCAACAGCTTTTCCATTTTACACCTCTATGTTGATGTTTGTGCCTTGCGGCCTGTCAGCATTGGTCTTGGTGCCAAACCTATCATAAGCCTTGCCTAAGTCCAACTTCTGCTCCCTGAGCGATTCCAGATGCGTGTGATTGGCCCTATGCTCTTTGGCCACCCTCTGCTCCACCAGATGCGTTTCTATGCGCTCACGCGCCTGCGTTTGCTGGTGTATGTGGCTTCCTACGTTAAACGGAGCGCTGCCTATGCCTGACACGCCGTCAGCCATCAGCGCCGCACCGCAATCCAAACAAAGCCAAACAGCGCGCCAACGCAGATCAGAAACAGGAATATTCCCGCCGCCCACGCGATGATGGTTTCCTTGCGCTCAATGCGCTTGTACTGCGCATCTTTCTGCTTCTGCCGGATTTCGTTTTCCATGCGGATCAGCTCCTGCCACGCAGATGGGCCAAGAGTTTCGCTAATCATTTTTCGCAGCTCGTCGCGCATGTTCTCGCGCTGCTTCTTCTGCACAAACAGATCCATCGCCTGCTGCTCGACGCTGCCGAAGCTCTGATACCATTTTGGGTTTTCTACGCGCTTGGCGGCAAAGTCAAAGTCGCTGATCGCCTTAGACCAGCGCCCTAGATCGCCCGCCATGCCTTCCAGATCCCGCCCGATCTGGCAGCCCTTGCGTATTGCGTTGAACGCGGTGGACGCTGCCATGATTGCTGTGGCGGGGTCTATCATGGCTCATCTTTCCATCAGGCGGTCTATTTTCTCTTCGATGCGGTCAAAGCGCGCCACGATCTGCGCCATGACGGCTGTGCTGTCTGCCTTGGTGACGTAATCCTTGGCCATTTCTTCGCGGGTCTTGTTCAGCAGAATATTGAGGCGCTGCATCTCGTCCACAGCGCTCTTTAATACCCAGCCGATCAGGCCCAATCCGGCAGTAAGAGCCGCCGTCCAAAGCATGTCAGCATCCATTAGTACGACCCATCCCATACGCGGAGCTTGGAAAACTCGCCTGACATCATTTTCTTCTTCACGACTTCCTTGGCCGCTTCTGTATCAGACCACGCCACACCGGCTTCCTTGAGCCATGCGCCAAGCACAGCGCCGTCTAAGAAGCCCACAAGCCGGTTTTCGCCTGACATACCTATGCCAGCGTCTTTGGCCGCCT
>Ga0208767_1002408_pt1 | contig 14191 bp, 18 predicted proteins | sample VirMetDEL_Mar_21_FD_184514 | JGI IMG/M metagenome (GOLD analysis project Ga0208767, IMG submission 184514) | Aqueous microbial communities from the Delaware River and Bay under freshwater to marine salinity gradient to study organic matter... | ecosystem: Environmental > Aquatic > Marine >... | reverse complement strand
AATTCCCAGCAGACTTTATAGTATCAACCGCCCCCGTCATTCTATTGATAAAATTGTTTTTAATCAAATTCCCTAAATCAATAAAAGCTTGTTTAGGGTTATCAATGGCAGCTTTAAGCCTGTCAAATACACCTAAAGCAACATCTTGAATATACCCAAACAAAGTTTGGAAAACCTCGCTTAAAGGTCTTAAAACCTTATTAACGGCGTCCATTCCTTTTTGAGTTGATAGGAAACCAGCAACTAAAGAACCCAAAGCAACAACAATAGCCCCAATACCTGTTGATATTAAAGCCATTCTGAAAACCTTTAATGCTTTGCTTGTTCCTCCTGTTGCCGAAGCACTTGCTTTCATTCCGCCAGCCATAGTCATTAAGGCCTTTTTCATGCCTCCCAACTGCATAAGAATCATTTGTGCTTGGCTTCCGAAGTTACCCATCATAGGCAAAACACCTTGAACAGCTTGGCCATAATCCCCAACGCTTCGGCTTGTAATACCTATGTCCTTCTCAAGCTTTTTAAGTTCTTGGTCTTGCGCCGCGATTCTCTTTTGTAAAACACCACCTATCTTTTCATTTTCCCTTTCGGCCTTACTTAACTTAATGTATGCCTGTTGAGATTGCCTTAATTCAACCCTTAGTTGCTCAATGCTTCCCTCGTTAGTTTGAACAGCTTTAGTGTTGTCCATAAGGGCTTTTTCCGCCTGTCTAAACTCGTCTTTTGTTTGCTTAGTTGTTAAGCTAAGTTGAACTTGTTTTTGGGCAAGAGCGACTTGTTTTTGTTCAGCTTCGGCTGCTGTTAAATTACCCTTTTTTATTTCTTCGTTTAACGCCTTTTCCTCTGCGTTTAACTTCTTCTTTTGTTGGCTTAATTGATTTATAGCGTCTTGTAATAACGCTAAATTTTGCAACTGCTCTTGAGTTCCGTCAAGTCTAACTTTATAAATTAATTCTTCCGCCATGTCTTAAATATAATAATAAGGCACTAAATTTCCGTTCCCATCTACGCCGTAAACAATCTCATAACTTGGATTTGTTAATTCATCAAATACGTAAAAAATTGGGCTTGGTGTATCGCCTTGATTGTTAGTTGTGTTTTCGTTAATGTTAGTTTTTTGACTTGTATCAATAGTTATTGGCTGATAGTTTTTGAATCTCAAAAGTTTAACGCTTCTAACTTCATCTTTTAAAATATCAAAATTATCTATACTTTCATAAACGTAATAACCTCGAATGTCCGCAGGGTGTTCAATAAAAACTGGTTTGCTAAAATCAATGCTTTGAAATTTGTAATAATCAATTTTCATTTTTAGCGAAAGAATAGCAGCGTCCTCCAAATTTGCTATTGTCTTAGCCCAAAATTGAGAAACTAAACCATTTGCACCGTTAAAAGTCAACTGTTTATTGTCTATCGTTGCGACATTTCCGTATTCTTCCATCAATGCACAAGTAACAACCAAAGGCGAGTTTGTACGTCTTGGAAGCCCTTGCTCATCAAATTGTTGGTTTCTTATAACCTGGAAAAGCCTTACATTGAAATTCGTATTGATTCCTTTTCCGATGTTCTCATTATCTTCATAATGCTTTCTAATAATGGAACTTACAATATTAGAGTTAACCTCAAACCTTTGAATAGTTGGAGAGATTAAACTTGTTGAGATGTTTGTGTCGCCCTCGTCAAACCTATCACCTAATTGATGGGTATATTGTGCGTATGTTCTTCTGTTTAGCTTTTCCCATTCTTTTAAGTAGCCATCGTTTGAATCTGCTTTATAAGAAAAAATTAAATTCCTTTTATATGGCAGTTTATAATCAATAGTTATTGGGCTGTCATAATCAATCAAACTTGTTATGTTTTCAGCATTACCAATATTTTGATAATAATCATCACGAGGCTCAACAGTTATTGTGTTGTTTTTAAAATCGGGCTCAAAATAAAGATTGAACAGCGTCTTAAAATCCTTTATTAAATCAATAACTTTTATTTTAGCTGGTATTGTTCCGTTTATTGCATATTGGTCGCCTAAGTTAATCTTACCCGCTTTGAAAACGTTTATTGAAGCCGCGTGACCTAATGAATATTTCCAGTTTGTTAAAGATGGAGAGTTTAAACTTGCGTCAATAAATCCGCTTGCGTCATCATCAATTTCAAACCATAAAGTTAAAACATCGCCAGCGTTTGCATATCCTTTTAATCTGTTTGAGTTTGCTTGTAAAGGGTTGAAGTCTATCTTATGTAAAATAGTTCCATCAATAACGGTTGTACTTACGTTATTAGCTACTAAATAAAAAGTAATACTTGGAGGGTGTCTTACTGCTGGTGAAACCAAACCTAAATTATATAGATGCCATGAACCAAATAGATAGTAACCATATTTTTGTGTACTATTATCAACATCAAATGTGTAATAAGCCGTATCTGCAACAGTATATTCACCCGTTGAAGTGTTGTAGGTTGTTCCGTTATCTTGAATAAGAACGTTAAAAAACCCTTCTAATTTGCTCAATGTTGTAACACCTGCGCTTCTCTTTCCTAGCACATAGGCGTCAGTCCACAAACTAGGGTCATTATCAGTTGATAAAATTCTGTTAGTACTATAATTTGCTCTGGTGCTTTCAATATTTGTTTCATCAGCCGTAAACACACAGGCAGGGTCAAAAGCAAGACCCTTATAATCTGCACCATCACCTTTTAAAAATGTTGAGTTTAAAAAATTACTTGTTAATGTATAGCCTATTTTTTCAAAGGCTCTTTGAAAGAATTTACGCACATAAAAAATAGGTCTAAGATCGGAGTTTGCACCCGTATTGTTTCTGTCAATAAACGGGTAAACTATATCATAGTTTGTTGAATCACCTGCGTTAATAGTATCAATTCTTGCGAACGTAAAAGTTTCCTGCCCTGCTGCTGGTTCGTTTAAGTTCGACCAATCTAAATCACTTAAATAATAAGGTGTTATCTTATCAACCCAATCAGCGTTCCCACCATAAAAAGTCGCTGTATAAGTATCTAATAACTCCGATAAATGAAACTTTATAAATCCTCTTTCAATCTCATTTTCTTCTAAATAAACTCTAACTCTTTTTTTGCTTAAAATAGTCTTATCGGTACTATTTAGGTTCTTCATACCAAACAACAATACATTATTATTTGGAGTTTTAGGAATCTTAAAATCTAGTGAGTAGGTTGTTTTTCTTGCGCTTATATCCTTAATACTAGCTATTGAGCGCGTTAATTTAAGACCAAAATCACTGCTTTCTTTTAAGTCTAAAACACCTATATGGGTGCCGTTTAATTCAGATATTATAAGCTTTAAATCTCTCATTATTGAATACCCATGTTTTCATTTGCAAACCTAAACTTCAACCCTAAATTAGTTACGACTCCCATTTCGTCGTAAATATTCAATGCTTTTGTATTTAAAACAATAGGGTAGTAAAGCCCATCTATTTCAACAGCAACCTTGTTCGTTCTAAGCATTTTGCTTATCCAATCAATATTGGTTTTAGTTTCGTTTGCTGTGTAAACCTCCCATTCGTAGTTGTACATATTAGCAAAAGTTAATTCCCCTGCGTCGCTTGTTAATGGGTTTACTGGCCTAACTTTAGTGTATGTTTCTGATTCGCTTCCTATTGCTTTCTTTATAGCCCCCTCAAAAGTGTAACTATCTTGGCCGCCAAACTCATTAAGCCAATGAAAGCGTAAAACCTTATCACATCTGCTTACTTGGTTAAATCTAAAAATCTCGCTTCTAACAGTACCGCCACTAATATCACGCACATAGCAAAGTAAATAGCTATCTGAGGCCGTCAGCCCTATTCTATGCGTTGAATTTAAAGCATAATACCTTGTAACAGTGTTGATTGTTATAGTTTGTCTTAGTAGTGTTTGCGTTACCGTACCAGTTAAAGAGCCTGTACTGTCATATTTTTCAATAACAAGTTCTTGTTTACTGTTATCAGAAACATCTAGTGTCCATTGGCTAACTGTTAAAAAGAAAGATTCACCAACCCCTAAATCAACTGGACTTGGTGCGCTTGTTAAAAACTTTCTTGAAGCAGATCCTGTATCTCCACAATCATAAGTCGTTAAACTAAACGCATTAAACTCGAATATATCGGGCGTAATGTTGTGGATTGTATCAATATCGCCAGCACTTAAAATCTGTGTCCCATCGCTTTCAACCTCAAAAAAAGCAAAAGCAACCGGATAAGTTTGTAAACTTATAGGCGTTGCAGCAGCTAAATCCAAAAAAGAAAAATCAAAAACAGGCTTTATCATTGGCGATAAATTAAAACTAAATTCATCAGTTGTACCAATGTCTGGTTCATGCATAACGTCAGCTATTGCCGTTGCGCTGTAATTTGTATCAGTGAACAAAGCCATTCTCATTTGTACGGCGTTAACATTGTTTGTTGTAGCTTTCCAAACTCTCTTATCCGTTGTGATTGCTTTCCCGTATGTGTTTAAAGTTGACGACATAATTATTAAAATTTACCGCTGTTTTGTCTTACTACATTAAGCAATTTAATTGCGGTTTCTTCTTTAAAGATACCTAAAATTTCCTTTGCAATATAATCGCTTTCAGCCTTGATAACGGCTTGAATAAACTCTTTACGCCTTCCGTTTTTGCTAAATTGATATGAACCCCTTGTAGGCATACCTTCTTTAAATATCTTGTTACGTATAGCAAACGCTGCGTTTTTTATCTCTCTTTCACCGCTTGCAATACCTTTAGTTTCTACCCATTCAGCAAGCGCATAAGGGTTAACCCAATGACCAGCACCAAAGCCCATTTCGACATATTTAGCATAATCAAGGCCATAAATATTGATTTCATAGCCCGCACCAGTATTCTTAACTTCATAGCGCAGGCTATTAATCAACTCACCTTTTGCGACGTGTCCTTGTGCCTCAAGTTCATTTCTGAATTTATCCACTAAGAACGCCCCTAATATGTTTAATCTAGTTTCATACATAAACAAAAGTTCCAGGAGTACAATCAACAGGCGTTGTTACAATTACCTTTGTATAAACTTGAACTAACATTGTGTTATGTTCTTTATGCCAACCATGAAATCCCTCAGTTACATCACGTTTTGCAAAAGTTCCATGTATTGTCATTAACTTACTAGAAAGTTCACCGAGATAGTTTTCAAAAACCTTTTCAACTTCGTCTTGCTTTGTTACTAAATCCTTAGTTGCTTGCTCATCAAAGTTGTAAGTATCATACAAAAACACCTTGAAAGTATATTGTTTTTTAAGCGTTTTAAGGTTGTCTTGTGCTTTGCCTCCTGTAAAATCGGGCTGACATTCAACCAATAATAAAGGGTAAACCCAATCTATTCGCCCGTTAACGTCCCAAACTTTACCATAATGAAATTGACCAATTTCACTGTAAGCATTGGCCACTTCTTCCATTTTATCTACTACCGTTTTTAAACCCATTTTTTTAACTATTATAAGCCATTTTTAAATTTATGTATCTTAAAACATCAAAACAAGCTGCTTGGCTTACAGATTCTTTTGGTGTTAATCCTTGAGTATTGAAAACTCCGTCTTTTGCAACATCGTTCTCATGAACTTCCCAGTAAAAAGTTTGCAAATACTTCTTTTCAAGTTCTCCTTTTTCATCTTTAGAACTGCCTCCGCTTGGTTGTTTGAATATGATTGGAAATAATTTTTGTATTTGGTTGTAAGCAGTGCAAAAAAAAACCAACCTGACCAACCGTAAAGAGCGTTCAGGTCCTTAAAAGCAAGAATTCTTTTATCAATCCCAGCATTTGAATTATCGCCGTCCGTATAAATAATAGCTAACAACTGAACTAAAGAATCAATAGCGTTGCCGTTTTTAACTCCTTCAATACTACTTGATAATTGAGCCGACAATTTAAACTGATTATAGTTATAATTTCCAAAATAAAGCCTTGCACCATTTATCGTTTTAATATCTTCAATAATGCTGTATTTCTTTCCTTTATGCGTTAACTCTTTTAAATCAATTACGTGTTCGGGCGAATAGATAAACTTTTTTGTATAAGAAAAAAGATTTTGCAAGCTTAAATCAATGTTGCTTTCAACTGAAATGTTCCTTAATTCATTCTTTGTTAAGTCTGAAAATATACTTAACCAATCAATATAAAAATCAAAAAGCTTTGATTCTTTTATCTCAGAGCCTTCCTTTAAGAAAAAGTTTTTAATTTCTTTATCTTGGTAGCTAAAAATTTCATAACCCCGTCTTAAATGCTGTAAGGTTATGTCGGAAAAAGAATCGTAAACAACCCTTTTTTCATCATTTAATCTCAACTTAATCATATTTTATTGTTTTGTTTGTTTTAAACCTCCTCTAATCTAATAACATAATACGTTGATGTTGCTGAAACATTATCGCAAGTAATTAAACCGCTAACTTTCCAGTTGTAAGAAGCCGTCGAAAAGGTATCATTTAAAACATAACCTTGTGTGTTATCAACAGCAAATTCATAATAACCATGTGCGGAAGTATTAACCCCCGCTTTAACATCTGCAAACTTTCCGTTTATTTCGTCAATCGTTGCCATAATTTAAAAATACAAAAAAAAGGGCATATTAAAACCCTTTTGATAGTTGATAAAAAAAAGGGAGGCCTAAACCTCCCCCGCTTTTATTATAGTTACCCCTTTTTTGAAGTTGTTTTTTTAGTTGTCTTAGGAGTTGTTTTATCAACCAATTCAACATAATCCCCTCGTATTAATTCGTCGGCCGTTGACTTTGGAACTTTAACGATAGAACCATCTGTTAAATTATCACTTGGAAAAAAATCCCCTTTACCCTTCTTAATTTTTACTTCAATTTTCATAACTATTTATTTTATGGAGTTTCTAAAGCTGTCTTAGATGTTGAAATTACACCCTTAACGAAAGCAGTTGTGTCGTTATTTTGAATAAACAACTGACCTCTCCACTCAGCTAAAATTGTTCTCATGTTCTTAGTGAAATCATTTCCATCTAAACCGATTTCAATTTCAATACCAGATTTTTGAACGATTGTAGCTTTAGAGAAATCACCAACAAGGAAGTTATCAACTGTCAAGTTAGTGTTTTCAATAATTGGCACACCGTCCAACATTAAAGTCGAACCAACCATTACAAGTCTATCAATATAACGCTTATCAGTTGCAGAAAGTTTAGTTACTTTTAAAGCAGTTACATCACTAGGGTGTAAGATAATAGCTAAATTTTCAACTGATTGGTTAGCAATCTTGATTTGGTTAATAGCAACAGCTAAAACGTCAACTAGGTTTGCATTATCAATAGAAGTTGCAAAAGTACCAGCAGCGAAAGCAGTAGCTTGATTTAATACGCCGTTTAAGTTTGGAGCTGCACCGTTACCGTTTAAACATTGGTTATCAACGTCTAAGAATAATCTCACTAACAATTTGTTTCTTAGCCAACCTTCCATAAAAGAAGCGTCATCTAACATTTCAGTTGAAACCTTCATGTAAGCTGCTCTCTTAACTAAAGCAACAGAAGTTACAACAAAATCGTTATCAATTTGGTCTTTAGCGGCTCCTTCAGCAGTTCCGTCAATAGTACCATCTTGAGCAGTTTCATAAACCCACTCGATAGTGTTTTTGTCAGTTACTAACTTAGGAATAAGGTCATAAGTCTTTGGAGTTCTCTCAGCGATGTTGTTAATCCCTTCAAGTCTTTGAGCCTGTGGGAAAGTACCACCAGAAACATTACCACCGATAGTCATATCACCAGCAGCCTTTAAAACCATCTTGAACTCGTGGCGTCCAGATTTAGTTTTAGAGAAGTCCTCTTTGTGTAATTCAAAAGCTTGCTTGATAGCTCCTTCGATTCCTTGTGCTTGAGCTCCAGAAATTCTACCGTCTCTTAAACCTTTGATAACTCTTCCTTGTTCTTCGATAGCTTTCTCAAGAGTAGCGATGTTCTTTTTTTCAAGTTCTTTAACTCTTTGAGATAACTCTTCATTAGCTTGATTTTTTTCTAATTCAGCTAATCTTTCTTTTAACTCTGATTTCTCAGCGTTGTACTTTTCAATGAAGTATGCTTGTAACTCTTGAGAGTTTAATTTAGCAAGTTCTTCTTGTGTTTTTTCTACAAACATTTTTTTAACTTTTTAATAAATTCAACAATAAATTTTTCCTTTCGGATTCAAAATCTGACGGCTCGCTTCCTTGAGTGTTACCTAACGGCTCAATTTTATAAGTGTCAATTATGCTCTTACAAATATTATAAACTATTTCTTTATTTTCAATTTTTTCAGCAATGCTTTTAATTTGTGCTTCAAATTCTGTTATAGATTTGTTATTGTTGTCCAATATTCCAGTGATTGGATTTGAACCCAATAAAACCGCACTTGTTTCTCTTAGTTTAGCTTCTGAAACAGCAAAGAAATAACCCTGTTTTTCAACTTCGCTTGAATTACCTATTAAAGGCAAATATTTTTGATAAAGTGCATACGCTTCTTTGTCGCTCTCATCATCTAAAGCTAAATCAATTTTAACGTATTGCATACCAACACTGTGTTGATTGATTCTGTTTTCTTTATAGTCCTTAAACAATGCTGCGTTTCTTTCTTTCTCAATAGCTACATCGTGAATGAGTGAGATAGTTTTCCCGTCTACCGGAAGCCCTAAATCACGCCAAAACAACTCCTTTTCATAAGACGCTAAAACTTCACCAAGCTTTGCAGTTGTTTCAAATTTATGGTCGTGTAAAAAGAACGGCACATTTTCTTTTATTGATTTTGTAAACGTTCCTTTAACATGAACATCATCATGCGAATCTTTCCAATAATATGTATTTGCTATAATCTTGCGATAAATAACATCTTCTGTATCTTCTTTTAATTTGCCTTTTTCAGCGTCAACCTTTGACAAAACAACCTTAGTTTCAAAAGAATCTGCGTTCTTAACGGACAACTTTTTAAGCTTTAATACGTCGTTTTTATCCCTGCGTAACTCGTTTAGCTTTGTAGTTCTATTCATTTCTTTACAATTTTAGAATCCTTAATTAGCTTTTTTTTAGCTTCTAATTTGCTTTTAATCTCTTTTACCTTTTCCTTTTTCATAATTCAAAACCTAATTGCTTTAAGAACGCCCTTTTTTCTTCTTCACTCATTATTGAAAATGCTTGGCCTGCTAAACTTGGGCTTCTTAGTATTAAATCCATTGCCGTTTGTTCATCTTCTTCCATTTCGCCCATTCTTCCGATTAACTCCCTTGCTTCTTTCTTATTAATCAACCCAACTTGATATTGAGTAATTGCTTCCTTTCTTAATTCGCTAGGGTCTGGATTTATAGCCCCTATTTTATCCTTTCTTATTTCAATACGATATTCACCCCCAGTTGATTCATTGAAACGCTTAATAATAGAGTTTTCATATTGATTATAAAACAATTCAAACTGAGGAATAACAAAATCCAAATACATAGCAGACTTAGCCTCCTTATAATTTGCGTGTGTTCTACTTTGATAATCATTAAAAAGTAAACTTGGAACACCATAAGCGTTGCAAATACTTCTAACATGGTTCAAACGCATTTCAATGATTTTTAAATCGCTTGCGCTTAGTCCTAATTGAGTAAACTCAACAGCGTCCTCAATTACTTCAACCTTATTAAAGTTTGTTGCTTTACCAGTAAGTTTATTAAATATTTGCCTTGCGTATTCAATTGCCTTAGTTGATAGGCCAAAAGAAGCACCAGCACCAGCTTTAGGAGAAACAAAACCGCTTATTCCTCTATTATCTAGCATAGACTTTTCGGCTTCTGTTCTATTATTAGCAGCTAAGACAGTGTTAAAAGTGGCTTGCAAAGGGCTTAAACCTTCTGTGCTATTGTGTAAATATGTAGGGTCATAGTACTTTATAACAGTCATTTCATCAGCGTAAATCGTCTTAGTTCTCACGCCAGTGTCAAACTGATAATATTCGGGCTGTTTAAAGTAATCAATATACCCCGCGTCTGTTCTTACTTTTTGACTAGGCAATACCCACTGGTTAGTAGGTAAAAAACCTATTGATTCTGTTTCCTCATAAATATATGAATTACCAAACAAGAAAAGGTTTATGAACGCAGCGTTAAGCCCCTCTTTATACCCAGCTTTACCCCATGCGGAAGTAAAAAAGTCATAAAACTCATCGCCTTTTCCAACTACTTCATCACCGTTATAAATATCCAATGGCAAAGAGGCGCAAAGCCTCGCCATTCTTGAAACGATTGAAAATACATCTTCATTGGATAAAAAGCCCTTTTTTACTATATCATCGTTTGAAACTCTGCTGTAATTAGTAGGGTTAGACAACGAAACAAACGTATTTGTCGTTGAATTTATCTCGTTTTTTAAATCTTGTACAATATTCATTTATAAAAAACTTACGCGTACTTAAAGGTATAAAATTTTTCGTAATATCTTACGGCGTCTAATACGTGGTTATAATCATCAATAGGAATTTCACCATGTTTATCGAGCCAAATATAGTTCCTTAACTCATTTTGAATGTTAAAACTATCCTTTTCAACAATCATTTCAAAGTTTTGCAGTTGCCTTATTCCGTTAATAACCTTGTCTTTTACAGCAGGGTAAATATTGTACCCCTCGTTTTTAATTAACTTAATCATTGTAGGGTCGGCACTGTCTGCAATAATTGGCTTGCTCTTATCAATTCCCCTCGATTCCATTATCTCTACAATCTCTTTTGAAGAAAGAAAGCTTTGATAAATAACCTCTTGCAGGTAAGTTAAGTTATTTTTTAAATCAAATGCAATTTTAGTAACTGTAAAAGGGTCTTTGTACCCAAAATCCATGCAATACCCAAACGGCAGATTGTCGTCAAATTCGCCTATTTTCCAGTTTTGATAGATAGCCCCCTCAATAATACCAATTTCACCAAGACCATAAACACGCCATTTATTAGCCCAATAACTGTTAATTTCATTGCCATTTTCATCATACCCCTTTTCGTAATAGCTTAATATTTCGGTTCTTTCTTCCTTAGATAGGTAGCAATTATCTTTAAAAGTTAGATTAAGAAAATCACAATCGCTTCTTGGTATAACTTCCGTATCTGCCCAATATTCAGCGTTTGGATTCCAGTCGATAATTATTTGTTTTGCTCTTGATGTTAACTCCCTGTATGTTTCAAAATCTATCTTATTGGCCTCGTTTACATAAACTAAATCAGAGCGCAACCCCTTTCCGATGTCGGCTTTATCTAAGCCTATGAATTTAATAAATGAACCATTTGGAAACCTGTAATGTGTTCCAGCTAAAAAGTCTTTGTCGTTATAGATGTTAAACATTTTAAGAATCTTAACAAAGTCTTTAATGACCGTTTGCCTCATTTTAGTAAGTTCCTTAGAGGCAATATAAATCTCTTTATCCTCGTTGCTTGAGGCATAATTTATAATAAGTATAAGAATTGAAAAGGTTTTCCCTGCTCCTTGACCGCCTCTTATAGCTTTAATTCTTTTTTTTAGCCTAGATATTTTAATCAGTGCTTTCGTCGGTTTCATCTTCTTCAATGTCTGCTAAAGGGTCAAACTGCATAATAGGTATATTCTTACTTTCAATAACTGTTTCTTTTGTTTCGATATACCCTCTTTGTTTGCCTCTTGTTTTTAAGAAGAAAATAATAGATGTTTCCCTGTTCATTTCTATATTTTCAAAAAGCTTACTTTCTACAAAGTCGATAGCTGACTCGTTAATTTCTTTAACAGCATTAGCAAATTCCTCATCTTCATTTTTATAGTTGTTGTAAGTCATTCTACTTAGTCCAGTCATCTTACACGCTTGAGATATATTACCAAGCGTTTTTTCTAATGCTTTAAGTAAGTTTTTCTTATTTTCTTCTTTGTTATTATTTGCTTTCTTTGGCATAAATTATATTTTTTATAGCCCCCAAAAGAGCCTCATTATAATCATCATAATAAACATCTGATTGGTGTTTAAAATAATCAATTAGACCGATTTTTTCAACTATAAAGAACCATTTGTTTAAACTGGTGTAAACTATTATATTGATTTTAAACTTCTCTCTAATGAATTTTAACACATCAAAAACATGGGGCGCGATACATTCCATATCAACATAAACGCTACTGTCAAAGCCTAATTTATAGCCATAGCCTTTTAAATGCCCTTCTTTATTGTAATAATAAAAGCTTTGCCCTTTAAAGCCTAAATCTTTGATTCTTTTTGAAGTTTCTAAGTCTAAAATCATATTTACTCACACCAAAGTGCAACGTTTTGTTTGTTGTAAAAGAAGTGTTTTTGGTTTGAATTGTCATAAATAGGCTGGTAAATTTCCCCGTCTGTATGCCTGTAATATAACCTATTCCCTTTCAAAAACAACCCTATTATTTTAATGTTCTGTTCGCTTTTATACCATTGCGTTAATGTATCTACAACATCTTTCTTTTCTATTCTTAACTTTTCGGCCAATGCCTCACGGAATGAATACTTTTTAACGGCCATAACAGAATCAAGCGTTGTTTTAATATTCCTTTTAATTAAAGGTTCTGCATGTTTGTGTATTTCAACCTCAACAGCCTTATCAACATGAGTTTTTATATTAAGAAAACCACCTAAACCAGTGGCGATGATTCCTAAGCCAGTACAAATACCGACGATTTTCTTCCAAAGTGGGAATTGTTTTGTTTCCATTTGGGTAAAAATATTTAAAAAAACTTTACTACGCTAAAATTTCGTAATTCTCGAAACCTTCGCCAATTTCAATAATGCTCATATCAACTTAATTTTAAAGCCAAAATATTCTTCAATTATCTTTTTCTTTAGATTGAATAATGGTGTTGTAAGGTATTTACCTGTTCTTTTATCAAACGCCTTAACATCTTCAACCGTTTCAGATCCGTCTTTGTTATAGATTAAAAAATCTGCCTTGTATGTAAATATCCATTTATCACCAATATAATATTTGTATTGGACCTGAAATTTAAAGTCTTTTATCTCGCCCGCTTTCTTTAAAAGCTTTAATTGATTATACCTTTCAAATTCTTTTTTTGAATCGAATTTAAGCCCGTAAGCGTGTATTTTTGTGTTCCTGTATTTACTTGTTTTCATAATAAAAAAAGGGGCAAAAAGCCCCATGTTAACCAAAATAATCAATCACCTATGCAAAAAAATAATTTCATATTCAAAGATATAACTATTTATGTTTTCTTTCTACTCTTAAACCATATTCTTTTAATTTCTCTGCTATCATTCTGCGGTACTTGTCCTTTCGGTGTATTTCCTCCCATGATACGTCTAACGGGATTCCGCATAACCTCTTTAACCTTGTTGGATAGTCAACAGCATTTATGGAAAGAACGTCTTGTTGTGGTTTGATTGTTTTCTCCAACAAGGCAAGAGGAATAAATAACAGTATGAGTGTAAGGCTTTTAATCATTATTATCTTCAAACTCTTCAATCTTAGCTTCAATCTTTGCTTTCAGTTCTTTTGGTAAATCCCAATGAAGAAGTCCTTCACAAAAACCTTGATATTCACCTTTAAGTTTAAAAAGTTCTATCTTTAGTTTATAATATAGTTCTTTGTAGTTAATATCTTCCATCATCAATTTAGCACCTTCAATAAAAGCACTACGTCTATAAATAAACGTGCTTGGATAGTCTTTTTCTGGATACCTTTCTTCAGCTTCTTTAATTATTTCTTTTACTTTCATAGTATTAAATTTGATATGGTGGTTATATAGATGTTAGCAACCATTAAGAAATCTCTCAATGTATTCTTTTTCAACCTTACACAATCCCCAATTTTCTATACACCTTTCAATATCCTGAATGGTATAACGTTCGCTAACATCATCTAAAACACTATTCTTTTTAACTTGCTTTTCTATTTCAAATACGTCATTAGCTAGTTCTTCTCTCAGTGGTTCTGGTATTTTTTTAGACTTTATTATCTTTATTTTTAAGTTGTATAATTCTCTTTCCATTAAATGAATCTTGTCGCCTACTTTAAATTCTTCTCTTGTCATTTTATTATAGTTTTATAAGGTTTTTATTAATAAAGTTTTGACTAGCTGTAAACATGCTTTTTTCGGGTTTTTCTTTGCTCCATATTGCAAAGCATTTTTTTCCTTGTAGTTCGTATCCTAAGAACTTAAAAAAAACGTCCTTTGTTGTTACTCCGTTACCTTTTAGTATAAACATTTCGTTAA
>Ga0208767_1002406_pt1 | contig 14196 bp, 16 predicted proteins | sample VirMetDEL_Mar_21_FD_184514 | JGI IMG/M metagenome (GOLD analysis project Ga0208767, IMG submission 184514) | Aqueous microbial communities from the Delaware River and Bay under freshwater to marine salinity gradient to study organic matter... | ecosystem: Environmental > Aquatic > Marine >... | reverse complement strand
CATTATTAAATCTTAAATCTACATCCGTTAAATTATTTGCTGATTTTTGTTGTAATTTTATAGCTTCGTTTTTTACACCTGATACTCTTTTTTCTAAAACATCTCTAATTAAATCATCTAAAAATAACTTAGCTTCGCCCTCTGGAGCACCGTAAATAGTGTCACTAGTAAAACTTTTTTTAGAAGCGTGAAAAAACGCATTTAAAGCATTTGCTTGGTCTTGACCATAATTATCCACTATTCTTTTTATTCTAGCGTTAGAACTTTTCTCAAAAGCTCTTACTTTTCCAAGTTTTATTACATCATCACTTGCCTCAGCAACACTAAAATTAATTTTACTTTTTAATAATAGTTCTTGTTCTCTTTTTCTAATTTCAGCTAACAAATCAAGAGCTTCGTCCAATTTTTTTTGATCGCCTATTAAACCAAAAAGATCATCAGCTAATACAGTTTTGTTTGGAGAAGCCGCTTTCTTTTTTACATAGTTAATAAACTCAGGTGCTTTCATACCTAGTGGAGTTAAAATTAAAGATAAACCATCCATATAAGTCCCTTTATATTCTGAATCCTCCCAAGCTTGACCAAAACTTTTTTTAGGGTTAGTCATACTTTCACCTATAGCATCTCTAAGATGAAAAGCAAAAGCGTTCCAAACACTTGAAGCAGCTGAAGCAGTAACCATAGGTTGAGTTACAATTTTTCCTGCTCTTTTCGTAATTCCTTTTCCTTTTAAAATATTCCAAAGTGACGATCTAACACCAAAAGCAAAGCCTAAAGATGTAGCTGCTGCATCTCCAAACATAATACCTATATCATCTATGAAAGTTCCTACATCAGCTAAGTCGGCCCCTGGTTGATTTAACAAAGTGTATTTCTTTTTAACAGGGTCATAAAATTCTACTGCCCCTGTCCTAGGGCCACGTCTTATGTCAACATTTGTTTTAAATTTATCACTTAATGCTGATTTCACATATTCAAGACCCCTTGTTTCGTTACGAGCTAAATCTAAACCTATTCGTGCTTTCATCACTTTAAGGTCATCAGGATCTGTGTCTACGTTAAATTTTTTTGCAAGTTCTTCTTCAGTGTACGGCACAGCGAATTCGTAAGGTATAAAATCACCTTGTCCCGCTCCTTCTGGTACATATTTTTTACCACCCGCTTTTCTAGGTGCAAATTGTTCTAGAAAAACTTTAAATTCTGGAGCACCGCCTTTTCTTTTAAGTTCTTTGTAAGCCGCATCAGCAACATCAAGATTGTCCATCTGATTTATGCCTGATAATTTTTCTGAATACAATTCTCTATACTTCTCAATGCTTGAATAAGGACTTTCTTTATCAAAAGCTTTAGAAAACTCATAGTAGCCACCTGTTTTATAATTACCGTCTTTAAGAAAAGCATCGTACATCTTTTCTGTAATTCTTTCGTTAGTCATATTATTGGCGGCATCACCGTGATACTCTCGGAAATCTTCCACTGATCTTATATCGCCTAAGGTTTCATCTGCCATAATTATTTATCCTCTTCCTTGTCTACACCTGGTATTCCAACAATATTACTAGTCTTAGCGTCACCGTAATTATCTTTAAGATATTTTTTAATAATAGGTTGATAACTTTGCACTAACTTATCCTTTTCTAAATTTGAATCAGCTGCATCTCTAAAAAGGTTTTTATAAATGTTAATAGTTTGATACATTTGAGGTAATTCTTTATTATATTGGCTGTATACAAGAGAGCCTGCGGTGTAAGCTCTTTCGTTCATAATGTTACCGATTCGAAGCAATGCTCTTCTTTGCATATCTTGACTCGAATAATCACCGATGGCTTGCATAGCTAATTCAATATCAGATACGGAAAACCTTCCGCCTTCTTCCCTTGCTTTTGCAAGAGAGTAAGCCAACTCTGTTATAACTGTTCTTTGTTCAGCTGAAAGATTAGAAATCTTTCCCGTAAAGATGTCATTAATACCAACCTTTATCCCTCTACTTGAATCATAAAGTTTTGTCTTACCATCTATAAAGTCTTGCATTTGACCAGATTGTTCACCAAAATCACCTTCTCTTGTTGAAGTTTTTCTAAAATAAGGTTGAAGAAAACCTCTAAAACTTCCAACAGCTCTACTAATTTTACCTGAAGCCCCAGAAAAAGCTCCTTTATCAATAAGTTCTAAACCTTGAGCAACCATGTTATTTAATTCTAAAACACCTCTCGCTCTTTCATCAATAGGTTTTTGAGCTCCACGGAAAGCTGTTATATCTGCTTTTGCTTCTGATGCTTGAATCATTTGAGTAATGTCACCTTCTGGAGCAATCATTACGTCACGAAGGCTTTGATATTTAGCATCAACTCCAAAATCATAAACTTGTTTAGATGTGTTTAATTGATAATTAATCCCTGGTTTATATACTTTTTCACCAATAGTTACTGGGCTAGTAACAGAAAAAGATCTTTTATCATCTACTTTACTTATAAAGTTTGTAGGGTTGGCTTGTCTTTCTTTAGCTGTAGCTTGTCGGTTTACACCTCTTGCGATATCATAAACATCTTTTTCACCTAATGAGCCAGTTGCTTTAGCCTCACGGTCTTCTTTTCTTTTCTTTAAGTCTAAATCTTTCATAGCAAGTATAGTAGGGCCCACTGCACTTAAACCTTTACCCGCACTTTCTAAGAGACCACTAAGTCTAGATTGCCCTGGTCTTACTGTACCTGTCATTAACTGTGCAGCAATTGGCAATAATATATTTAATCTTGCTTGATCGGCGGACACAGCAGAACCCTCACCACCAAAACCCATAAAGGTTTCATTACCAGTTCTTGTGCTTTTTTCTTCGGGTAAGTTTTTAATACCAAAATCAGACATATCAGTTCTACCAAGATTACCATCAACACCACCACCGTTCTTAAACTTAGGTAAGTTTTTAGGTTTAACGGTATTAAGATACTTTTGTCTAAATAATTTTCTGTTTAATACTTTATCCATATTATGCTTTTCCTGACATTCCTTTTGCAATTGGGTTAAACGCCGCATACGCAGCTAAACCTGTTCCCGCCGCTTGAGCTAGTGGGTTAGTTCCAGGAGCCGTGGTCGATGTTACCTGACTCGCTGCGGTTGGTAATGCGGTCATAATTCCTTTTTGGAATTCTAATCTTTGGTAAGGTTCATACGCTCTTGCTAATTCAGTTTGTCGTTGAGCGTCCAAAGCTTGTTGTCCCGCTGCTCTTTGCGACTGTCCTGCTTGTAGTTGTCTTTGTATGTCTTGACCTTGCATGTTTTGTTGTTGTTGACCAAATGCACCTAATTGACTTGCAGCTTGTTGTTGTGCAGTTATTTGTGTTGCTTGTTGGTTTTGAGCTGCTTGTAAAGCTTGACCATAATTTTGTTGAGCTGCTGCTCCAACAGCTTGTTGTGTTCTACCTTGAAGTTCAGCTAACTGTATGCCTTCACGTCCACCACCAAATGCTCCTGACCTTACTGCATTAGCACCTATGGCATTTTGTTGCATTTGCGATTGACGGTTTATCTCATCTGTTACAAATTGATTGTAAGGATTTAAAAAACCACTAACATCAGGGGCCTGCATCGCTGTTGTTTGAGCACCCAATGCTGAAGCAATACCTTGATTTGTAGCTGTTGTTCCAGTCCCTGTCATTGCCGCATCACGATAAGCTTGTTGTTCTAATTGCGTAGGAGCTGCCGCTTGAAAAGCTGGAATGTTAACAGGTGTTTGAGTTAATTGTGCTGAAGCATCGTACAAAGCTAATTTACGAGCTTCGATTTCAGGTGCTTCACGACTGAAGGTTGTTTGTGTTTCAGAAGGTGTTGAAGTACTACCACCACCACCAAAATAACCTTTTAAACCTGTTTTAGGGTTAATCTGATCTGCACCACCGATTGATTTTAACAACTCTATTTCATAAGTGTTGAGATGAGCTAATTCTGTATCTTCGTGTTCACCACAAGATGCAATATCTTTGTGTAATACTTTATACAACCAGATTTTAAATTGTATTGGCACTAATTTAAAAATCAATTTCATAATAACTTCCAGTTTGTTTAAATTTAATATCTTTATCTTTAATTACTTTGGACCAGCCTACTCGACCAACCACTTCTATTCCTTGGCAGTTTCTAAATTTAGCGTATGCTATAAAATATTCTTGCATACTTTTTAAATTTTTTATAACTTCACTGCCTCCTATAAACAACAACAAATATATAACTTTTGCTGGGTAATACATTTGTTGTCCCACATAAGCCGACTTTAATTCACCATGTATATAAACTAAAAACAAATCCATAGTGCCGTCTTTAATCAAACAATACGTTGTAGCCATCGTATGCTTGCCGTTAGATAAGTCACAAGCCTTACTTATCCAATCTTTTACATCTCCCCAACAATCATCTACATCTTCTAGTTGTACTTTTTTTATTTTAATCAATTAATTAAATCGTATACACGTTTTAAACTATCTTGTTGACTGTAAAAAAAAGCTGCTCCTTTCTTTCTCATTTCTTTCATATCTTTTGGATCAGCTCCTGCCATAATACCAGCTCCAAGTATTGCATCAGCACGAGATACAAACTCACCATCAGCGAGTTGAGCTAACATAGTATCTTCGTCTTTATCACCCACACCTGTACCATCTTCTACATAGCCAGATGCTCTAACATAGTTGTTTACATCTTTCTCATCGTGTTCCATTTTACTCGGTAAGTAATTAATACCACCCTCATTGTATTTAGGCATAATATTAACGATGCCACCTTGGTTAGCGTACATCATATTGTTATTATAATTATAAAGATCAGGCATAGCGTCATCTTCTTCTGTGTAAGTTCTAGCTGTAGTAATACCTTCAATCTGTTTATTGGCTTTTGCTCTTTCAGAAGTAACTAAATCTTTGTATTCTTGGCTTTCGTAAAGAGAAGGTTTTTTATCAGGTGTTTTTGGTTGTGCGGCTAAAGTAAGACCCGTCACGCCTAATCCAACTTTTTCAGCAGTGCCCATGTTTTTAAAGTAATCCTTAACACTGTTTGTTAAAGTAGGGTTAGCTTGTTCCTCCGCTCCTGCTTTTAAAATATTTTCATACACAGAATTTATACCACTTGATCCAGAACCTGTTACAGCAGAGTCTCCTAGACTACTAGTTATACTACCTGTATCCGATAAGACTTGACCGCTTGCATAGTCATAACTAATTGTTGGTAACCTCATTGTTGAGTTAGGGGCAACAAAAGCTGGAGCACCACCTGCTGCTGACGTATATGTTTCAACCGCCCCTTTGCCAAAAAACCCTTCAGGTAAACTTACTGTTGTTGGGCCCACGCCAAGATTTGACAAATTTGTAAATTTAGAAACATCCATTGCAGTACCGCCTGCAGCTTGAGCACCTTGAAGCATTGCATTTGTTTTAGCAGCCGTGTCTGTTGCAGATTTAGCCATAACAAGATCTTTAGATCCTTGTGAGCCAGGCCCAAAAATACCTGCCGTAGCACCACCTAAGATGCCTGACTTTATTGCATTTTTTGTTGAAGCTCCACTTAGTTTAGCGATTCCGAAACTAGTTAGACCTGCGATTAACCAAACTGGCAAAGCCATATAATAATCTCCTTATACTTGTTAGTACAAGTTTACCTTTATTCTTCAGTGCTATCAACACTAGTAGGTTTCATTTCGTCCCATAAACGACCTGTATATTGAAATTCACCTACATGAGTTATATAGTCCATAATATAACAATAACATTTGCCGCCTGTGTTACGCCATAACCTACAAAAAGCAAAGTCTTCACCTAGAAAACGCTTGTTCTCTTGATCATAATAAGTGTCAAAGAAGTTATACAGATGCGGTTTTTTCTGCAATCTGCCATCAATAAGGTTTTCTTGATGTATTTCCATATCAGGATACGATTTAATTAAAGTATTAAACACTTCCCGTTTAATCAACATACATCCAGTAGGGGCATGAGTGACTTCAATTACACCTTCTCCTTCTATTGAAATTGCTTCACTGTCCTCTAATCGCAAGGGGTAACTATTGCAATTGACATGAGCTTCGTGAGCCGTGGTCACTTCACCGTGTAGTATCTTCTGAATGAGTCGGTCGAACTTAATGTCTTTAAGAGGGTAAGGCACAGAGATGACATCCTTGTCGGCCTCAAGCATACTCCATATGCTGTCAGAGGAAAACGCTATATCTGAATCGATAAAAAGCATATGCGACATTTTGCTTTTTAAAAAAGAGGCAGTACATAAGTTTCTGCCTTGTGTCACTAATGATGATTTTATCATTTCAAACATGACTTTAACACCTTTTTCCATGCAAGCTTTTTGAAACTCTAATAAACTTTGTGTGTAATGAATCGACACATCCGAGTGCACGGGAGTTGCTACATAGATACCTAGTTCTATTTCTTTGTTAAGCCATAAGGGTTTACTTGGATCTGACATTAAATGCTCCTTCTAAGAATCTAGTCCATTCAAGAGATTTTTTATCCCAGCTATAAAACCTTTTTATATAATCTTGTTGAAACAAAAGATGCTCATAAATATTACTTTCATGTAAATGCTGCATACCCATTTTAATAGCATAAGCAAAGTTCTCAGCTAGTTTCTCGTAATTGTCAGTATAGTTTACATAAATTGGAAACTCACCGCAGGTCTCATACAAAGCACCGTAGTTGGTAGTGACACAGTACAATCCAGCTGCCATAGCTTCGAGAGCCGAGATACATGAGGTCTCTTCCCAGATACTAGGGTAGGCAAACATGTGATAATCTTTCATCTTATTTAAAATAAAATCGTTAGACTGATGCCCGATATAATTAACATTAGGTAACGCTCTTGCTTGATCGAATAGTTCTTCCCAGTCGGCATTATTATCTTTAGCGAATTTTTCACCGTACACTTCACAGTTGCTGTATACATCTAATACTATATTCTCATCTTGCAAGTGTTGCATAGCTAGTAGCAATACGTTTAAACCACGCCACGGTGTTGGTTGAAAGACTAATCGTAAGGTGTCCCCTTGTTCATACGGCTTTCTTTCTGGGAAGTTCGTCACTCCATTTTTAATCACATGACACCTTTCGGTCGGTATGTCATACATCATACGAAACTTCTCGTAGTTCCAATGCGAGTTAAACACATACCAATCGTATTTATAATGGTTAGACTTGTTTTGAAAAAAAGGTCGAATGTTAGGTTGGTCGTAGCTGTTTTTTTGCCACAAGATATTTATCTTGTTTTCATCAATAGGGACTTTGTTAGGTATAGAAGTGCAGATCTGAAAGTGATTAAGCAAGTCTGAGTCGACTCGTGATTCTAAAAAAGCTAGTTGTAGTTCTGTGCCACCTTTAGGCTCACTCATTCGTCTCCCCATAGAGATCAAGTTTCGGAACAATAATGGTTACATCACGTTGAATATCTTCTTCTTTAGTAGCAGTACCTGCATCAGCTACATCAGCTTGTGCTACTTCTTCAGACTCGTACTCAACACCCGTCTTCTTATTAGATATCTTTGTTTGTGATTCGCAATCAATAGTAATCGTCATGGCTGTATTCTAACCATTTTCTTGAGATCTGTCCAATTGAGCGTACGAGATAATACCTGATATTTTAGCACCTGTTTCTGCGGTCATTTTAAGAATATCACCTTCTTCTAATACGGTAGTGTTTGTAATAATATCCACCGTGCTTAAAGCCGCAATATCTTGATTACCAAACGTATGTGTAGCTGACGCTGAAGTATCGGTTAGTTGAGTGGTTAACGTTACTGCACTACTGTGTATATTGACCGCTTGGATTTGTTTAATTAATAATCTTGCATCACTAGGTGCAGTCAATACTGACGTAGCAGCAGTGTTAGCTAAAGTAAAACCTTGGTTTTTATATTGTATTGTCATGATATGAACCAGTTAAAAGTATCTTGTTCGTTTTTAAAATCTGTTTGAAACGAAAAGTTAAGTTGATTTTTTAATGTATTTAAAGCATCCATAATCTGTCTTTGATTTGACGCATCATATTCAGATTTAGGTTCTGGTATATTTACAGTAATTTTAGCCATTATCTTTTTCCATCTGGTTGCACATCTGCTCTAAAAGAACCAAACCTCCAGTTCTCATCTTGAGCACTGTTTTCTATTTTTAATGAAGCAAATCGACCTCTTGCCCTAGTGTCTATCTTTTTAGTTGATGAGGTTACGGTAAATGGCCCTAATGATGAACTTGATTCTGTTTCAGATGGAAAGTCTTTGAGCTGTATAGTGACTGTCGCATTACCACTTAATATCTTAAAGTCTGGTAAGAAACGTCTAATCTTAATAAAGTCCTCTCCTTGTCCGCCTTCAGCGTCTAAAGTAAAACTACCTGATTCAATAAAAGCATTAATACTTTGTACAAAGTTTCCATTTTGATCAGATTCGTTAACACCTTTCTCATGTTCGTAAACAGTTGTCTTACCTAAATTTGTACTGGCTCCTTGAATTGTAGGAAAAGTCGGTGTGCTTGAATTAGTAAATTCTGTAGCTATTGGACTATCAAATAGATATTGGTCAATATAAGCAGTTCTTGATAAGGAACTTGTTGTCCACGCACCTTCACGATAATTTAATGTTACACATCTATCGACACTAGAAGAACCTGCTTTAGCATAAAACCAATTTATTTCAGTGAATAAAGAATTGTAGTTACAGTAAACTAATCCACCAGAATCGTAATTAATACCTAAGTCATCGCTATCTACATTAGTAAATACAAAATCTTCTACTGAACAAGGTAATCGTTTGACAGTACCATCAAAAACAAAGAAACCACCAGACTCACCCATCCAATATACTGCACCATCAACATACACCACCGCATGTTGTCCAATCAAACCACAATTAGAACCTACTTGTTGTATGCTAAAAGTAAAAGGTGGACCTACAAACTGCATTGTGTAAGCAGAAGTATCGGTTAATATAAAAATATAATCTTTTGCTCGTAGAGCTCCTACTATTTTACTGCCAGAGTCTAACCTAAAAGTACCCGCAGTATTGGTAGATACAGGTGTATAATCAGTTCTATCTTCTTGGTCACTAAATCTTATAAACATTTTATCCTGTGTTGAAGTATTACCTACAGTTGTTTCTGTGCCTAAATGTATTAAATGTCTGTCTCGACCTGATACTAAAGTCATTACACTTGCTGTAGGGTTTGTACTAGATACAGTAGCTCGAGTATCCACACCGCTAGTAGGATTCCATTCAAATGTTTTACCATCGTGTACGGTAGCAATTAAAATAGAACCAAAGTTATCTAAAGCCCAATTTGAAGGTTCTATAGTTACATCAGTAGTAGCTGCGGCATTACCCCAAGCAACAAAACTTTCAGCATCAGTTACGACCGCTGCGTCATCATGTGCTGCTCTAGTTGAACCCAAAGCTCCTCTAGTAATACCTGTTAAATCTTGACTTGATATACCTGTGTAGGTAATTATTTCTGATCCAACCAGTATACGTCCTGCTGTGTTAAAACCAGTGACTGAAGTAAGCGTTACGGCTGTACCCGAACCACCTGTACCCGCTGCATTATCACCTAATGCACCATCAAGATCGTTTTTAATTAGTGAGGTTGATTCACCACCCCATTGAGCAACACCAAATCCATAACCAGCAGTTGATATTGCTGGTCCAAATTTTACATACGGGTTTACATTACATCCTGTTGCACCAGTTACGCCAGCACCCGATTCAACTTTGCTCATTGTTACAGTAAAAGTATCAGAGGCTCTGGTAACAATTTCAAATGTATTAGTCGTAAAGTCAGCGGCAACAAATCCTGTGCCACTTCCTGGTACAGTCATATTACTAAATGTAAATAAATCCCCTACCGCTAATCCGTGTGATGCCTTATTAACTGTTAAAGTAGCTGAACCATTAGTTGTTGTGTAAGTACAAGATGTTATAGCTGTACCAAGAGGTGTAATATCATAAAAAGCATCACCATAGTATAAAGCCAGTATTTTATTAGTAGCCACCGCTAAATATTTATTACCACTTATATCTGACCAATTATGTAAATCTTTGGTAGCTCCAGCTAAAGTGTTAGAAGTAAGTTTTTGCCACCCACCTATTTTTTCTGGTTCACCGTATCTAAAACGTACAAAGTCACCATCCGTCCATGTGTATTCGGCAGCTGATTGTGTCATCTGTTTATTAAAACCTGGTTTGAACGGTACTTTAACTAATGGCATATGCTTATAAATCCTGTTTTAGTTAGTATAATTCAATTGTAGCAGCTTATAAAGACCTAGATAAGGGGCTTGCCATTCATCCATGCAACCACTGCATGGCGTTGTCCTTCATATACAGTCTCACAGCCATGTAAGCTATAAGATGGAAATATTATAATATTACCTTTTTTTTGTGGAGGAAAAAACTTCTCTCCACTACCATTAATTAAATAAAATAAACCACCTTTAAAGTCATCATTTAATACAGTCAGACATGTTAATTTTCTTACATATTCTTGGTTTTGAGAAAAAGCGTAATCCACATGAGAAGTGTATTTACCGTTACGTTTGTATATTAAATACTCAGCTTGGCTACAAAAAGTTATATCGTATTTCCAATTTTGAAAATTAGCATCTAATGCAGCAGCTATTAGATATGAGGCAACACCTGTGTAAGGAGGTAGGTCTATTTTATTAACATCCCTTACTTTTTTGTCAACTATTTCTTTCTTTAAACTATCAGTTTTAGCTTTAGTAGTTTTTTGGTTTTTATGTTTATTTATATAAAAGTCACATACATCATGAGGTATACCTTGATCGTCTTGATAAACCCAACAAGGTACAATTAAACTTTCAACTCCTTTCATTTTTACTCTCCCAATTAAAAAAGTGTGTTACACAATACCTACCATCTCCGAACTTTGCATTAGTATTCATTTTTACAGGATATACTTTGTGCCCTAAATAGCTAGGAAACATAACCATCCTATTCGATATACATTTAATTTTTTTATTCGCTTCTGTAAGGCAAAAGTCACCACCTTTAAATTTTTTAGGTTCTTTATAAAGCCAGATAAGAAAAGTAAACTGCGTACTATCTTTGTGAGATTTATACTCCTGCTCATGGTCATAATAACTGACCATAGTAGAATCAGTATTTGTATTTATATAATTATTGTGGTGAAGAGGCATCCCTTTCTCTACAATTTTTTTAAATTCCTCAGATTGTTGTTTGTATAGTGCTTGAATTATATGCGAAAATTTTGTGCCTTTGACTGTGTAGGTATCCCATAAATAAAAACGAAAAGCATTTGACTTAGCTTTACCGTCAGTTGACTTTGCTACAACAGTGTCTTCTGCTTTCTCGATAGTGGCTATTTCTCTACTAGAATAAAAATCAAGCTCTTTCCATATAAGACTTAGTTCTTCTTCTGTATACCAATTATCTATTATAATATGAGGATACACAGGATCTTTAGATGTTTTTATTTTCCATTCTTTCATAAGTAATTAATGTTAAAGTTTACTCTTCTAGGAACGTCACTACAGTTAGTACTAGCATGTGGTTTGCTAGAATCAAAAAACAATATTCGATTTGCTACGGATTCTACTTTTGTACCATCATCTAAAATAGTAAATCCATTATTTGTATTAAGGTAAAATATAGCACCTTTGTGGGGTTCGTGTTGATCAGTATGTTTTGCGTATGTAGTTAATACTTCTGTTTTTAAAAATAAATTAGCTTTAGCCCTAATAAGTTTTTGCATATTCATTTTTGAAAATAAAATATCTGTAACTAAATCTAAAAACTGACTACATTCTTTCATATTCTGATCGTAAAAATTATGTACAAAATAAAAACCATCACTCTCTGCTTCCTCTGTAACACCTACATGACCAGCAAAATACCAAGGAAACCAAAGGTCTGCTTTATCATGTAAAAATACATCCTCAATCAGTTTAAATTCTTCGGGGGGTAAGAAGTTATCAACTACTTTTGGCTTTCTCATTTACTCTCTCTATTTTTTTTAGTAAATTTATTAAAAACTTTATGTGGTCTATTTCATACCACTTAACTGAAATATCTAAACTGCTTGGATCTGCATGATGATTGTTGTGGTATGGGTGCATTAAGATAAAGGGTAAGTGTATATTCCTTGAGTTGTCATTGGTTTTAAAGTTTTTGTACCCTATTTTATGACCAAACACATTAACCCACGATGCTGCATGTAGTGAATATACAGCTGGTAAAGCAAATAAATATAAAGACATTTTAATATCTATAAACATTGTTGGTAACACTACACCCCAATATATAAGGTAGTAGTATTTTTTAATAAATACATGTGCTTTGTCTTTAATTAATTTCTTAATTAAACCTGAACTTATCTTAGAGTTCTTTTGTGTTTCAATCCAAAACCAAGTACGCCAACCGTCTGTAGCTGGGTGTGGGTCTCCATCTACATCTGAATACTTGTGGTGTGTAGAGTGATTTGCAGCCCATACCATGGGAGGTCCTTGCAGACCAAATATAGCACAACTATTTAAAAACAACTGTGTAGGTCTAGTAATCGTGAAGGATCCATGAGATAGATACCTATGACAATAACCTTCTATACCTAGCTTTGCAAAAAATATAATACCTATCAAAGTAAACCATAAATAATTTATATCCCACATATAGAAAAGACCCACAGTAGTAAATATGTGTATAAGACCTTGAGATAGTAATAACTTATGGTGATCCGCTATTTTCATCTATACCCTTTAATTAATCTTGTTGAGGGGATAATCTTATCATTAACAATAACTGATGTATTGTTTTTTGTCGGTCCCATAAATAACAAGGTATAAGCAGGTTTATCAGCTTGTATCTCGTGAAATTTGTTATGAGTTAGTAAATTAAACCACCTGTGATTTCTAGTTTCTTTAATATTTTTAGTAGGATCATACGTTAACTCTTTGTATTGTCCCCATAGTATAAAAGATAAGAAGGTACCTTCGTGGTCGTGCATTACTTGTTGTACAGGTAGTACTTTACAAAATAAAATTGAAAAATAAGGACACCATATACCCCAGCGTCTAATGGTCATATGACCAGTTCTAGTTGTAACGTGTGTAGGACCTATTCCTGAGTCGTTATAAATCCTTGAGAAGTACTTTATCATATCCACCACTTCCATCACTTTTAGGAACTTTTACATACTCACCGATGTTAGCTTTATTAACATTTTGAGCTATACGATTACCGTGATTGTCCGTTTTTGGTACAACAATTTCAGTGTCAGCTAAATTACTTATTTCATCAGCAAAAGGTGCAGTATATTCTATGTATAGACTAGTACCTTCCCCATACACTTGATACCTTTCTAAATGACTGTAAAGAGACACAGATACTAATTCTTTTGAACTATTAAATTTAAACTGAAAGGAATCATCCGCATGAGCTAATGATTTACTTTTAGATATTGGCATAACAATATCAGATTTTAATGATTCAGCCCACGCCCAAATATCATCATTTGACCCTTGTGCATAGATAGATTGAGTTTGTTGTAGCTCAAAATTTGAATTACACATATCAGTTATATACAAAACAGTTATACCTGAACCTAAATTAACTACTGGTAAGGCTTGATCTTTCTTATAAAAAATTTCTATTGTTTTTGTTGCAGTATCTAAATCATAGATATACCTTAAAAAATCTTTATCAATCAACAGACTATTTTGCATCTTACTACTGTCTTTGTAATCTGGAGCACAACTACATTGATGAAAAGTTAATACATTACCGTCTGTATCCACACCCCATGTCTGAACTTCATAGGGAAAAGTTTCAGAAGTAAATACGTCTGTAACTTGTTTTTTAATTTTTGTAACTTCATCATCATCACTACCACCAAAATACACACGGTTAGTGACTTTTTTATTATCAATATATGCTCTCATACAAACTAGATTACTCATTATGATACTGCTCCTTGAATGTTTCCACTGCCATCTTCATATGTTACCTGATTACCGTTTAAATTTATAGCCTTACCCGCTGCTCCACCTGCTGCTCCACTGTTACCTCCGCCAGAACCTGCTGCACCAAAGCCTCCACCAGCTCCACCATTACCTGCTGGGCTTTGTCCAGTACCACCACCACCAGCTCCACTTATACTACCTGCTCCACCAGCTGCTGTTCCAGATCCAGCC
>Ga0208767_1002404_pt1 | contig 14200 bp, 13 predicted proteins | sample VirMetDEL_Mar_21_FD_184514 | JGI IMG/M metagenome (GOLD analysis project Ga0208767, IMG submission 184514) | Aqueous microbial communities from the Delaware River and Bay under freshwater to marine salinity gradient to study organic matter... | ecosystem: Environmental > Aquatic > Marine >... | reverse complement strand
AGCCAAGGTACTTGCCTTGTCCACTACCATGTCCCGGATCATGTTGCCAATAAAGGGCAGTACGAGGTTAAGCATAGCTTCATCCTTTCTTTGTTTGGGGTTAATGAAGTCATAAAAAGTTTCAATTATTTTTAACAGGTTCATTGCTCTTCTCCTCCTTCTTGTCTCCATTTTCAGAGGTGTCTGATTTGGGATCTCCGTACATAAATGACCCAATTTGAGAAATCAGCACTGTCAGAGCACCGATCACACTTACCAACAACGTGGAGGTCTTATCATCCATTGATATGGGTTGGTACATGAGGGAATAAATGGTAAACGCATAGATTGCCAGAATCAGGATTGCTAAGAGGAACCTAAACGATGCTCTTCTTAGAACAATCTTCTCTGTGACGTTTAGTTCTTTCTTCCCATTACCAGGATCAGTCCTGGTGATTTTCTCTATAGTTTCTGCCACTATCTGCTCCTTATAATTGCTTCTGCCATTCCCTTAATCTCCATAGCCAATCTTTCGTTAGTCTTGGCAATGTCCTTATAGGCAACGGTGAGGTTATTCAGAGCAGATGCAACCATCTCAGACTGAGAGTTCTGCTCCTTGATGAGATCAATCAGACGTTCATCTGACTTGGAATCTTTGTGGTTCCACTCTTTGATTTCCTCCCTGTGTGCTAACTGACTTTTCCAGATGTACCACATACAGGCTGCGATGATCACTGCAGGAAGACCAATCCTCTCTATGAGACCAATATAGGTTTCCACTTCCATAATACTCTCCGAATTCATATTGGGGTGATGATCACTCATACCACTCTCTCGATGTCTGTCTGTGCCTGTTCTTTCAGACCTTTGATCTTTCTGTCTCTCGTACCCATCTGATCACCACCCTGATCCATGAAGCTCATCTGAAAGTCTTTGAGATAGGTCATGGTGGGGTCCACAGGCTTGCCCATGAAGATACTGAGTTGGATCTTCTGGGGCAGACTCATGTTGGGTTTGCCCTCTGCCAGACCTTTGAGGATCTGCTCCTGCATCTCCTTATAAAGTTCAGGGTAAACAGAGACCAGTGCTTCCCGGTGTTCTGGGGTAAACGTGCCATTGATTAAGTGTCCAAAGGTCTTGAGGGGTTCATTGACGATCTCCTCATACCTCATGAACTTTGCAATCTCTGCAGGGTTTGGGGTGTAAGGTTTTTCTGGTAGAACTAATTGCAGATTTGCAGATGGGTCTTTAGGTAGTTTTGAATGAAGAAAATTTGCACCTCTTGCCAAGGACTGCATCACTGCACCCTGCACTGCAGTGTTACCTTTCATTGTTGGCATTGACTGCTCAATGCTTGCGAACAAAGAGTCTTGATTCGTCATCACCTCATTCAGATCTTTTCTCATTTTCTCAAAGTTTTTCATTTGAGACTTCATGCTTTCTCGATCTGGATAAGTTCTACCTGCTACAACCGGGACTCCTTTCAAAGTCCCTTTCATCAAACCTTTTACTGCTTTTGTCATAATGCTTTGAGTTCTGGATATATTTCCCAGAGCACCTGTCATGTCTAAAACATTGTCCAGAGTCCTAGCAGCAATCAGTTCTCCTTTGTCCCTTGCCATCTTTCTGAGCAACATACCTGTCATCAAACCTGCAGTACCACCACCTATACTTCCCAGAATGGACTCTCCTGCAGCAATCCCTCCTGCTCCCAGACCTGCACCCAAGTTCATTGATGTGAGTCCAAAGGTATTGTTGACTGCATCTCTTCTGACTGATGCAGACATGAGCATCTCCAAATCTCTAAGATCACCATAGTCATTTTTAAGTTGTTTAAATGTTTCAAAGAGTGCTTTGTCTGGGTTATTTATCAGACTTTGCTCCACACGTTCCAAAACATTCTCAGACTCCTCTCTGAGCACCTTAGACATAGATCCATAGATTCGGTCCATACCATCAGAAACTGATGTTCCAGGCATGGGTTTAGTCCAGTTCTTGAGCTTGGAATACAGACGTTTCTGTGTCTCTAATCCAAAGAAATCTTGGTCAGGAAGTTTTCTGATCTCATCAATCTCATTGTCTGCTTTATTGATCAGATTTTTGACTGCTTTTGGTAGTTGATTTTCTGGTATGAGTTGACCAGAAGCATCCTTAAACTGTGCTCTGATCTCTAACTTCATTCGGTCTGCTAGATCACTGGTATTGACTAGAAAGTTGTTACCTTGAACCTTTCTGACCTCTTTCAAAACATCGTTGAGCTTCTGACCTGTCTGGGGTATTAGACTGTCCTGAAGTGTGTTTAAAATATTTTCATGATCTGACAGAGATTTGATTGATCCTTGTTGTTGGAGTTCTCTCATCCTTCTTCCAATCTGACCAACTCTCTCCCGATTCATTCCATAACGGGTCAGTTTGTTGTATTCAGGAGTCCTTGCACCTGTAGATCTGAAGTAAAGGTAATCTGCCAGAGACTTGCCTTTCCCCCCAACAAAAGAAAGAGATCGAGATAACAGACCAGAAATACCACCTATTGCACTTCCAAACCCAGATCCTGCCATAATTTGCTCTGCAGACAGGTTGGGTTTCTCATTTAAGATAGACTCAGAGACTGCCATTGGTGTGGTTGCAATGGCACCCTCTACTGCTCCAGAAGCAATACCTCCAGTAATCTTGCCTTTGAGTCTGCTCTTGACTAAGGAACTCCCAATAGCCATTGCTCCACCCACAGGTGTGAAGCGTGGCAGAACCGCAAGAGCTTCACCTGTTAAGTTAAAACCAGGATTTGCATCACGGTAGGCTTTGATGGCATCTGCAGGAATACCTGCATCTGTCAGAAGTTTGTCTGAGTATCCGAATGAGAGGGATCTCAGAAAACCAAGTGCTAGAGAAGTTCCAGGTCTTTTAGAAGCAAATGACCTGAGTTTTGCCAACTCAACATCTTTTGCACCTGCATACTGATACCCATCTCTTAGTGCTAAATGTCCATCAGTAGCAGGTACCTCAAACACATCACCAGTGTCATCTTTGATATGTACTTTGTCACCTTGCAGAAAAGAATGACTGCCACTCAAAACTAATTGAGCAACTTCATTATCAGGAACAGTTCTGACTTCCTCTGTTTCGTAATCGTAAAGTCTTGCCATCAGTTTATGTTGCCTACTTTTTGTGCCTTAGAAGCATCAAATCTTCGTTTTTTCTGTGTCCCTTGTTGGTTTTGTTGCCCTCTGGTTCTGATGTTTACAATGTCATTTTTTCTCAGTGCATCCCTGTAGGTTCTTGCCATTTCATTTTGCAGGTTCCTAAGACCAGAAACGTAAGTTCCAAATGCCAAATCTTTGACATCAGGATCTCCCACAATACGGTCAATAATGACAACCTCAGTACCTGTCAGGTTTGCCCCTGCCTGTGCAATCTCTCTCTGGTAATAACTCTTTAACAATGCGTGTAACTGTCTCACTTTTTTCCCAGATTCAGTCACACTGATTTTTGCTTGGACAGGTTGTGCTTCTGCTATATCAATTAGTTGTTGTATCAGACCTTTATTTGATTCTTTTAACGAAACTAAGTTTCTATAGTCTTGGTCCATTGAGTCATAGAAAGAAGCATCTGCATCTGGGTTACCCATAATTTTCATGTAACCACCAACAAACTTATTAAACTCAGGGTACACTTTCAGAATCTCTTCTTTAGACATCGTATCCCCAAACTCACCTACATCATTACCTACAAGTTTAACTCTTCTTAGACGTTGAACTTCATCTTGAGCTAATCTGTTTTTAGCTAGGGCAGCATCGTAGGCAAGTCTTGCTTCCTCTCTTGCTTGCTTTAGTCTCTTATCATCTAATTCCAACCCTGCAATGGTGGTTTGACGTTCAAACAATCTGTCTGCTTCTGCATAAAGTTCTGCTTTTCTTTGTGCCAAGATTTCATTCTGTGTAAGCAAAGAAGTTCTCTGTCTCTCTAACTGCTCTTTCTGGATAGCAAGGTCATCATCGATTGCTTTGTTAATGATATTCAGAGCAAAGTTAGGTGTGCCTGTCATTGCACTGGCATAAGCACCTAAACCTGCAGCAATAGCTGCAAGAAACTTACGTCCAGTGTCTTCTTTGCCAAAGTAAGGTTGGATCTTACCCTCTGAGATCTGCAGTAATTTTTCGTTGTTTGCTTTGATTTCTTCATTAATGTCCTGGAGTGCAGTCACATCAAGACCATCCTCAAACATAAACTCAGTTTCTGCGATTTCGATCACTGCATTTGCAGCATCTTCATCCTCAATAATCTCTTTAACACCTGACTCATTTGTGACTCTGGTCACAGTAGTGTCTTCAGTTGTTTCGTTTGGTTCTACTTTTGGAGGAACTGCAGGTTGTTGCAATGCTTCTGCGGTAGCAATGGCTTGTGGTGCAACTTCCATATTTGGTTCTGCATCAGTCTCTTCTGGCATAATCAAATCTTTGACTACCTCACCACCCTTTTCTATAAGGGCATCTGTAGCTGAGATCTTTTCTTCAGGTTCTTGAGCTTTTGCTTCTTCACTGTAAACAGATGGTAAGATTTCAGGTGCAGCATCCAACAACATTTCTTTGCCCACATCCACCAATCCTGTAAGACCTGGAGAATCTGCAATGGTTTCTAAGTTTTGTTGCAATGCAGACTTAATGGATTCATCTGTAAGTTCTAGGGTGTCCAAGTCTTGTTGGACAGTGTTTCTGACTATAGGTCTTTGTCTTGGGATGGGTTGTCTGTCAATCTTTGTCTCCTGCACAATATCTGCAGGTTTGAGGTCCATTGCAGTCTGAGGTTCAGTCTGTGGCTGAGTATCAGACCCACCTTTTACCTGTCCATCCTCTACAATTATAAATCTGGGAATGTTACGAGCAGACTCTGCACCTGTGCTCTGTACCAGATTTACAAGAGATGTCTGGACTCCTCGTTTGTTCAGAGTCTGCAGGATCTGATTGCCTGTCTGCCCACTTACATCAACAATTTCCTGTGCCATCAAAACCCTCCTGAAAATGCTTTAATCCCTACCCCTACAATGGCCCCTACTGCACCAATTATGGCTGCCCTCTCTTTGGAATCTGCAGCATACTTGGATGCCTGTACGTTCAGGTTCTGAATTGCCAACTGTGTGTCTGCATTCAACTGTGCAATCTTCTCTGCAGAGTCAATCCCCAACCGTGCAAGTTCTTGTCTGACATCTGCTTCCATCTCTGCAAGATCAATCTTGACTTCAATGCCTTCCAATGCCATTTGACCCTGATAGTTGGCAAGGGCAAGTGCATCATCGAGTGCTCTGGACCTCAGTGCTAACTCTGCATTGAGTTTGGACAAAGTGATATCTTTCTCTAGGTTTGCTAATGCCACTGCAACGTCTATCCTGCCCTGTGCCAGTGCTTTCTGTCTTCGGGTGTCAAGGTTTGCCAACTCCACATCTCTGTCCAGATTGGCCTTGGTGATTACTCTTTGCAGGTTTGCTTGTTGGATGGAGAGGTTACGGACCTGATCCAGATCTGCTTGTTTGAATGCTTCCTGCTTCTTGGTTTCCAGATTGACCATTGCCACCTGCAGTTCCCGATCTCCTTGTTGTTTGTAGACCTGAACCAGACGGTTCTCTGCATCAATCTGTTCTCTGGATCTCAGTTCTGCAGCCTGTCCTGAGAGAACTTGTGAGGTCTCTGCAAAGATGTTTCTGATCTGTCTGAGCTTGGCAGGGTCTGCAGTTCCTGCAGATGCTCCCAAAAGACTTCTGAGGTTCTGCTCTGTAGCACGTTTAAGTTGCAATTCCGCAGGAGATGTTGCTTCACCACGGACTCTTTGTAGAAGGTAATCTGCTAACTCATCTTCACCCTCTACTACTTTGTCGATTAAGTCTCTGTTTAATTCTCCAACCTGCTCAAGAACAACTCTGTCTGGTTCTGCAACCTCACCAACCTGGACCTGATCTGCAGGAGCAATTTCACCTACCGTGGGTGCAGTTGCATCCCCTACTGAAGCTGCAGTGATTGCAGTTCTAGCAAAGGCATCCACCTCCTCTGGGGTCAGTGTGAACCGTGCTTCTCTGACTGCAGTCCTGAGCATGGACTCAAAGATATTTCTCTGTGTGTCCTCACTGAGCCTACCGTAGTCTCCCACCTGATCTTTAATGTCATCCCACTTTAGGTTCTGCAGGTCTTGCTGAGTCATTGGGATGGGGTTCCCGTCTGCATCTACACTCATTGATCTTAAAAACCCTGAGATCTGATCTGAGTAGTTCTTGGTCTGCAGTTTGGACTCCTCGTAGGCAAGGATTTTCTGCTCGTCAAACTTCTTCCTGACCTCATCCTCTGGAAGATCCTCAAAGGCAAACAGACTTGGGTTCTGCAGTTTCAGAGTGTCGTACTCTTGGTCTGTAGTGAGGTTATTGAATGCCGTGTTAAGTTTTGCTCTCTGGGCATCAATCCGTTCATCTGCAGCATCTGCTTCTGCTTGAGAGGAGTATTCTCTGCCTAGTTTGTCATAGTATTTGGGAGGTGGAGTGTAGACAGGTTGAGAGTCTGAACCTCCATCACCACCACTTTGAGATTGTCTTATAGCTTCATTAACGACTTCTTGTTCTGATGGTGTGTAGTTGTAAGAACCATCATCTTGATACCCATAATCAGTATCAAAACTAGATTCTTCTCGATTATTTTCTGAACTTGAACTAGGAGTATTGCTTTCAAACTCTGACCCATCATCCTGATAACTCCGAATTGGCCCCCCACCAACACCAAATCCCTGAGTTCCAGGGATGGGTTGCCCAGATCCCCCAGCATCTTTAAGCATCTGTGCTTCACCGGGATTGATAAAGGCCAGACCCTCACCTCTGGTTTGTTGGAGCAGTCTTGCAAGTCTCAGAAGTTCATCATCCGTGAGACCACCGGGGTTCATCTGTGGAGTCATGTCTTACACCAGTTTTTGTTGTGGTAGTTTCATTCCTGAATCTCTGAGTCCGATCTCCAACATCAGAGAAGATACTGAGTATGCTTCCCCAGGATTGACCTCTTCTATGTCAGAGATTCGGAATCGAATTGCTTGGCATTTCTGTTTACCCATGTGTGCTCTGAACTGGTACACCCCATCTGCCACACCTGAAGAGTTGCCGTAAAAACTTTCAGATCCGTAAGGTGAGGAGTCTCCATACTCCTGAACACTCAGAGCATCGATGAAGTCAAAGGTGTGTCGTTCTTGGAAGTAGTCTGTGTAGTTGAACCCCACCTCTAATTTGACGGTGTGATCTGTCTTAAAATCACCAAGCACAAAGGCTTTTCTCACCCTCTGAAAACCCTGTATCCCACTGGTCTTGACCCATGAGGTTGTCAGAGATAGCTCCACAGGGTCATTCCCATCTTTGTAGCTTGTTGATGATTGTTGAAAGATCCTCCCATCAGTTCTCAGATACACATAATCACCCGTTGCATTCCAGATGGTTGCACCCACTCCCTGATGATTGGTCCAGGTGCTCCACTTCCCATAGTAGTAGTCATAGACCAAGCACCTCCCGTCTGAAGTCAAGTACCTGATCTGATTCTCATCCTCAATCAGTTCTGCAGAGGTGATGGTGAGGTTGTTGTATGCTTCAACGTCTGCACCGATGTAGACAGTCTCCAGAGAACGGTTGAGAAGATAGATCCCTTTCTTTGACTGAAACATCAGACCCAAAGGCATCAGGACCAGTGAGTTGGTGTTTTGACATCCCACATCTCCTGTGACCAGTTGAGGTGGAGAGAAGTCATCCTGTGTCCCTGTGTTTGTGGGACCATTTCCTGTCAAGTAAAAGATCTGGTCTGGTTCAAAGATGATTAGTTTCTGATCAAACTCTGCCAATGCAGTAACCCTCTGTGCCTTGTTGAGAACAATCTCAAAGACATCTGTAAACTCCACTGGAGCTTTTGGTGTTCTCTTCTTGGAATAGATGAGCTTTTTCGGGTTCTCTGAGGACACACAGACCAGACGATTCTTGTATGGTGCAATCACCAAGGAGGAGGGAGGGGCCATGTTGTCAAGCACCCCACCTGTAGTGTAAAGTTGCTCCTTTGCAACCAAATCCGTGTCAGAGATTGCTCCTGCATCTGCAAAGGATACTGAGTCTGCAGAGGTTGAGTTTGCAACGGAACCTACTTTGTAGAAGATTGTGCCATTGTTCGTGGTTCTGTAAACCTCAACAATCACACCCACCTTTTGTGTCAATCTGAGAGAGGGGATGGTCAGTGTTACTGTAGAAGACCCCCCGGTAGGAGTTGCAGTAACTGCCACAGAAGGTGCAGACCTGTGGATCTGACCCCGTGCATCTGTCCAGAAAAATATGGTCTTGTACTGATAAGTCCCTGCAGCAATAGAACCTGCAGAGTTATTTGTGACTTGTGAGATGTTTTCAGGATACAGATGAAAATTCATCTCTGTGATCTCCTGTGAGTCATACATGGAGATAAACCCACCACCCACATGAAGATTCTCCCCAAGTTCTGCAGACTCAAATCTCTCGACTGAGGTGTAGTCCAGTTCCATTCTGGAGACTCCTGCCAGAGAATACAGATCGTTGTTCTTGGAGATCAAACGTGTCCTGACCAGACCACCAAACTCAAAAATCCCTGAAGTCCCAGAGACCACTGAGGGCATCAGAGTCTTGTTGGGCAACCCTCCTGCAGTCCCAGGAAGCATCTTTGCTACAATCAAACCTGTGGTATCAATGACAAAATAGGTGGGTTGCAGATCTGTGTCATGGACTGCAATAAAGTAGACCTTGGAGTTGTACTCAAACATCTTGGATGCAAGACCTACACTCAACTTTATGTCTGCAGCAGCACTGGTGATTGCAGTGCTTGCAGGGTCATAGACTGCAGTTCTAATCTTGTGATCGAAAGTATTGGTTGCATTGAGAGTGTAGGTGATTTGCAGATCACCATCTTGTTTCAGTAACAGACTGCAACCGTCAATCTTGGTACTGGTTGCCTGAATGGTTTCTGTGTCCTCTACGGTTAAAACACTATTGAGTTTTTTAAGTATCAGACCCTGACTTGATGCAGTTGAGTTATAGGCAACATAAATGCGGTCTACAGTGGTTGATGTTGTATTAACTTGATCTGAACAGATTGCAATCCCATCCGTTGCATCTGCACTGGCTATTTCCTGCGGTGCAGTAAATCCGTTTGCTGGACTTCCCACTACACCGCTTGCACTAACAAAACCAACTTTTACCTTTGTTAAACCATTGACGTTGTAGGCGAATACTCCTGAGCCTGTTGTTGGATCTTCAGAGTATTGTGCAGCATCGATGTTGGGGTTAGTGGTATCCACATCAGAAACTGCGGTTGAAGCAGTTTTAAACACCGTAGGATCTGTAATATCAACCTGAATAATCTTGATAGAATACGGTGAGGTTGATGTATCTACGAAAAGCAAAGTTGGGTTTGGACCTACACCGATACAACGGGGATTAATTGCACTCGCATCAATCAGTGTTTCAGACTGCAAAACTGCACCTGAAGTCTGATCCACAACCGTTGCAAAAACTCCCTCTAATGACCCACTGGTATCATATTGTTCATAAGCATAGAGGATTAAACCTGAAGCAATACAACTATCCTGGTTTCTGACTTCTGAGGTGTTTCTGACAACATCCGTAGCATTTACTTTAAGGCTTAGATAACTGCCACGGTCAACCCATTTAGTGATTCCGTTAGAGTAAGAATAGAGTTTAGAACCACTGAATTCTAAAAGCTCATCCTGAAAGGATGTCAACCCATCACCCGTTGTCAGTTTAGACGATGATCCTGCAATATCTTGAGACATTGAGGTGTAACCCAAACGCTTAGAAATCTGGCTGCCGATGGTGTATCTGCCATTCTGCAAATCTGTTAATTTTGCAGTCAGTTTTTCATCTGTTTTGGTATCTAATCCTGCGACTATATCAACAGGAACTAATGCTTTTTGCAGTGGCATTATTCAGGTTTTTCGGGCCAAATGATATTATCAAGATCGCTAAAATCTAAATCTCTTAATGCTTGTCTGTATGTCTGCCACGCAGTTTTTTGTTCAGTGGTAATAGGAAAGTCAGAAACCATATAAATATCAGAATCGGCAAGCCTTGCGTTACGTTCTGCTTTTGTTTGTGCTAAATTTTCATCTGAACTATTTTCAAAAAAAACTGTTTGCCCGTTTCGTTGTTTTATATAATTCATGAGTTTTTTATCCCATAAAGTCTTATTGTTCCTGAACTGACGTTTGTAGAACCTTGTGTTCCAATCCCAAAACCGGTTCTTGTTGTTCCAGCACTTATATGGACCGATGATCCCATTCCATTAAATATATAACTAAGGTTAGAAAAATAATTGAATCTAAAATCGCAGGAAGCATAAGAAGTTGTCGTGTTAGCATTATAAATGTAAATTTCAGCATTTAATCCGTTTTGAACTGAATTATTAGATACATTTTTAGATGCGATTCTTATTAAATTAGTGTTTCCCCCGTCTTCATTGTCTTCTGTACCTCCTGTTGTCCTTCCTGTTGAAGTGGTTCTTCCACCGTAATTTGATGTAATTTGAGTTGAAGCCCCAGCTCCCTCATAAAAATTACCATGCAATTGAGCAGATGACGCAGGTATCAATTCACTAACGATTAACAAATAAACATCAAAAGTGCCTGAAAAAACAACCTTAACATTTGGGCTTGAATTATCTGCTGAAACTTCACTTAAAAATTGTAAACTAGCACCGACTGATGCAGGAACCACAACTGAAGGACCCAAACTCCCTGCACTGATCGTCCCTGCATCGTCAATCCCACCACTAAAAGTCAGACCCCCATCTGAGGCGATAGCAATGGCATCAGTGTCTGATGCACTGCCAATGGTTGACCCGTCGGGGATTGTTATTCCTGCCCCTGTTGCGACTGTCCCTGCAAAAGTTAAATTATTTCCTGACCTTGAAATTGCCGTTGATCCGTCAACGATTTCGTCTTTTTGTGCGGTAATTGTGGTTAAAGTTCCGGCAGAAACATCCAATGTTTTCCCTGCCCCAACTGTGACATCAGTTCCATCAATCGTTCCGGCATCAATATCTACTTTTGAAATATTAACTTCACCCGTTCCATGTGGTGTAATATCAATATTCCCATCTGCCCCATCAGTAATTTGTATGTTACCAGTATCACTGTTTCCTGTTTTTAAAATAAGGTCATGATTTCCATCACTTTGCACAATTGCATCCTGAGATCCTGAACCTACTACTACTGCACCATTATTGTCTGGGCTGATTTCTATATTACCATCTGCTCCATCTACTATGGTGATCGTTCCAGTAGTAGAATTACCAGTTTTCAAACTTAGGTTATGATTACCGTCTGATTTAACGGTTGCAGTTTGTGACCCTGAACCTAATACGACTGCACCATTATTATCTGGACTGATTTCTATGTTCCCATCGGCTCCATCTACTATGGTTATTTGTCCAGTAGTAGAATTCCCGGTTCTTATGCTGATATTATGATTACCGTCTGATTCCACGGTTGCAGTTGCTGCACCTGTTCCTAGTTTAATTTTACCCGTGCCGTGAGGTGATAAAGTAATATCTTTGTTGCTATCTTTTGCTGCAAATTTTGCCATAACTTAGCTCAAAGTAAGTGTCATGTTTCCAGATCCATCATCTGTGAATTCTGCGGTTGCAGTTCCAATCGTTACTTTAACTTTTGCACCCGTTGCCACTGTTAAATTGATGTCATTACCTGAACCTGTGACCTGAATCTGTAAATCTCCACCACTGTAATTGGTTGCAGTGGTCAACATCGTGCCAGTTTCACCTGGAACCGTGATGGTTCCACCAGATCCTGAAACTGCTGATGAGGTTTGCAGGGTTACAAAATCGGTGTCGGCAGTATTGTCATCACTGAATTTGTAAAGATTCAGATCCGAATGGTTCATTTTGCCAAAATCGGTGTTTGCTGAATCTGTAAAAAAATTGAATGCTTTGGACCCGTCTGTGTAACTGGCCCCTGCTTGGTTTCCTGCATCAGATCCCATGCCTGTGATGGTCCCTGCTGCACCTACGACTGAAGTCCCATCCGTGATTTGGACATCCTGACCAGACCCGTTTCGGTAATGTAGATTGTTGGAACCACTAACATAGATTGCTCTGGTGTCTGCCGTGGTTGTGTCTGAGGTGGAATCCATTGATAGCGTTCTGACCTCTGTAAGATCATTGCTATTCATTTCCAGATCAGCATTGATGTTCAGTGCTGCAGGAGTGATGCGAGAACCCTTGTTAGTGGTGTGGTCATGTCCATCAATTCCATCTAAGGAGTTGTTGATGGAGGTTGCCCAACCTGGACCTGTGTCTACTCCAACTTCAGGTTTTTCAATTGCAGTAATGTTGGTTCCGTTTGTGACTGCCATAAGACCTCAGAAAAAGAATAAATCCACCGTGACTGTCCCTCCTGCACGGAGAATAATAAACCTGTCTGGTGAGTCATTTTCAGTGCTTGACTCATAGACCACTTGGGCAGCATTGGATTTCAGGACAATGAACCCCTCTGGAGTGCTCTCCAAACCATGATTGACAAAGGTATCTGAAGTAGTGACTTCAACATCCTGCACACGAGTTCCTGATGCAAAAGGAAGTTGCAGAAGAGGTTGCAGTGCAGTTGCAATGTAACCCTGCACTTGGTCACTAGAAGAATCTCCAGTATAAAGTTGTGTGAAGTTGATTCTGCTCATGCGTAATAGAACTTCTGATAACTGACCACATCGGTGACGGTCTGAGGTTCTCCTGCATCCCGGTTTTGGGACTCAGTGATGATCCTCTCCCTCAACTGGTTCTTCTGCAGTAACAGTGCAGTAACATCTGCTTCTTCCTTCAGAAGCATCTTGATTGCAGAATCGATGATGACGTACTCATCCCACCCTGAGTAGAAGTCAAACACTGACTCCACTGTGCCGATGGAGGTGGGGTCAGACAGTGCAGAAGAGTTCAGATCCGTGACAATCGTTGTGGATGTCACAGACTGCACCGTTTGCTGAGAGTTGTAATTGTCTGCCAGAAAGTTGGAGACATTGACCACATCATCTGCAACAAAGGAGTGACTGCTCACCGTGTAGGTGGTGGTAGTTCCTCTGGTGACTCCAGATGGAGTGACAGACTCCAGTTTTCTTGGTGACGGGATGTAGAATAGCTTCACACTGTCCGAGGTTGACGGGGTAGGTGTGAAGACAATGGACTTCCTCTGAACACGGTATCGGTAGTCCCTTGCATAAACCGTGAGGGAGTTTCGTGTCCGATTGCTCCAGTTGTAACGTCTGAGTGGGACAGATTCAGTGGAAGTGACCACTAAATCCACCCCTCTCATTTTGTAGAAATCTGATGGCAGACTGTAGGAATCCGTGCCAGAACTCAGGGAGATCGTACTGGAAGTGGTGTAGTAATCCTCGTTGAAGTTTTCAACGATCAGATTATACAACTCACCCCAGGAGTTGTTCAGATACCGTGTAAGTTCAGTATCTGTCACGAACTGACTATTCTCCATGTCTGCACGTTGCCGTGTCAGAGTCCTCAGTTCTGTCAGGGAGACCAGATCAGTCATAGCTCATCATGATTCCGTGTATTGCCATTAAGACGGTCTCCTCATCTCCGCTTTTCATAGCCTTGACGAGTTCTTTTGCCATCTCTTTCTGCTCATCGGAGTATTCGTACTCCTCCATCTCTTCTTCTGAGACCTCTTCAGTCTCGTAAGAACCCCCCATTTTGGATTTGAGGGGTCCGAGAATGATGGTTGCTGCTTCGCTGCCCATCATGTTCCTCCTTACGTTATGTCCGTATTTCGGAGAAACAGACTAAAATGGACTCGATTGTTGGCATTGGCAGCAATGTCTGCTGCACTGGTGCCTGTAATCGTGCGGATCACGATGGTCTTTGCACTGGTGACATCGATTGCCCCAAACTGGACTTTGCTATCTCCTGCAGCATTGAGTGCAAGGGAGCACTGTCCAGAGATGAGACCTCCGTAGGTGTCTTCCAGTGTGACTGTCAGTTCACCCGTCCCGGTTCGTGCAACACTCCAACCCTTACCAGTGTTATTGGCAGAGTCAGGATTGCTTGAACCGTTTGTGGTGAATGATCCTGCAACGATTTTGAGTTCTGGATTCAGGGCTTGTACGTCCCTGAAAACTCTACTTGCCATGTTTCCTCCTTATGGAAGTGCAATACGGCAA
>Ga0208767_1002402_pt1 | contig 14204 bp, 14 predicted proteins | sample VirMetDEL_Mar_21_FD_184514 | JGI IMG/M metagenome (GOLD analysis project Ga0208767, IMG submission 184514) | Aqueous microbial communities from the Delaware River and Bay under freshwater to marine salinity gradient to study organic matter... | ecosystem: Environmental > Aquatic > Marine >... | reverse complement strand
GCATGAAAAAATTAGTTAAGGCGCATTTAGATAATGACTTTCCAGCAGAGCGAAATGACTTCAAATGTCAATGGTGTGATTTTATGCATCTTTGCCCTGCATGGACACTGGAGGATGAAAAACATGAATAAAATGAGAAAAACAGAACTAATAATAAAGAATATAATAGAAGAGATATGCAAACATTATGGTGACCAGATAACCATAAGTTTTGGTTATTTGAATACGGATGTAGAATATATTTTAAAAACCACTATACAAACAACATTAGATGATTATGTTGATACTGGTTTAGATAAAATACCTTCTTTCAAAACATTTGATGTTACTTTTAACAGAAAGTGTATAGATGATTCTTTTGGTAATACTGTTGTAGAATTGTTACAAGAAATTAGACAATAGGGTTTGATTGAATGAGTTTTATTACTCTTGATTTCCCAAGAGAAGTTCTCGAAGTGGCCGCTAATGGAAAAAAGGGTTACAGAAGATTGGTTAAAAATTGGGATGAATTAGAAAATTATTGGAAAGGTAAAAGTGGTAGCGGTGATGTATATTTTACATCCTATGGTTACAGAGCACTAACCCCACCAAGAAACCATAGAGTTGATTACAACACTCCAATCATTAGACATTTTGTATGCGATTTTGATTGTAAGAACTTCCATGATAAAGGTATTGAAGTACCATTTAATTTTATGCAAGAACAAGTTCAAAGGTTACATAAACATCTCTTAGAAGAAGATATCTTACATTACATATGGTTTAGTGGTGGGGGATTCCATGTTTGGGTTACATTAGAAAAAACTTTCACCCCTTCTACTGGATTAGATGTTACTAGAATAAAAGACGCAGGTAGACTTGTACTTTCTTCTTGGCATAAAAAATTAGACTTACCATCTAATGACCCAACTGTGGCCTTCGATACAGCGGGTATGATTAGAATTCCTAATTCATATAACAGTAAGAGAGGGTGTTGGGGTTTACCTGTTGATACTGATATGCTCAATAATTTATCACATAATGAATTGGAAGCGATATCACAGGAGCCATCTTCTGGTTATATAAAACACGGAAATAAAGGCTTAGTCTTAAAATTAAAAGAAAGAAAGCAGTTGTTTAAATCTAAAAGAACTGAAATTGTAAATCTTCCAGACTTGTCTATTGATGGATTAACAATACTCCCTTGTTTAGCACAAGCCGCTATGGGTGAAGGAAACCCAACACATAGGGCTAGATTTCAATTCGCATCTTATCTTGCTAGTAGACTAAGGTGGTTTTTCCCTCCAGACCAAGTTAAGTTAGAAGAAAAAGAAAAACACATTAATTTCATTGTAGATGTAATTTCTAAACAAGGGTGGGCTGATTGGGATGAAAATGTAACTAGATTCCAAGTAGAAAATATTGTGATGGGTGGTAGTGGTAATAACGGATATAACGCCGGTATGTGTCGTACTATCATATCAGATGGTCTTTGTACAGGAATGTGTAAATTTTATGATGGTACTGCGGAAGGGATGATATGATTAAAAATTGTAGAATATGTGGTGAAAAACTTGGTAGAAGAAACCACACAGCAAGAAAGAATACTACAACCAATCTTTGTTTTTCTTGTATTAGACATCCACCAATTAAAGAACAATGCATAGGCATTACCAATAAAGGAGTGAAATGTAAAATAATTAAATACCGAGATAGTAATTATTGTAAAGTGCATAAACACATGGAGAGGTCAGAATGAGTGAAGTGCATGAAAATCAACTTGAAAGTTATAATGACAGAATGTTAAAACCTCCTTTTGTGTGTCCTGTTTGTGAAAAAAAACCCGCTAACATAACTACAGTAAATTGGAGAAGTTGCATGGATTGTTTTTGGGAGAGTAAAGAAAATGCCTAAACCTAATTTGATTATAGATTCTAATGAAAGAGGATTACTTTGTGATTCTGTTATAAGAAAAGCCGAAAAAGCCCATTTAACAGTAGTAAGACAACCATTAGTTGTAGGAGACTATCTTCTTGGGGAAGCGTGTGTAGAAGCAAAAAGTATTGCAGATTTTTTCCAATCAAGTCATAATGGTCATCTCTGGAGACAACTAGAAAACATGGATAAAAACTATGTTCGTTTTTTCATAGTCATTCATGGAACTATTGACAAATATGTAGCCATTGCAAAGAAAAACGGAAGGCGTATTACTTACAGTAGAGTTCAAAATGAATTAACAGGAACTATCGCTAGAGTTATGGCAGATTTCGAGTGTCAGGTTTTCTATACACCAAACACAAGCGAAGCCGCACTTTTTATCACTAAATTACATGATAAATTACACAAACCTGCTAGTTCACATGGTGCTAGAACAATCAAAAGAGTGGCTAGTAATGATATTAGAAAAGATATGTTAGCCACGATACCGGGTCTTGGAAAAGAAATAATAGATAGGATATTCGAGAAGTGTGGTAGTATAGAAGAAATGGCTTACCCAGAGGCACTTAAACAAGTAAAAGGATTAGGTCCTGTGCTTAGGTCTAGAATAGTTCAAGCCATTACAAGCGAAGAAGCAATGGTAGTTGAAAGAAAAGTAAAGAGGTGAAAATCTTATGTCTAGACACATAATCGCACATAAGACTATATACTGACCTCTAGAGGGGTCAAATTATGAGAGATTATGCGGATTATGAAGCGGTAAAGAAATACCCTATATTCAAAGGGTACATAGAACATTTTAGAGAGACATCAATGGATAATGATATTCCGGGTATGCTCTCTTTCTTCTTTTTGAACGGCCAAGCGGCGGTCCCTTATGTTAGGATTCCTTGGGGGCCAAGCCACTTAGACCCAAGAGTACACGTTTTCTGGGTACAACCTTCTCGTACTGGTAAGTCTGTTTCTTGGGAATTTATTGGAGATGTCGCAAAGGATTCGGAAATTCCTACAGATAATTACACTACTGGAACTGATGCCGCTTTAATCGGTGGTTGGGAAGAATATGTAGACGAAGATGGTAATAGACAAAAAGATATGAAAGAAGGATTGTTGAATGGGAGAAAGGGACTTAACTTTGACGAGGGTAGTATTATTCTAAGTCCTAACAAACACAGTCAAGAAACAGTTCTATATCTTCAATCTGCATGTAACCCTGTTGGTACTCATGGAAACAAAATGGTGAAACACACAAAGGCTGGAAGAATAGAAGCAGAATCTTTAGTCTCTATGTGGATTACTACTTTCCCACCAAAAGGAGTAAAAGACTACGTTCTTACAAAAGGAATTTTCCAGAGAGTTTTACTTTACTGGGGTGAGTGGGACACAGCAAAAAGACAAGATGTTAGTATTAAAAGAATGAGTAGCGCTTTCAAAAAACTACCAAAGATGGCTGTTGACTACAAAGAAATTACAGATTATTTTAATAATTTACAAAAGAGTCTTAGAGATAGAGCCTTAAATCTATCAGAGACTACGTTCATAGAATGGGATGGTATGGGTAGAGAAGAACAAGAAGAAATACTACAAAGTGTGATGCATGAAATGTTTACAGCAGACGAAACTTTCTATGCTGCTTGTTACGACGCTATTGATGATTATTATGACCTACTAAATGGATTAGCACCCGGTATAGGGGAAGTTGTTGCTTCTTTCATGCCAGCAGTTGAGAATTATACTGTTATTTTCGCAACACATATGGCTATGATTGAAGGTGTTTGGACTGTTACTGGAGAACACGTAGATATGGCTAAAGATATTCTTTATGATTTGACAAGAAACTTAATTCTATGGTTAGAAGACGAAGTTGAAGTTGGATTCAAGAAAACAGAAGTAGCCGAATACAGAACTAAGTTTACACTATCATTCCAAAATACCGAAAAAATGGACTTTGAAGATAATAGAGGTAATGGTTGGGTAAGAAAAGAAGCAATGCTAAGAGTCTATGAAGATAGGGCAAATGTGACTAGAGGTACCGCTTGGAATCACTTCACAAAATATGCTAAAGACATGTTTGAATCCACAAAATCTGGAAAATTAGTATTCCTTAGATTAAAAAAGGACAAAAACGAATAACTTTTGTACAAAGATAGGTTGGTGGACACATGACAGATATTCTATCTTTAGATATTGAAACGGCAAATTACTCTTATGATATTGGAGGATGGAATAATAGAACCCTCTTTGAGCCTAGTGTAATCGCTACTTGGGACGGTTCTAATGCTACAGTATTTACTAAGAAAGAAGTCGCAATTAAAGATGCTACAATCTTACCTTTACATGCTAAAGATATAGGTAATCATCTCACAGCACATATAGAGAAAGGTGGAAAAATATTAGGTCACAATATACTTAATTTTGACTTACCCGTAATTAAAGAAGCACTAGATTGTTTTGCAGCAGGGGATATAATGTATAAAAACCAAGACAGTATTATTGATACTAAAAAGATAATTCAAAAATCATCCTTAAAACATGGTAGAATTACAACCACATTGGATATGTTAGTAAAAAATACCATTGATAATTTTAAGTCTATGTCTAGCATAGAAGCACCTAAAGCGTGGGGTAAAGGGCGTTATACAGAAGTGGCTGATTATTGTCTAAAAGATGCTAAATTAACATATGATTTATACAAACATATGCAAGAACATAACATAGTCAAATCTCGTTCTCTGGAAACAGGGGAAGTGATTGAAATAGAAATAGAATGGTGAAATAAATGAAAATTGAAGAAGAAATAAAATTAAAAGTTGGAATAGATACTTTGTTACGAGCAATATCACAAGGTGGGGCATTGTCGGATATACAAAGAATGGCGAGTAGAATAGCGAATGAGGTAAATTGGCCTTTTACTCCAGAAAATAATGAGGAGGAATGAAAATGGAAAAGCAAGAAACAAGAAAAGCAAACGCACAAGCATTGAATATAAACGCAGCAAAAGCCATCGTAGAGACTTGTAAAAGTACTCTGGGACCAATGGGTATGGACAAAATGATGGTAGATGGTGCTGGTAATGTTATAGTTACAAACGACGGCGCTACAATTTTACGAGAACTAGATGTTGCACATCCGGGCGCTAAAATGATGGTAGAAATATCCAAGACTCAAGAATCTCTATGCTATGATGGCACAACTACCACAGTGGTACTTGCTGGGCAATTACTTACTAACAGCGAAAGTTTGTACAAAAAAGGACTGCACCCAAATGTAATTTGTAGGGGCTATCACGAAGCAGCAAGAATGGCCTCAAAATATCTTGAGAGTGATGTCGCTTTTGAAGGAAATGAAGATGTTCTAAAAAATATAGCAAAAACGGCAATAACAGGAAAAACTCTAGAAACAGCGACTGATATTGTTAGTCAGTTGTGTGTAGATTCTGTAGTTAAAGCGGGTGAATCAGATAAAGTTAGAGTTGTTAGTTTACCGGGAGGTAGTATTGAAGATTCATATCTTTTTAACGGTGTGGTACTAAGCAAGAATCTAGTTTTAGATGTCGATTTCAAAAAGAATACCAAAGTAGTTTTAGTTAATACAGGTCTTGAAAATGAAAAGACTGAAGAAAATATTTCTATTCAAATGGATGCTGAATCTTATACACAATTTAAACAAGGAAACCAAGATAGTCTTTTAGATAAGGCAAAAAAGATTGTACACAGTATTGGTGATGAAGGTATTGTATTCGTTAGAGATGGAGTCCATGATAATATTTGTGCGTATCTAAAGAAGAATAATATAGGGGTGGTAAGAAGATTACCAGAAAGTATGATGAAAGCCTTGAGTAATGCTTTAAATTTAAATGTCGCACAAACAGTAAATGATTTGGAAGAAAACGCCTCAGCAAAAATAATTAGACAAAAACACAACGATGTTTACTATTTATTCATACAAGGTGATGAGGAATCAGACCAATCTACTTTAATTTTAAGGGGTGCTACTCAATCTACTCTTGATGAAGTAGAGCGAGGATTTGATGATGCTCTAGGTGTAGTAGGTATGGTGAAAAATACAAATCGTGTAGTTTATGGTGGAGGCTCTTCTTTCGTTGCAATGGCCTCACATCTAAGAAATCATGCCGCTTCTATAGGTGGTAGGGCTCAAATGGCTATTGAAGCCTATGCTGACGCTCTAGAGATTATACCAGCCACCATCGCTGAAAATGCAGGTCATGACCCATTAGATACGGTTCTTTCGATGAGACACGCTGTACAGCAAGGGAATCTAGAATTCGGGCCAGACGTAACAAATGGTGGTATTCATAGTATGGCAGAAGAAAATGTCATAGAACCTATGCAATTGATAAAACAAGCAATGCTTTCTGCAACAGAAGTAACGACATCTATATTAAGAATAGACGATATTGTCAGTCGAAGGCCAGTTGAGTGATATGGGTAGGTTGATGGATAAACTAAACGTCACATGTAGAGCATGTGGACACAAACACATACCTAGAAGATTATCTGCAAGATACCATGATACTAGAGGAAAAAGAATTCATCTATGGGAATGCAAACAATGCAAACATATTTGGGTAGATACAGCATTTAAAGCGAAGGGTTTATTCAAAAGATAGTGTTCCGATTACATGAGGGTTTACTATATTAAACACCATAAAAAATAACCTCTTCAATTGTATATTTTCCAAATAGTATGGCGTTTTCTTTTCTCAATAGTTTCATTCGCGCCAATGGTGTACCCTCAATAAATACATATAACTGATGCAGGTAATAAAAAAAACAATATAGTAACACTTTACTTTTTACACTATGTTAGAAGTGGTGATGCTAGAAAGCATTACCTCACAACCCATTGAAATAAAAACTGCCATTGTTCAAGTTAAGATTTTCTTTGCAATTGTTACTACGCAATTTATACATTTATTCTACACTCTAAAAACTGAGGTGAGAATATAAACAGAATAGATAAATGGTTTTGGTCTGTTTCTAATGGCTTTTGGTTTTGGGTAGCGAAAAAAGGGGGGTTACAATGAAAGATAGAAAACACCACAATGGTGCTTGTAAAATGTGGCAAGCGTTTATGGCAGAATCATTTAAAGATTGGGATTAACAATCTTCGCCTTCTGTAAAACCATCTTTTGTCTTTAAGTCAATGTAACATTGTTTAATTATGTTGTATTGAGTTTTAGCAGCAGATTCGCTCATCAAAAATTTACCATTAAAACCACCAATAGGAGATGCCCCATCAGCATAAGCATCATCCGATGCGTATATTTTACCACTGTAATGAACAGGGAATGTTTTATTTCCTTCTTCATCTACTTCTTTATTACATCTAGTATCAACTATTACACAATGAGCGTAGTCGCAAGTTATTCCATAGTTTGTTTCGTATTCAATTTTTAGTGCCATTTTAATCCATCCATGTTGGTTTAGTTGGTATGTTAGCATATGCTAATTCCGGTGTTGTGTAGTCCTGTGGTAGTGTTAATAAATTTTGTCTATACTGCTCTAATTCAGTTTTTTGTGTTTCTGTTAGATTACTATATGGAATTGCCAATTGGTAAATATCCATTTCCTTTAGTAGTCCTTGTCTTATTCCTCTTAATTCATCCCATTCCATTTAATCACCTCAGAAGTTATAACTCACCCATAATAATGCCTGTGCGTTATTTAAGTCTGTTGAGCCACTTTGTCTTCTAACTTGTAGTATATCACCAGCACTAAAAGCAAAACTCAGTCCAGTTTTAACTAGGGTGTAGTTAGTTCCAGCCGGATTATTCAAATCACCCGGAACGAAAGTAAACTCTTCAATATCAGTACCAGTTGAACCACCATTCTTTCTTACTCTGATTGTGTTTGTAGCAGTTCCACTAACAGTACCACCAGTAAATAAGAATGATGCTGCGAGAACTTTACCTGCAAATGGCATTGGATAAGAATTAGGATTAGCAGTAGAACTTTGAACTGTTGGAACTCTAAAGTCAACAGCAGTTGTATCTAATGCTGACCTTTCAAAGAATAGTGGTGTTAATGCACCCAATACAATTCCATCTGCATTACCTTGAATCCAAGTAACGCCACCAACACCATCTGATATTGATAATTGACTATTACCTGTTGCACTTGGAACATCTGCTTCACCAATAACTACATTGTTTGAACCTGTTGTGATGTTATTCCCTGCATTGTCTCCAATAGCGATATTACTACCTCCTGTGGTTATATTGAAAGATGATGATTTTCCTATTGAAATGTTATTGCTTCCCGCTGAATTACCAAAAGAACCGTGAAGGGCTTGATAACCTAAAGCGATATTATCATTACCACTTGTATAGTAATGACCTGCTCTATATCCCATGAATGTGTTTCTGCTACCTGTTGATTCTGCCCCTGCTTCAAAACCAATAAGAGTTGTACCCCAACCTGTTGTTAAAGCAGTTCCCGCCTTATGCCCTACAAGTGTTGAACCATCAGCACTTGTAATAGCATCTCCAGCATAGTTTCCAATAACAACATTCTGTTCTCCACCTGCAACTGCACCACCTAAAGCATCATAACCAATTGCTATGTTATCGTTTTCTGTATCAAAACCATCCCCCGCACCATACCCTATTACAGTATTTCGGCTTCCGCTATTAATTGTTGCACCCGCATTGTAGCCATTAGCGGTATTATTACTTCCTGTATTCAAACCACCTAAAGCATTGAAACCTATTGCTGAGTTATTATCTCCCGAACTTAATAGTCCTAAAGTTCCTCTTCCAAAACCTGTATTGAATTGTGAACCACTCATAGAAGCGGAAGGAGTACCCGCAACAAGAGAATTGCTAACTAGAGCAACGTCTGATAAATCGGGAAGTGAAGTAACACCTCCACCACTTTCCGCAGCCCATCCCGCAGCAGTAGCCGAAGTTGCTTTCAAAACGTATCCCGTAGCGATAGCCGAATTATCTAATTCAACTCCATCAAGTTTGATTGTTCCCGCACCGTTTGGAGTGATTGATATTTGACCATCAACACCATCAGCAATTACAATAGAACCGGAGTTTGTTCCGCTATTTGTATTAAGAGTTAAATCACTTGTACCCAATGTAGTTAATGTTGGATTACCCCCATTAGTACCAAATCTAAAAGTTGCTGCTTGCATTGCGATTAACGTATTAGCATTGAGATACATACTTGCATCACCGCTTGCTGTTCTAAGTAATACATCTCCATCTGATTGAAATTGAAGTTTAGCAGTTGTGCTGCTAATATTAGGTGCAATTGTAACATCTGCATTAGAATCTCCTACTCTAATAGTATCAGCATTAAGTTGTATATCTCCTGTTCCATTTGGTGTAATCGAAATATGTTGATTAGATGTAGAAACAATTTCACTTCCATTAGTATCTAAATCTCCACCTAATTGTGGTGTGCTATCTTCGGCTAGGCTTGCTATACCACCACTTGCAGCATCTTCCCAAGCAACACCGCTTCCTGTTGAAGTTAGAACTTGACCGTCAGAACCTTGACCGCCATTTACTTTGAAGTTTAACGTGTCAATTAAATCCCAATATCCATTCTTAAATCTAAAACTACTTGTTCCAAAATTAACATCACTATCTAAATATGGCTCAACTGAACCATCTTTGAAAAGTAATTGTCTTGCACCATTAGCCACTACTGCTATTTGATTGGATGCGGGTCTGTAAAATCCTGTATCTGTATCTGCATCAAAACTTAACGAAGGCGCTGAATCTGTTCCATCATCTGCTCGTATAATTTTGTTAGTTAAAGTTTGAGTTCCTGTTAATGTAACATCACCTGTATTAGTAGTATAACTGTAAGACTCAATCTTTTCTTTAATAGCACCGGATGACATTATGTGGTCGTCTGTATCAACAAACTCAGTTCCTATATCAACATCATTAATCAAATGTCCACCAAGTGTAATGGTGGTAGCGTTAGTTGCAGTACCATCTACATTACCCGTAAACGCACTTGTTATTTTTGGAACAGTCAATATCGTAGTAGAAGGATTGTAATAGAAATCGGTAGAAGATTCAGGTGTAAGATTACCCCCATCATTAGAAGCAGCACCGTCAGGTGAGAATAAGATTAGATTATTTTCATTTACAAATGAACCAGCAGCGTCATTTGCAACTACAACAACTCTATTAGCAACACTAGCAGTATCAGCGTTGCCCTCTAAAGCACCATCAAACTTTGTCGCTTCTATTTCTCCTGATGCTTTGAATGTGACACCATCGGCATTACCAACCCTGAATATGATTTGATTATCTGTACTGAACTTAATTTGGTCTGTTGAATCTCTTCCGATAACCAAACCTGTGTTTAGTACAGAAGTAATTCCTGTTTGTGCTGCTGTTACTGCAATATCATTTGCATTAGCAGTAATTCCTGTGCCACCAATTACATTCAAAGTTGGATTAACTGTGCTAGTTCCGCTTTGAGTCATTCCTGTTCCGGCTGTAACTGATGTAACAGTTCCAGCAGTAGTGGAATAACCATAATCCTCAATTCTATTCTTTATTGCAAGAGCCGTCATTAAATGGTCGTCAGCATCAGAAGCCTCCGAAGTAATATCAATGTCATCGAAAGTATGCCCGCCGAGGGTTATACCTTCTGATACTATTAAGCCCTTTTTTACTTTGAAATCTTTTTCTGTTCCTGCCATTTAATCACCATGATTTTCACTTTCCAATCACTTTACTAATACCGTGTTAACAATATCATATGCATATGTTCCTGTAGAAACAGGTGTGAATTTTAAATCAATAGTTGTAGTCCCTTTGACAGCATCAAATGAGCCTAAATCAGAAGCGGCGGTGCTTATGTATGCGTATGATGTTAGATATACAGCAGCATCATCTGCTGGCGGGTCACCTTTGTAAGTAACTAATACTTCTGCTACATCAAAATCTGTACCGTTACTAATTTGACAAACAAACTTTGCTGTTCTAAATGTTCCAAAAGCATAACTAGCAACTTCATAAGCAGTGCCACCGTTCCAACTCTGTCCTGTACCTGTAGATGTATCTATAACAGCAATTGCATCAACGCTCACAGTGTTTGCTTTCACTTGTCCAGCACTGCTGTAAATTACAGCCTTACTGTTGACTACAGTTCCTGCACTTGAGCCGTCTAATAAATTAAGTTCTGCTCCTGTTGATGTAACAGCAGTAGATGCATAGTTTAGATTACCAGCAGCAATGTTTACTTCTCCTGCTCCGTCTGGTGTGAGTGTGATGTCACCACTGGTGCTGGATATCGTGTTGCCATCAATGGTGATGTTATCTGCTACAAGAGAGCCGCCTGTGATAGCGCCTGTAGTTGTAATAGTTGAGGAGCCGTTGTTAATGTTACCAAAGCCCGATGTTATTGAACCGGAGTTCAAAGCACCAACAGTAGTAAGGGAAGAAGATACTACAGCGCTACCCAGTGTTGTGGCACTAAGCGTAGTAGCACCGTTTATACTCAAATGTTTTCCACTTAGTAAATCTAAATCATCGCTAACAGTCCAACCGTTACTCGAATCGTACTTAATACTGTGTAGAGAAGTTCCGGGTGCAAATACACCTGAACCATCAGCAGTACCCTCCGTAACATTTGCAGAAGAGTGTTGTAAATCAGTAGCACCGACAGTACCACTAGCGGGCGACACAAAAGTGAAAGTATTTGCGCCGGTGCTAGTTACTTGATACACATTATCTGTAATACTATTACCGGCGTTAGAAATGTAAACATATTCGTTCGTTGAAAAACCATGAGATGTAGATGTTACAGTGACTGTTGTACCACTTCTTGTATATGAAGCCGTTTCCATTCCACCAGCAATTCCAAGAACCATTGATTTATCTTCAGCAACAATTGCGGTGCTGTTAATTACTGTCTGTTCACCATTCACGGTTAGATTACCTGTAATAGTTACGTTGTCTCCAAAAGTAACTTCTGAAGTTCCATGTCCGATAGTAACTGGAACTCCTGAAGTTGCAGTACCAATTGATATACCATTTGTAGTATTTGAGTTGTCTATATTTAGAGAAGTAGTAGCGTCTAGTGAAATTGTTGCTCCATCAACTGTTAGGTTATTATTCAAATCTGCTGCACCGCTTACAGTAAGACCTGTAAGAGTTCCAACTGCTGTAATTTGACCGCTTTGGTCTGCATCTACAGCGATTACAGCACTAGATGCAGTAAGACCAGCACCAGCGAATAATGTTGCTAAATCTGCTACTGTATCTTTTCTAGTAGCATTACCAGCATGGCTTATATCTGCAAAAGCAAGGAAATCACCGCTTGCTATGTTTTCGGCTGTAAGTCCATCAATGTCTAAACCATGAGTTACAGTTCCATCTGCTGTGGTTTCTGCTGTGAGACCACCCGATGCCGCAAAGAATAAATCATCTCCTTGTGTAATAGTCGTGGCGGTTGTATCAGTTGTGGCTGATACGGTAAAACCTGTACCCATTCCGTCTGCACCTGATGCAGAAGGGGCTGCTGTCCATTTGCTCCCATCCCATGCTAATACCTCACCTGAACTCGGAGTGCTATCCTGTCCTAATTGAATAATATTACCTGCGTTATCCATTACTATAACAGGAGTAGTATCATGTGCATCCCCTAATCCAATTTCAAATTGATTTGCGCTATCATCAATACCAAGTCTGTAATTTATTTCAGCGCCATCAAAAACTAACAAAGTGTCTTCCGCGCCATTATCCCCAATTGTTAATTTGGGGGTAGTACCAGTAATTACAACATCTTGAGGGAAAGTAACTAAAGGTGCTGAATTAGTAGTATCTACTTTCATAAATACTGCGCTACCAGCATCTGTAATTGTAAAAGCGGCTGCTTGGTCATCAGCAGGTTTCAGAGTAATTGTGTTACCGTCTGGTGCAATTTGGACTAAAGAGATACCATTAACATTAGTGATGCTATTGTCACTCATATTGAGTGTTCCATTCACCACCATACCTGCTTTTACCTTAAAATCTACTTCTGTTCCTGCCATTTTTTCACCTTATTATATTGTTAATCCTTGCCAATGCACCTTCACTACGATGTTATCTCCGTTTGTGAGAGGGGTGACTTGTAATTCAACGTTACTACCGTTTACATCCACGTTATATGTGCCATTATTAGTACCACCTGAGTTGACAATTGCATATGTTGTAAGGTAAGCGTCGGTAGCAGCACTACCACCAGTCGCCCCATTTGTAGTAATTATCATCTCAGCAGTTTCATGAACATCATCTGTTTTGTTATCTATTTCCACAAGTAATTTAGCGGCTCTAAATTCTGTTCTATCAAATAACGTTACGGCTATAGGTGTGAGAGTACTAGAACTAGCAACTTCCTGTTCATTATAATCAAAACCGACTTTTTCCACTTGTAAAGTTGCTAACGGTGTCGCTTGATTAACTCCTACTCTGGTATTTCCTGTATCTACTTTCAAAGCACCTGATGCGATATTTACTGTACTACTACCTGTAATTGTTGTAAAGTTACCAGCACCATAAACTGTATCAAAATAACCATTAGCCCATCTAACAGTGTCACTACCAAGGTTTTTACTGCTATCAGAACTTGGGAAAAGATGTTGATTAAAAGTCCAAGACTCAGTGGCATCTTTGTATAGAATGGTTTTGTTGCTATCTGTTTCTGAAGATATTAAGGTAATACCACCGTCGTTTATCGCGGCATCATTTCCAACACCATTACCTAATTCTATATTTTTATCATCGAGTTGTATGGTAGTAGAGTTTACCGTAGTAGTTGTACCATTTACTGTTAAATCACCAGTTACAACTAAATTTTGACCTACTGTAAGGGCAGCATTACTTGGCCCTATTGCGGTTATAGTGGGTTGTGAAGCGTCAATATTGATTACGGAACTAGAAGCGGTTAAACCTGTACCCGCAAATAATGTAGCAACATCTGCTATTGCCTCTTTTTTAGTAGTATTAGAATCATTTGTATCAGAGAAAGAAATAAAATCTCCATCTGCTATCGCTCCAGCACTTAAACCATTAATATCCATTGCAAGTGTGTCTCCATCTCTCAATATTTTAGTCGAGCCTTGGTATAATCTGTTTGCATCAGAAGTATTCAACCAGAGTGTATTACCAGAAGTAGCGCCCGTTACAGGATTAGAGGACTGGGGTGTTAATTCTAAACCAGTAGGGTCAATAAGCCCAGTTACAGTTAATTTACCATCTACAGTTAATTCGTTTGTACTAGTATCGAATGTTAAATTAGCACTAC
>Ga0208767_1002394_pt1 | contig 14220 bp, 9 predicted proteins | sample VirMetDEL_Mar_21_FD_184514 | JGI IMG/M metagenome (GOLD analysis project Ga0208767, IMG submission 184514) | Aqueous microbial communities from the Delaware River and Bay under freshwater to marine salinity gradient to study organic matter... | ecosystem: Environmental > Aquatic > Marine >... | reverse complement strand
GCAAATGACGGAACTGGTGATCCGTTACGAGATGCTTTTGATAAAGTAAATGATAACTTTGATGAAGTTTATTCTGCCTTTACTTTTACATCCAATAATGCAACAGTTGCGAATAATGTTTTAATTGGAAATTCCACAGTAAATACAGTTGCAAATAGCACTACAGTATCGATTTCTAATTCTACATCAGAAGTTACAGCAACTTCTGGTTCAGTTTTAGTTGGAAATTCCACAGTAAATACAGTTGCAAATAGTTCAACTATTGTAGTATCTAATTCTACATCATCTATTAGTGTTTCAGAAGGAACAATCACTGTTGGTAATTCTACAGTAAACACTACAGCAAATAGTTCTCTTGTGAATGCTACATCTGTAACAGTAAATAGCAATACTGGATTGACTTTAGGAACATCTGATACAAGTGCTAACGGATTTACTTATCTTCCTAATGGACTTATTATTCAATATGGTAATGTTGATGCTAATACAACTGTAGGTGATATTACTTTTGCTAATGTTTTCCCAACAGGATTGTATTCACTTACAGTAACAACAAATATTGCTGGTGCATATGATTCAACATACCAGTCTATTGTAATAGCATCAAATACTTCCACTGCAAATGTAAGAACTGCAAATGTAACAGCAAAATCAGTAAGTTATACTGCAATAGGTAAATAATGTCAAAAATTCTACCTGAATTTAAACAAAATTTAATACAAGATATTTTAGAAAGTATTGAAGCAAATGTTTCTCATTATTATGCTTTTGCTTCACATCCACTAGAATATTCTAATGGTATACCAACAGCAGTTGATAGTGATTATGATACTTCTTTCATAAATTCTTGGTTAATGCTATTTGGTAAACAACTTTCAAATACAGATATAGTTCCAGTTATTAAAAATAATTCTTGGTCAGCAAATACTATATATGAAAGATATGATAATACATCAAATACATTATTTACAAATACAAATTATTATACTATCACATCTCCAGATGTTCCTGGTGGATATTATCATATTTACAAATGTATTGATAATGCTAATAATGCTAACTCTACTGTAAATCCAAGTTCTATATCTACTCCAACACAACCAACATCATTCCAAACTGCAGATAATTATATCTGGAGATATATTTCATCTATATCCACAACAAACTATGATAGGTTTGCAACAACAGATTATGTTCCGTTATTTACTAATTCAAGTATAGTTGCAGCTGCTGGAAATAATGCTGGTGTAGAAGTTATTGTGATTGCAAACAACGGTGTTGGGTATGATAGACATTCTAATGGTATTGTTCAAGCAGTTATTAATACTTCAACAATACAAGTTCAATCTAATACTATAGGTGATAGTTTTCATTATGATACTTGTGGGATATATTTAATAAATAATACAGTTCCTACGTCTCAGTTATTAAAAGTGGACACTTTTACATCCAATGCCTCTGGTAAGTTTGTTAAATTTACTTCTTCTGCTAATACTAATAATATAACTCCTGGTATAACTTTATATTCTATTGCTCCTGATATTGTTATAGAGTCTGATGGTGATATAGCACCAACAGCATTTTGTAATATTAATGCTTCTTCAAATTCTATTCACAGCGTAACAGTTTTAACCAAAGGAACTTTTGTTTCTTGGGCGAATGTATCAATAGATAGTCCAGCTGGTTCTGGAGCAATTTTATATCCTATCATAAATCCTCCTGGTGGTCACGGTTCAAGTCCAGAAAATGAATTGAATGTTCAAGGTTTAGGAATTAACTTTAAATTTTCAAATAACGAATCAAATACAATAGTAACATCAAATACACTTTACAATAAGATAGGTATTGTAAAAGATGTTTATTATTTAGATTCAGATTTTTCAAAAGGAAATGTATACACTACTAGTACTTTTGACCAAGTATTAAAAGCAAATGTAACTCCAGCACATACTTTTGTTACAGGTGAAAAAATTAAAGGTGCTAACAGTAAAGCAGTTGGTTATGTAGTATTTTCTAACTCTACTCAAGTTTATGTTGCTGGTGATAAAGATTTTCAAGAAGGAGAATCTGTTACAAATGCAGCAGGAAGCAATACTACAACAATTCAGACAATAAATGAAACTGGTGATATTTATTATAAAGATTTAGTTCCTTTTTATACACAAAGTATAAATAATGTAAATCGTTCAAACAATCAAAATGAAGCATATAAGCTGATTATTAAGTTATAATAGGAAGAAATAAATATGTCATCTTTAAAAACAAATTTTAATGTTTCTCCATATTTTGATGATTATGATGAAGATAAGAATTTTTATAAAATTTTGTTTAGACCCTCTGTTGCTGTCCAAGCAAGAGAATTGACACAACTCCAAACAATTTTACAAAAACAAATTGAAAGATTTGGTAACAATGTTTTTAAAGATGGCACTATAGTTGACGGTGTTGCAATATTTTATTATCCAAAATTAGATTACATATCTATTGAAGACAAAATATATTTTGCAAATAGTGTAGAATCAACAGTTGTTCCTACTGATCTAAATGTTTACTCATTAGATCCTCAAACATATATTGTTACAAATTCAACAGATTCAAATAATGCTGTTAGAGCAAATATTAAGTTAGCAAAAAATGGATTAAAATCAACCGCACCAAATACTAATAGATTTTATCTTGATTATATAACTTTTGGTACAGATTCTTCCAATAATAAAGTTTCTACATTCTTACCAGGAGATACTCTTTACATATATTCTGAAAATCAAAATGAATTTGAAACATTAGATGCTAATAATTTATTATACACAACAAATACTATTGCTACAAATAGTAGTTTTACATCTAATGGACAATCTTATGCTGTAGGTGTCTCTGATGGTATAATTTTTCAAAAAGGATTTTTTTCAAAAGTAGAACCACAGGTTGTAACTGTTAATGAATTTTCTACAAATGTAACAGGTTATGTTGTTGGTTTTGAGACAGCAGAAAATATTATAAACGATCAAGAAGATTTAAGTTTAACAGACAATGCTCTAGGATATCCTAATGAAAATGCTCCTGGTGCATATAGATTAAAATTAAATCCGACTTTAGTATCAAAATTAAAAACAGACACATCAAATACTAACTTTTTTTCTATTGTAGAATTTGATTCAAATGAACCAACACAGCAAAGAGATATAACTGAATATAATGCTATTCAAAAAGAGTTAGCAAAAAGAACATATGAAGAATCTGGTGATTATTTTATTAAACCATTCACTGCTGAAACAAGAGTTAATTCTTCTAATTCACAATCTTTCTTTTATGAAATGTCTTCTGGTATTGCTTATGTTCGTGGTAATAGAATAGAAAAAACATCCACTGTTAATGTTGAAGCAGATAGAGCAATAGCAACTGAATTTGCGGAAAATCAGATTGTTACAGCAAATTATGGCAATTATGTCATATGTGATGAATTTGTGGGCGTTTTTGATACAGAACAACTTTCTGAAGTAACTCTTTACGATTCTCCACAAAATTCTATATCTGAATATGAAGGAAGTACATCAACTCCAGTTGGAACATCTGTTGGTAAAGCAAATGTTAGAGCAGTTTCGTTTGAAGAGGGTGTAAAGGGCAACCCTACCGGAAAATATTATGTATACTTATTTAATATTCAAATGAATTCTGGAAAAAGTTTTTCCTCCGATGTAAAAAGTCTTTATATGTCTGGTTCTTTTGGTGATGCTAAAGCAGATATTGTATTGGAAGGTGGTATTGCTAAACTAAAAGACACAACTAAAAAATCTTCAGTGTTTGATAGTGGACTACTTGCAATAAAAAGATTAACAAATAATACTGGAATTGGTGATACAAACTTTACATATTCTCAGATAAAATCAGGTACTATAAATGGGTCTGGTATATTAACAATATCACTTGACACTCCAGCAACTGGTGCTTCAACAGAAAGACTTAATCAATCTTCTGGTTCTGTGTTAACTGGTTCTTTATTGGAAGAATATGATGTATTTTTATCAACGAATGCATATTCTGCTAACTTAACAGGAAATGTTTCTATAACTGCGGGGTCTTCTACCGTTACAGGAGATGGTACAGATTTTACAAATGAATTGACAGCAAATTCTAATATTAGAGTTTATGCAAACTCAACACAAACATATATAAAAAGAATTGTATCTATTGGAAATAGCACATCTTTAACAGTAGATTCGTCATTTTCAGAATCTAATACAGCAAGTAAATTTGGTAAATATTTTGTCACAGGAACCCCATTACCACTCGCAAATGTTACTATAAATTCTAATACCTCATTTTCTGCTAATTTGGGTTTAACATTAGATAGTGGTTCTCAAACCATTTATGCATCATATCCTGTAAATAGAAATCAAGCAAACCCTATACCTAAAATAATAAATAAAAATAAATTTGTAAAAATTGATTGTAGTAATAATGTTGCTACTAGTGTAGGTCCTTGGGACTTAGGATTTTCTGAAGTTCATAAAATTAGAAATATTTATGTTGGTACGACATATGCAAACACAAATCCTAATAGAACAACTTGGTTTAATCTAGACAGAGGCAGCAGAGAAGATACATTAGAACATTCTAGATTATTTGTAAAACCTGAATATGCATCTAACATATCAGGATCTACTAAGTTTTTGATAGAATTAGACCACTTTACCGCAAACACTTCTGCTTCAGTAGGATTCTTTTCTGTTGAATCATATCCTATAGATGATGTTAATACTGCAAATACAAATGCTATACAGACTATAGAATTACCAGTAGAAAATGAATTAGAAATAAGAAATTTTATTGATTTTAGATCAATAAAATCAAATACTGCGATTTCTTCTTCTACAGAAGGTTCTGCTACTATAAATCCAGCATTAAATACAAATAATTACGTTATACCAGCAACTGGACAACATATGATTGTTCCTGATAGTAATTTTGTAGCAGATTATGAATATTATTTGCCTAGAAGAGACATCATTACTATAAATCCAATTGGCGATTTCATAGTAAACCAAGGTGTTCCATCAGAAATACCTCAAGCACCATTTGTTGAAAACGATCAAGTTTTATTAAAAGAAACTTTTGTTCCACCATATCCTTCTGCTACAAGAAGAGAATATGAGACTTATGAGTCTTCTCAAGAAATAAAAATATTTGATAGGTCTAATCGTAGATATACTATGAAAGATATCGGAAAAATAGATAGGAGACTAAAAAGACTTGAATATTATACAGTTCTAAATGCTCTTGAGCAAAAAGCAAAAGATTTGACTATACCTGATGTCAATGGTCTTGATAGATTTAAAAATGGTATATTTGCCGATCCATTCAATTCTCATAAAATAGGAAATGTTTCTGATTTTGAATATAAAATTTCTATCGATAAAGATGAAACTGTAGCAAGACCTTTCTTTGAAAAACATAATATAGATTTTAAATTTACTCCAAACACATCTTCAGACTCTGTAAAGTCTTCTAATGTTAAAAGAAGAGGACCATTAGTATTATTAGACTATGAAGATGAAAGATATATATCACAAGAATTTTCAACAAAATATAGAGTTGTTGCAGAATCTGCTTGGCAATGGAACGGTACTGTAGATCTATATCCAAATTATGACTATTTTCAAGATGAAACAATTGTTCCTAATGTAAATGTAGATATTGACCTATCAACACCCTGGGAACAATTTGCCGAATCTCCATTTGGAACCATTTTTGGTGATTGGAGAAATATTTCTAGTTCTTCCAGAACAAGACGATCCAGAACATTCCAAGGTGAGCGTATAACTACTACAACTTCAACAGTTCAAGAACAAATTATAAATGAACTGCAAGTAAATACTCTAACAGAGAATATAGACTTGGGTGCGTATGTAAAAGATGTATCTCTAAATCCATATATGAGATCAAGAGTTGTTGCATTCTTAGCAAATGGTATGAGACCAAGGAGTAATATACACGTATTTTTTGACAATGTTAACGTTGATGAGCATTGTGCTCCTGGTGAATTATCTGGTTTGACTGAGCCACAAGAAGGTCTTGAAGATAGAATAGTAAACCAAGATGGAGAATACGGCACACAATTAGTAGCAAATGAAAGTGGAATTGTTGTAGGTCTGTTTAGAATACCAGAAAGAACATTTAGAACTGGCGAAAGAGTTTTTGAATTAAATAATGTTAGAGATCTTCCAGAAGGCGAAGATGCTAGATCAACTATCGCATTTACTACTTATATGGCAGAATCTATTTCTGTTACTAAAGGTTCTACAACACTTGTTGTGAGACAACCACAATTATCTACACTATCAACATCACAAAGAAGAACTTTAACTTCAACTACATCTCGAACATTAGCATTAGTTGTAGATCCTGTTGATGCTAATCAGGATGGTATGGACCCTATGGCACAATCATTCACTATTGAAAACTTACCAGCTGAAATAACAGGAATATATCTAAATAGTGTTGGTTTATATTTTAGACATAAAGACAGAACTGTTGGATGTTCAGTTTTGATTTGTGAAATGGAAAATAATATGCCTGATCAATCTAGAATTATTGGTCAATCTCATTTAACAGAATCTGAAATATCTGTTTCTGCAGGGCCTACTTTTGGCGAACCTTTAGTAGAGACTATTTTTGAACTAGATTTTCCAGTTTACTTAATGTCTAATAAAGATTATGCTTTTATAATTCAACCAGATGGAGGAAGTCCAAATTATGCAATCTGGACTTGTGAGACTGGAGATTTTGATGTAACAACAGACCAACAAGTCTTTTCAAATCCATATTCTGGAATTATGTTTATCTCAGCAAACAGAAAAACTTGGACTGCTATTCAAAAAGAAGATATAACTTTTAATCTTTATAGAGCAAAGTTTAATCAATTAAATGGAAATGCTATATTTAAAAATGAAGATGATGAATATTTATCATTGGAAGGATTTACAAGAGCAAATACTTCATTAGGTATATCTGTTGGTGATGTTGTTCTTACTGTAAATGGTTCAATATCAACTCAAAATACTCTTAATATTTTTTCTAATACTCTAGCAAATTCAGTTTCTGGTAGAGTTCAATACATTAATGAAGCAGAAGGCGAACTTTGGATAGATTCATCTACAGCAAACACTTTAACATATTTCTCTGATACTGTAAATCCTGTTATAGCAGTATATAGAATTGAAACAAGTAATACACAAGAATATCACTCATCTATTAGTGAATCAAGACTAATAGCGTATTCTAATGTTACTAGTGTTGATAACTTAAAATATCACACAGTAGTTCCAAAGTTTGGTGTTCTTCAGCCATCTAGAACAACTTTAACATATAATTTTAAAGGGACTTCAAATTCAAATATTACAGATTCTGCATATCATAATGTTGTTAATGAATATGATTATCAATTTATTGACATTGAACGACACGCAATGTCTAAATCAAATGAAATAAATGATTTGTCATCAAACAAATCTTCAATTTTCGATGTTAATTTACAAAGCCAATCTGATTTAACTTCTCCTGCTATAAACTTATCTAGAAAATCTTCATTTTTTATTGAAAACTTGATTAATAATGATTATACAGATGAACATACAAGATATGGTAACGCATTATCAAAATACATTTCTAAAAAAATAGTTTTAGCAGATGGGCAAGAAGCAGAAGATTTAAAGGTTTATATGACTGCTTATAGACCTGCAGATACTGATGTTAAAGTTTATGCTAAATTCTGGAATGATCAAGATCCTCAAGAATTTAATGATAAGGTATGGACAGAATTACAATATGATAATGGTGGAAGTTTTGTTTTCTCGTCACCAACAGATACTAGAAATTTTATAGAATATGAGTTTTCTGTTCCAACTATAAATGCAGTTTCGTTTGGAGCATTTGCTAATGTGGGAGTTAATATATATAATCCATTGTCAGGCGGTGTATCAATAGAATCAAGTGATACTACTATATCAGCAAAAGAACACACTTTCAATGCTAATACTGATGTTAATAATTCTAATAATACTATTAATATAGCAGATGCTAATACATATTTTTCTGTTGGTGATGAAGTGATTTATAATGTTAATGCTGGAAATACTGCAATAACAGGTCTAACAGAAAATAATAAATATTATGTTTCTTTTTCTAACACAACACAAATGGCACTTTCAGAATCAAGAACTGGTGCAAATATAGATATATCAGCAACATCTGTTTCTGAAACAGGACATTTCTTTACTGGAACATTCTTTACAGAAGATTTCACAGTTGGTGATAGAATTAGAGTCGAATCATCTGATTACTTTGCAGTTAGAACTGTAACTAATATTTCAAATAATACTAGTATGATAGTTGATAATGGATTAGAATCAACAAATACTGCTGCTGTATATTATGTGTTTGCATCTGGTGGCGGTGATGGTATAGTAGAATATGAAAACTCTGATGGATCTAGATTTGTAGGATATAAAGAAGTTGCATTAAAAATAGTCCTACTATCATCTAATCCAGTAAGAGTTCCTAGATTAAATGATGTGAGAGGCATTTGTTTACAGGTATAATATGAAAGAAACAGAAGATAGTTTTGTAAGAGACAATAATAATACAGGATGTGTTTTAAATACTGATAATAATGCTTTAAAAGCATATAAATTAAAAAAACAAAAAAATAAGGAAATAGATAATCTAAAAGAAGAAGTTAAAGATATAAAAAATATGTTAACTTTAATTTTAGAAAAGATGAAATAATTTTATTGAGATTTATGATATGAATAAAAATGATATTTCTGCATTTGCTATACCAATTAGATATGGTATGTTAAATGTTAATGATTTGAATAAAAAATTAATAGAAGATATATTTTTAGAATTGAATAATAATGGAAACGAAAAAAGAAGTGGTGTAGGTGTTTATCAAACCAAATTTGGTTTAGAAAAAAAATATGAAAGTTTTAAAACTCTTTCTGAAAAAATTAAATATTTTTTGTTAGATTTTATGAAGAATGTTAAAGTATACGATGAGTTTTTTATTAAAGATGTATGGGGCAATATTAATAATGATCCATTTGCTTTTCATATGCCTCATTCACATGGTATAAATAATTCTTGTATTTTTACTGGAGTTTATTTTCCTACCTCTGGGTATCTTGATAATGATATATCAAAAGAATATAATAATTCTAAGTCTCTTATAATTACATCTAAAACACAACCAAATCCTGGAGATTTAGTTTTATTAGATCCAAATGAAAATATAAAAACGGCAATAGCAACTAAAAAAACTGAAAAATATCCTTTTTTTGGAAATCCTATTTGTATAACTCCTATTAAAAATACTATAGTTGTTTTTCCGTCTTATTTGAATCATATGGTTACACCATCCAAGAAAGAAAATTATACTAGAATAAGTATAGCATATAATGTGAGTGTTTTATGAGAATTTTATCTGCTGCTTTAGTAAACCATGATACTAATTTTTGTTTTTATGATAACGGAAAAATTAAATATCATAAATTAGAAAGAACAAAACAAGAAAAAAGATATGTTCTTTATCCTATACAGAGATGGAAAAAAGAAGTTGAAAATTTATGGAATATAAAAATTGATGAAATTGACGATATTATATTTCAATTTGATCCATATACTATGTTACCAAACCATTTGAAAAATAAAATATTTAATTCAGATTTTTTACAAAAATTAGATAGTGATGTTTGTTCTTATCTTGGAGTAAAAAGTGCTTGGTTTATAGGACATCATTATTCACATGCAAAAAGCACTTGGATGATGGAAGATAAAAAAAGTGACATACAAATAGTTATTGATGGTCTTGGAGACGGTAGACCTTGGACCATATATAAAGATAATGAAATTTTAGATTTTGGTGATATAAAAAAAGGATCAATAGGATGGGGAATGAGAGATGCTGGTAAATTTTTGGGAATAAGAGCAATACACCAAAATGATATAGCAGGAAAACTTATGGGTCTACAATCATATGGTAATGTTGATTATGATTTTTTAAATAAACTTTCTATCTATAATATGGACGATATTAATACAATATTTGATAAGTCATTGTGGAAAAACGAATCATCATATATTGACTGGATAAGAACTATTCATTTTAAGATTGGAAATTTACTTGTAGATTTTTTTAAAAAATATACTAATAAATATGATATAATTTCATATTCTGGTGGCGTTGCGCAAAATGTTGTTTGGAATACACAACTAAAAAACAATTTTCCAAATATTATAATACCACCACATTCTTCTGATGAAGGAATTAGTTTAGGTGCTATAAAAGTTTTACTTGATTATTATGGTATAACTATTTCAAAAATAAATAATTTTCCTTATTGTCAATCAGATATTGCACCACCAAAATCACCATCTGATAAAACTATTGATAGGATAGTTGAACTTTTATCAAATAATAAAACTGTAGGTGTTTATTTTGGTAATGGTGAAATAGGACCACGAGCACTTGGAAATAGATCTATATTAATGAACCCTAAAATAAAAAATGGTAAAAACAAAATAAATGACATAAAAAATAGAGAATACTATAGACCTTTTGGTGCAGTAATTTTAGAAAAATATTTTGATAAATATTTTAATGGTTTTGCTGATGAATATATGTTATACACGTCTGAATTTAAAAATAATTCTTATGTGTATGATTCTATATCTCACATAGATAATACTTGTAGATTACAAATATGTAAAGATGGTAATATGAAAAAAATATTAGAAAAGTTTAATGAAAAAACAGGTTGTTCAATGTTATTGAACACTAGTTTAAATATATCGGGTAAACCAATAGCAGGATATCCACAAGATGCCTTTTCTTTATTTAAAAGTTCTAATTTAGATTGTGTCGTTATTGGAGATAAAATATATGAAAGTAAATTTTGAATTAGAAGAATATAAAATGTCAAATAAACAATATATCTCTAAAATAATTTCAGAACAATGTGTTGAAAAAGCAGATGGTTATTTCTTTGGAAAAATGCCAGGAACTAGAGATTCTTCTCAATTTTATTTATCAAGAGCACTATATAATACTGATTTTTTAAATTGTGTAGCGGAAGAATTTTATAAAATAGTTGAAAATGAAATAGGAAATTTTGAATTTCAGATTACAGGACAAGAGTTTTCATCAATACCTCTCTTAGTTTCAATTCCTATTTTATTAGAAAAAAAATATGACATTAAATTAAATTCTTTTATGATTAAAAATGAAAGAAAAACATATGGCATACATAACTATATTGAGGGAAATACTTTAGATTTGCCTGTTCTTATTATAGGAGAAATGTGTAATTCTACCAATACATTTTTACATTGTCATAATGTATTAAAATATCAAAAATTTGTTATTTTACCTTATATTTTTGCAGTTCTAAATAAATATGGTTCTAAGTTTCCAAATTGGAACTCTGAAGATAGATATTTAAAAAGAGATTTTAAACCATTGACAATTTTAAATAGAGATGATTTGAAAATATGATTAATCATGAAAAAAAGTTAGAAATAAAAAATAAAATACAAAAATTTATAGATGAAGATTGTATTTTTAGGTGCAATCCTGAGATTGAATATGTCCCTAAACATATAAAAGGAGTTATTCCAGGAAAATATAAAGATAATAAATTGCAATTTTTTCTGAGAAAACTCTCACACAATTCTACTATGCTTTACTATGTTAGTTTATTATTATTAGATGAAATTTTATTAAGATATGTTCAAGAAGAAAAGGAACCATATTTTCAATTGTGTGGATTAGAAACTGGATCTTTGCCTTTAATTGCTGCAATTCAACAAAATGCTTTAAAATTTAATATAAATATTAATAGTTTTTCTGTTAGAAAAAAAAGAAAATCTTATGGTCTTTTTAATTTTGTAGAAGGCATCCCAACAGATGCTCCAGTAATTATAGTAGATGACTTGATAAATAGTGGTGGTACTTGTTTTAGATGTTTAGATGTATGTAAATATGAATTAGGTTTAGACGTTGTAAATGAGTTTTATTCAATAATGACTTTTCTTGATGACCCTTATCGTATTAATTTTAAAGATATTGATTATACTATAAATTCTTTATTTGTAAAAAGTGATTTTGATTTAAATTATGATCCTGATAAATATTGGCTTCCGGATGATTGTGATAAGAGTATAAATAAAAGACCAGAGTATTAACAGGGAATTCTTTATTAGTGTCTAAAAAAGAGAAGATTAAATGACAATAACAGTAGCAAATACAGCAAATACTAATACATTTGACTATTGGAGAAATAGAACAAATGAACTAGCAGATGCTATGACAAATAAAACAGTTACTGTCGAATCTAACACTGCTACTGGCAATGCTGCTATTACTGGAACATTTTCAGCAAATGTTTTATTTTTAGGCAACACCACAGTAAACTCAACCTCAAACTCTACCTCTATTGTATTTGGAAACACTGTACAAAATACTGTTGTTAATACTTCTTCTATCACATTTGGAAATACTGTACAAAATACTGTTGTTAATACTTCTTCTATCACATTTGGAAACACTGTACAAAATACTGTTGTTAATACTTCTTCTATCACATTTGGAAATACTGTACAAAATACTGTTGTTAATACTTCTTCTATCTTTATATCAAACTCTACATCAAACTTAACTATTTCAATACCTACATCATCTCAGTATGCAAATGGTAAGTTTTTTCTAAATGCAAATGGTTCATTTACTTTAGTCGAAGCCCTTATTAAGGGAAATATTGAAACTTCTGGAACAACAAATACAGAAATCAATAACTATCTAACAAATACATTCGCATCAGCAGAATATTTGCTTGCTGTAAAAGATAATAACGCTAATAATTATCAGTCTTCTAAAATATTAATTACTCACGATGTAGATAATGCATATTTGTCTGAATATGCAATAATAGTTTCAAATAACTATGTTGGTTCATTTTTTGCAAATTCAAACACATCTCATGTTAGATTATATTTTAATCCAACATCAACAAACACCACTATTAACTTTACAAGAGTTGAAGCATAATGGGCACTAAACAAAATCTTGTAATAGATCAAGGTGCAACATTTTCTGCTAATCTAGTAATAAAGGATTCTGCTGGCGATTTGTTGGATTTAACAAACTATTCAGCAAATTCTCAAATGAGAAAGCATTACACTTCTACTACATCTACATCCTTTACTACTACAATAAACACAACATCATCGGTTGTAACCATTTCTCTTACAGCAAACGAAACTAGTAATGTTGTATCTGGTAGATATGTTTATGATTTAGAAATAACCAGTAATACTGGAATTGTCACTCGTTCTTATGAAGGAATAGTTACTGTAACTCCAGAAGTGACTAAGTAATAATATGAGATTTTATGTTGAAAGTATTGTAAATAAATCTGATTTAGAAGATGATTTTACAATAGAAGAAAATGTTTTCTTTCAAGATGAAAAAATTGTTATTATTGATAATATGGAATATCACTTAAACCACGGTGATATTGTTATTTGTGAAGATAAAAAATATTTCATAAATCCTTTTGACATAACAACAGATTCTTTTAAATATGAAATAGATGATATTTGGAATTTAAAAGAAGATAATATTCCCCCTAAAAATAATAAAAAATATTTACTAATTGTTCCAGAGAATGAATATTCTGGACAATCTTTATTGTTTACTGAATATAATAATAAAATTATAAAAAGAAATGAAAATGGTTCTACTGAAGTATATAATAATTCCACAAATGAATATTTTTTAAAAGAAGAACAGGTTGTTGTTTCTTATGAGGGTGGATCTTTAGTTCCAGTTGAAAGAAAACACACACCATTAGTATTAGAGACTAACGTAAAAAATGAAAAATTATTTGAGACCATAGAAAGAGGTGAACAGGGTCCACAGGGTATTCCAGGTAAAGATGGTATTCAAGGACCAAAAGGTGATACTGGAGAACAAGGACCAAAAGGTGATACAGGCGAACAAGGTCCACAAGGTGATACAGGCGAACAAGGTCCACAGGGTATTCCAGGCAAAGATGGCAGCCAAGGACCACAAGGTATCCCAGGTAAAGATGGTATTCAAGGTCCAAAAGGTGATACTGGAGAACAAGGACCAAAAGGTGATACAGGTGAACAAGGTCCAAAAGG
>Ga0208767_1002393_pt1 | contig 14222 bp, 10 predicted proteins | sample VirMetDEL_Mar_21_FD_184514 | JGI IMG/M metagenome (GOLD analysis project Ga0208767, IMG submission 184514) | Aqueous microbial communities from the Delaware River and Bay under freshwater to marine salinity gradient to study organic matter... | ecosystem: Environmental > Aquatic > Marine >... | reverse complement strand
GTGAAGTTTTAGAAAACTTTAAAGCAATACCTACAAGAACACCTGTTCCTACAAGAACACCTGTTCCTACAAGAACACCTGTTCCTACAAGAACACCTCCACCAGCACCTGCTCCAACACCTGCCCCTAGACCAGCTCCTAGACCAGCCCCAGCTCCTGCTCCTAGACCAGCTCCTAGACCAGCCCCAGCTCCTGCTCCTAGACCAGCTCCTAGACCAGCCCCAGCTCCTGCTCCTAGACCAGCTCCAGTTTATCGACCAGAGCCTATTGATGTGTTAGTTAGCAGAGTACCTGCTCCTACAAGAGAACCAACTCCTGCACCAAGACCAACTCCGGCACCGACACCAGCTCCTAGACCAGCCCCAGCTCCTACACCTGCACCGACACCTGCACCAGTTATGAGACCAGATTTAATTGCAGAAGATTATATGGTGCCTGATAGAGAAACTATTGAAAGGATAGGACGGGAAGCTGCTCAGAAAGCTTTTAGAGGTGACTTAGATAGGGGTGGTTATGAAATTCCGGTGGGTGACTTTGACTATGGTAATATTCCCGGATTAACACCGTCTCCGACACCTTCTCCTGCTATTGACCAAACAGCTAGACAACAAAGAATTGAAGCTATTGGTTCTCAAATAGAACAAGCTGCTCAAGGACAAATTCCTGAAGCTGGTATTATTCCAGAAGCTGTTCAAGTTGGTATAGACCCAGAAACTGGAAGACCTATACCTGAACAAAAAGTTACAACTATGGAAGAACCTACAGAAGTTACTGCTGCACAAGCTGCACAAGTTGCACCAGAGACAATTACTACAGGTGATGTAACAACTGCACAAACTCCACAAGAGATACAAGCTGCACAAATGGAAGCAGCTATGGTTCAACCTGATGCTGAAGTAGAAGCTGCTGAAGGAATGATATCTGATGAAGCTATTGCACAAGCTGCAGGTGTTGAACGTGTTGCTCCTATTGAAGCTGCTGAAGTTGATATTCCAGAAGGTGCTTTAACTGAAAGAGTTATAGGAACTTTAAGTGAGGGTGCAAAGTCAAATGCTGCAATTAATGCTGGTAGTTCATTAGCTAGAATTACAAGAGCTAAAAAACAACTAGCAAATGCTGGGTTAGGTGATGCAGATATTGCAGAACTTGGTAACGACCCAGAAGCTTTAGAAGCTAGACTTGCAGATTTTAGTGAAGAAGAACGAGGATTAATTGCTGGATTACCTGAAGAAGCACTAGTATCAAATCAATTAGATACTTTATTAAGTGGTATTGAAGAAGGAGAAATTCCAACATGGGCTAGACCTGCGGTATCTCAAGTTGAGCAAATGTTAGCTCAAAGAGGTATGTCAGCATCTACGGTTGGTAGAGACTCTTTGCTCAATGCTATTATACAATCAGCTATGCCAATGGCTCAAGCTAATGCACAAGCTATACAAGCTAGTGTCTCTCAACAAAGAGGGATTGAAGCTCAAGAAGCAGAAGCTAACGCAGCTAGAAGACAACAAACAGCATTAACAAATGCCAATAACGTTTTCCAAATGGACATGGCTCAGTTTAGTTCTGACCAGCAGATAGCACTTTCTAATAGTAAGTTTTTACAAACTGTTGGATTAACTGAAGCAAGTAACGAGCAACAATCAGTTGTACAAGATGCACTGTTAATGTCTCAAGCTAATTTAGCTGAAGCAGATTTTTATCAAAAAACTCAAATACAAAATGCTCAAGCTTTTTTACAAATGGATTTAACTAATCTAAATAATCAGCAACAAGCAAATGTATTAAAAGCTCAACAAAATCAACAACGTTTATTAAGTAATCAAGCTTCTCAAAATGCTGCAGCTCAGTTTAATGCTGCAAGTGAAAATCAAACACAGCAGTTTATGAGTAACTTACAAGCACAAATGAATCAGTACAATGCTTCTCAAATGAATGCAATGGAACAATTCAATGCTACACAAGCTAACGCTGCTGCAGCTAGAGATGCACAAAGACAAGCTGATTTAAATAAATTTAATGCTCAGTTAGTTACACAAGTAGATCAATTTAACAGTCAGCAAGACTTCGCAAGGAATCAATGGAACGCACAGAATGCTGCTGCTGTTGAAGCTTCTAATGTTCAATGGAGAAGACAAGCTAATACAGTTAATACTGCTGCACAAAATCAAATCAATATGCAAAACGCACAGAATGCTTTTGGTCTTAGTATGCAATCTCAATCATTCTTATGGCAGGAATTAAGAGATCAAGCAGACTTTGATTTTAGAGCTTCTGAAAACGAAGAAAACAGAAAGGCTCAAATTGTAGCTACAGCAATAGCAAACGAAGGTAAAGCCGGTGAAAAGTATGATGATTATCTTACAAACTTAGTAAGTAGTTTAAGTAGCTCATATCAGTCTGGACTTTATGGAGGAATAGGTTAATGGGATTTTTAAGAAAAGTAGGTAGAAAAATTAAAAAGGGAGTTAAAAAACTTTTTAGTTCATCTTTAGGTAGTTTAGTTGGAGGGATTGCTCTTAGTATGATGTTTGGTCCTATGGTAGAGCGTATATTTCAAGGGGGTGCAACTGCAGTGCCCGGCAAAGTAGGAGAAGAGGTAGGAAAAAAAGTAGCAGAAGAAGCCGGTAAAAAAGCAGTAGAAGAAGGTGCAAAGCAAGTTGCAACTGAAGCAGCTAAAAACGAATTTGCAGCATCAACCGTTACTGAAGCAGTAGAAAAAAACTTTGCTCAACAACTCGGTGCTAATTTAAAAAAAGGTGCAATGGATATTGGAAAAGGTATTAAAGAATTTGCAGTGGACCCTATTGGAAAAACTGGAGAATATATAAGTGGTGACTTTATTCCTGATGTGGCACAGGGTGTATTAGGCTCAGTAGCAACTCAAGCAATTATTGGAGACCCTGAAGAACCATTTATAAGTGGGGGTATTATGCCACAACCAGCACAAGAACAAGCTCAAAATGCTTATGTACAAGCTGTTCAAGCTCAAGTGCCTTCAATGCAAGGAATGAATTTTCAACAGATGAATCAAAGTTTATTATATGGAACATTATCTCCACAATATTTAATGTCACAACAACAATACGGTTAAGAATATATTATGGCAATATCAGAAAAAGCAATTAAATTTTTAGGAGATAGTTTAGATAAAGGCAGACCTGTGCCGGGACAGTCTTTGACCAACTCTCCACAACAACCTTATAACTGGGAAAGACCACCTGAACTTACAAATCCAAGAGAAGCAATGTATGCGGTGTTTGATTCTTTGTTAGAAGAAGAAGCCTTGCTAAATACTCTATCAGCTTTAGACAACGGAGCAGGAGTAATAGATATTGCATCAGTGGTGTTATACACAGGCTTTATAGAAGGTAAGTGGAACCCTGATTTAATGTTATTGTTAATGGAACCAACCATGTATATGATTATTGCTTTGGCTCAGAAAGCAGACATTGATTTTAATTTAGAAGCAGGAGACGATGAGCAACCTGAAGAAATGAATCCGGATGCACAACTATCAGAAATTAACAAGGGTGTAAAATCTTTACAAGAGATACAAAAAAAAGCAGCAGGACAAGTTAGTCCTATGTCTGTACCAGAAGAAGTAAGAGAACGCATAGAAACAACTGAAATACCTGAAAGTTTATTAAGTAAAGTTTCAAAAAATTCACCTAAAAGTTTATTAGGTAAAGAGGAATAATTATGGCAGATGATATATTTAAAAATTTACTAGATAGATCAAGTAGTCCCGGAACAAGTTTTGGTGAGTTAGCAGGTGCTTATTTTTCTGGTCGTGGTAAAAAAAGTAATAGAGGTAGAAATTTATTAGTAGCTTCTTTATTTTTTAATGCAGCCGAGCAAAGACGACAAGCAAATGTTATGCAAAAGCTACAAGATGTAGAAGATAGAAAACTTCACAAACTTGCAAATGCTAAATCTACTTATAAGCAATATATGGATTTGTTAGCTAAAGATAAAGAAATAAAAGAAAAAACAGCTACTAGATATTTTGATTCAATGGCAGAGGATTGGTTTAATAATCCTACTAATCACGATGAAGGATTTGATTCAAGAGAATACGAAGATGCTACAAGTCCTCTTTATAGATTAAAACAAAAAGAAAAAAACGAATATATAAACAAGATTTTATTACCTGAACATCAAGCGAGAATGTCTTCGATAGAAGGTTTAGACATAAAAAGTGAAGAAGATTTTCTGGCTCCAATTAAACAAGCATTTAAAGCAGAAAAAAGAAAAGTGGCTTCTCCACAAAATGTTAGTTTAGTTCATAAAGCTTTTAGTAAATTAGGTATCGGTGATGATGAAAAATATCAAACTGAATATAATAAAGCTAAATCTGAGATGGATATATTTAATCAAAAATTAGAGGGTTTAAATTCCGGAACTATTTATAGATTTAAAGATAAAAAGACTGGTAAAGAATTTGTTTCTCCCGATATGATTGACACAGGCTATTCTATAAAGCTTACAAATCCTTATGGTAATAAAGCTGTTGAACTTACAGAAATGGATAGGCTTGGATTAAGTACAAAAGACATCCAAGAAATTCCAACTTATAATGAGTTTGAGTTTAAAAATACACAAGAGTTTAAATCTTTACAAAGTCCTGTTGCTCGACAACTTGCGTTACAATCGTTTAATGCGTTGGATGATGAAGACAAAACTGAAGATAATTTATTATCAGTAGTTGTATCTTCTGCTGCGACAGATGTGTATCAGCAACAACTAGCAACGTTTAACGCAATTAAAAATCAGAATAAACCAACAATGCCACAAGGAATGGATGAAGATACTTTTAAAAATTCTCAAGTATATAAAGACTGGGAAATGTCATATCAACCCGGTGGTAAAAATTACTTTAAAACTCGTCAACAAGCTGGACTACCCACTACTACACTTGATAAAGTAAGAGATGAAGTTCAAGATTTAATTCTATTTGATAAACAAGTTTTAGAAAAAGAAAAAACATTAAGTGAAGATCAAACTCTTAATGATGACCAACGTAAGGAACAGATAAATTCATTTATAGATAAGAGAATTAATACTCACGTAGAAATTCACGCACAAAAGATTTTACAAGGCGGAGGAATAGATAAGTTCTTAGAAGGCTATATGCAATCATCTTTACAAAACTTAGATAGTTATATGCTTAGTAATCTAGGACAAGAGAAGATTACTCAATTGGCTGCTACAAAAAATATTGCTCCTGCTGTTGCAGAACAACAAATTAGAAATATGAGAGTTTTTAATATTCTTCAAGGTCAAAAAGCTTATAGATTAATCTTTGAAAAGTATGCACAGGGTGGAGATATTAATGACCTTGATCTAGATGCTTTTAAAGCAGATTTAGCTGGTATTGAAGGAATTATAGACATAGACTAATATAGGAGTCTTATATGGCATCTCGCCTAGAATTAATTAGAAACCAAATAAAAGAAAATAATCCTAATTCAGGACTACTTGCTATGTCTGACCAACAGCTTGTAGGTTATCTGCATACAAATAAATATTCTGATAAAACATATGATGAGTTACAGCAACATTTATTAGGTAATATTAAACAAGATAAAGATGAAAAAATAGAAAACCCCTATCAACAAGGATGGGGTCAAAAAGTTTATCAATCTTTATTTGGTGCTGTTGGAGATAAAGGTTTATTACCACTAGCTCCAAAAGAAGTTAGACGTTCTATCGGTGGTATACCTCAAAATATAGCTGAAGGAACATCTGCTTTATTTGATTTTTTAAAACTAAAAGATAAGACACCTGATACTGTAAAGAAAAGTGCACAGGAATTTGTAAACTTTACAAGCACTGCAATTGCTGGTCCAGAGTTAATGTCTGAAGGACAGGTTGAAGAACCTACAACTGTAACAGGCTCGTTAGTTAAAGAGTTAGGAACTTTTGCTATTCCATATGCCGGTAGTATGAAGCTACTAGGAGCAGGTCAAAAAGTATTAGAAGCTAGAAAAATTAATAAGTTGCAAAAAGCTTATCAAGATTCTAGAATTGTACGTCTTAAACCTAAATTCCCTAAAACATTAGCAGCTACAAAAATGTTAGCAAGTGGAGAGATAGCTTCACAGTGGGTTATAAAACCGGAAGATGCTATTGTGGGTCAGTTCTTAGGACAAATTGTTGGTGATGATAACGAACAACTTTCAGAACTATTAGATTTTGTTACTGCTGATAAAGATAAAACAGAAGGCGAAAATAGAATAGCGTTATTGTTTGATGGTTTGTTTATGACGGGAGCTATTGCCGGTGTATTAAAGCTAGGTGGTTTAACATTTAAATCTGGTAGAGAAATGTTTAACTACTTTAAAAATGTTAAAAACTCTGCTACTCCAGAACAAACAGAAACAATTGTAGAAACTATTAAAGAAGCTTCGACAACTCCAAAAGCAAACAAAACTCCAGAACAAATTAAAAAGCCGGGTGGTGATGAAACTCCTGTCAAGCTTTGGTCAGAAAGTTCTAATTCTTTTTTACGTGGTTTATCTCAGACAGGAACTGTTACCAAAGATTTATTTTTTTCAGCTAGAGGATTTTTTAGTCCGGAAGCATTTGCGTTATTTAATAAAAGTAAAGATGCTAAACTGGCTTGGGCAAGTAAGGGTGAGCAGTTAATGACCACCATGGAAAGACAAATTAGGACATTGGCAAAAGAGGGTAGATGGATTGGTATAAATAAACAAGCCGAAAAAGAAGCAAACGCTGTGCTTGAAGGATATTTACAAGGCTCAGTAAAATTAAAAGATTTACCTGAGTCAATACAGTCTACTGCAAAAGAAATGAGAGATACGGTAGATGAACTGTCTAGATTTTTATCTCAAAGTAAAGTGGTAGACAAAGAACTTAGAACAGAAATTGTAGAAAATCTAGGTTCTTATCTTAGAAAGACTTATAAAAAATTTGAAAATCCAGACTGGAAACCATCACAAGAAGTTATTGATAGGGCTGAAAATTTTATATATGGTAAATTAAAAAGTACTAAATTAAAAAGAAGCCAAGATAAAACAGATGAAACATTGCGAAATGAAGCAAAGGCTGAAGTTAAAAATTTATTAAGCAACGCAAAATATAGTAAAAACTTTTTTGATTTTACTGATATTATATATGGTGCTAAAGATGGAAAAAAATTATTTAGAGAACGTCAAAAAATTGCACAACCTATTAGAGACTTATTAGGGGAAGAAGATAATCCAAGTGTAAGAGTATTTAGTACTATAAGAACTTTATCAGAATATTTATATGATAGAAACTTAATGGAAAAATATTATAGACTTGGTAATAATAAATTCTTTTTTGAAAATGCAACAGGAAACTACAGAAGAAAAATTGAAGGGAAGCAATTTGGTCCTTTAGATGGTATGTATACAGATACCAAGACATACGCAACTTTGGTAAAACCACTACAAACAAATATTAATAAATCTTTTTTTGATAATGTAGTAGGAGAAACAACTTTAGGAGTAGCTAAATTAGCATTTGCTGCAAAAGGGTTTGCTCAGTCTGCAGCCACAGTTATTAATAATATTACACACGAAAGAAACTTATTTGGTAGTGCTAAAATACTTTTAAACAATGGTATCAATCCATTAAGTAAGGATACATGGGAATCTTTAAGAACTGTAACTACTAAAATTAGAGGGTCTGGACAAAAAGAATATCAAGATTTATATAACAAATATTTAAGTCTTGGGATTGTCAATCAAAATGCTCGTCTTGGGGATTTAAGATTGTTAATGGAGTCCGCATCTAAAACAAATGCAGGTAGTTGGCTGAATAAATATAATCCATTTAAAAAGGCTTATAAAACATTAGAAGATATTTATGTGGCAGAAGACGATATTTGGAAAATTGTAGCTTTTGAAAAAGAGTTAAAAACATTACAAAGAGCTTATCCTAATAAAGGTCTTAAAGAGCTAGAAGAAATGGCAGCAAAAATTGTTAGAAATACAATGCCAACGTATGATATGATTCCTACTGGAATTAAAGCACTAAGATATTCTCCTTATGGTAACTTCTTTTCGTTCCATGTTGAAAGATTTAGAAATATATTTCACACTTATAAACAAGGATTTGAAGAATTAAATAGTGGTAATAAAGTTTTACAACAACGAGGAGCCTTAAGACTTGGCTCTCAATCAACGTTAGGAATGGGTGTTGGAGCTTCGGCTGCAGATTATCTCACCGGAAATATGTCTGGACTAAGTGAAGAAGAAAGATATCATATTAAAGAAATTAGCAAGCAAGAATACAATGGTGATCGTTGGCTTTGGGATATGAACAAAGATGGTAAAATAGTTTGGGCAGATTTAAAATTTAATGATCCAGATGCTCCTGTAAGTGAAACTATTATGTATCCTATTTATGATGCTATATTTGGTAAAAGTAAATTAGATCAGAGAGAGTTTGATGAGAGACTGGGACAGGCTTTTGCAACTTCTTTAAAAGAATTTTTTGAACCTTTAACTACGGAAACATTATTATCAGAAGCTGTTATTGATAAATTATTTAGAAATGGTACAACAGAAGATGGACAATACATAGATGATTACATTGTGTCTGAGTCTCCTGATTTTGAAATTTATGCAAATAATCAAATTGCATCGTGGAAGCATATTGCTTCAAAACTTTACAAGGTTGGAGCATATAAAAATAGAGAACGATATGAAAAAGCTAAATCTGGCGATAAGGATATTTATGGTGTTGGTTATGATTTAAGTTCTGAAAAACTAGCAAACTTTACAGGGTTTAGATTTAATGTTATTGATGATAAACGACTTCTTAAAAGTTTACACATGGAATTGTTTAAATTTAATAGAGAAAGAAGTAATGCTACTACAGTAATGTATACGGATATAAAGAAAAAAGAAACAACCTTACAAGACTTTGTAAATAATTATACATTAGCAAACAAAATGTATTACAAACAATATGTAAAAACTAAAAATAAATTACATAGTTTAAAAGAGCTAATGGAGTTTGATAACCTTAGAGAAAAGGAAGGTAAAGAAAAAATTTATAATCTGAACCAATCTAAAATTGATTCAGTTGTTAATGAAAGAATACAATCTTCTATAGTTGAAGATGATTTTAAAATCTTTACTCCTCAAATAGATTACTTTAAACCTATTGAGCCATCAACAGAAAAAATTGATGAGTTTATGCAGATGCATCCTAATGTAAATAGATCAGAGCTTAAAAATATATTAAAACAAATTTCAAATGATTTTAGAAAACTGCCACTGTTAGAGTTAAAAGAAGATTATAACGACGAGCAACTAGAAGTAATTGAAAGGCTTGGTTTGGCTAAAGGTGGTTTTGTTAAAGGACCAGACGTTGTTCCGTTTACTAAAGAAGACCCGGCTGATAGGATTAATCCACTAACAGGATTAAGTTATGGTGAAGAATCAGAAAGAAAACAGTTTGCTGAAGGTGGAGCCATTGAGTTTAGAAACAACCAAGAGTCTGATAGATTAATGAAAAATATTGCAAAGGCTTTTCCATCGATAGAAAACCAACAATCCTTTATACAAAATATTTCTAAAACATTAGGTAAAAATGTAAAGAGTTTAGATAATAAAAGCTTGGCTTTAGTTACTGCAAGAATACTAGATACATTCTATCCTTCACAAGATAGCAGAAATAATAATATGTTAAAGTCTTTTAGCTTTGGTGATTATTCAAATCAACGAGAAAAAGTTTTAAAATATAATGAAACGGTTGCTATTAAAAGAATAAATAATTATTTTGAAAAACAAAAGAATCTTCAATCATCTGGTTGGAATCCTACTAAAACTGCAGAATTATTAAAAGGTAGAGATACATATAATGTAGGTGGTATTGTTTTAAGAAAAGTTATGCAATTAAAAGCAGCAGGTAAAGATGTAGAATATGACCCATCTGCAGCACAGAAAACACAGATAGCTACAACAGGTGGTACCTATGAAAAAGCTTCTAAAATAATGGATGATTATAATGCGTATGATTCTTTAGATTATGGTTCAGGCATACAAATTAATCAAGCTAGACAAGTTTTAAAAGCTGATACATACGAACCCTATCCACAATTAGATAAGGCTGATAAGTATGGTACTCCAGACTTTGTAGAGCCGGAAGAAATTACACGTAAGTATAATTTTATTACTAACTTCTCAGTGTTAAATGTTTTACCAAAACTAGATAGAGATAAAGCTGTCAAACATATTGGCTCTTTGTTACAAGATAATGGTGTTGCTGTTATAACTGTACGATCAAAAGATGATGTATTAAAAGCTTTACCTAATGCGAAGAAACAATTATCTGATTCAGAATTAATTACAGCAAGAGGTACATATCAAAAAGGTTTTACTCGTGATGAGCTTAAAAAATATTTAAGTGAAACTCTTGGTAAAGATTATGAAGTAATGGACTTGCCTAACAAATATAAAATGTCAGGTGTTGGTGTTCTTATAAAAAAATCTCCAAGAAGTAAATTTTTTGAAGGTGGTCCAGTTAGTGCTGCTGAAAATATATTACAAACAGAAGCAAAAAAAAGAGGATGGACACCTGAACAAACAAATTTATTTAGACAATTTGCAGACGATGTAGGATGGGTCGAAGCTGATAGTATACCAACTCGTATACAAAACGATGATCCTAAAGGAATAGGTCGTGGTAAATATCAAGTTGAAATGGATAGTTTAAGAAGAGAAGCTGCTAAAAATAATCCAGAGCAATATAAAAGATATAAAGACTTAACTGGTTCTAGTTCAGTATATGTAAATAGGTATAAAAATTATAAAGCAAAAAATAATCTACCATTGACAAAAGAAGAAATAGAACTATTTAAAAATAAAGATTTAGATTTTTCTCAAATACCAGAAGATTTACAGGATGCAATGTTTTATACAGATAAATTACAAAAACCAAATTTTGCTGTAGATGATTTGGTTACAGGAAAAATAAGTCCGAATGATGCTTGGTATAAATATCATTATGCTGGAAAGGATGAATCAAAAAGAAATTTATTTAATGAACGACTAGCTAAAAGATCACAATAATGCTACTTTACACAGAGAAACAATTAGACAAAGCTTATCGTATAGATTGTAAAGCTCGTACAATTTGTAACGAGCCTTGGATACAGCGAGAAGACTTTAGACCTCTGTATGAAGACCTTATAGAGTCTTATATGATTGCATACAACGAAGATGATATATTAGGTGCAGATGTACCAGAGTATCTATTAGATTCTATAAACGATTTACTTGAATCAACTTTAACCTTAGATAAATAATATGTTCCCATTTGAAATAATAACTATGTTAGGTTCTACTTTGTTGAGTAGTGTGTTAAGTCTATGGTCTCAACGTATGAAAGCTAAACAAGATGAGCAGAAGATGTTGATTACAAGGGGCGAGTTCCAACTCAAAGCTGTAGAGTCTGCAAGGAACGTACAAGATAAAGGCTTTCAATGGACAAGGCGTGTCATAGCATTATCTGCAATCTTTGCAATCGTTATACTACCTAAACTGGTAGCTGTTTACTATCCAGATGTAGATGTAACAGTAGGATACACACTATTTCAACCGGGATTTTTATTTTTTACAGACGGTAGAGATGTATTTCAATGGATAACTTTTCAAGGCTTGGTAATAACTCAACTAGATACTAATTTAGTATCAGCAATTATAGGTATGTACTTTGGTGGTAGTTTAGTTAAGAAGTAAAACAGTTACTTTAAAACGTTTAACTCTCTTTGAAAGAAGTTATGTAAATCTCCAAGCTTATGCTTACCGTTACGGAGAATTGTTTTAATTACGTCTCTCTCATCTTTGGGAAAGATTTCATCAACCATATCCTCCGGTAACATACTAAACTCTGTAACGATTTCATTGTTACGTGTAAGAAGCACTTTAAAACTTACTAAGTTAGCTTCACTTTTATTAACCATTATCACTCTCCAAGTTTGCAAAGGTTATTTTATCCTGTCTACCTCTTAGTCCTGCTTTCATGTAAGAAGTTGCACGACCTTCAAAGAAGTTTTGATGTTCAACACCCATCACTTCATCCAACCAACCTAGAGGATTCTCACGTTGGTCATAGTTTGTTTTAAGACCAAGCTGTAATAATCTTCTATCAGCTATGTATCTATTGTAAGCATACATATCTTTCTTGGTAAGACCTTCAAGGTCTCCCATGTCAAACACTAGGTCTAAGAACTTATCTTCTAGTGTTACCATTTGTCTACAAATCTCGTAGAGTTCTGCTTTAAAATCATCTGTCCAGATATCTATGTTCTCTTGAATAAATTCTCTAAAGAGTTTAGTCATAGCTTCAACGTGCATAGACTCATCCCGTATAGAGTAAGTAACTATCTGTCCCATACCTTTCATACGCCCAAAGCGTGGGAAGTTTAACAAGATTGCAAAGCTACTGAACAACTGTAGTCCTTCTGTAAAAGCTGAATAAACTGCTAAAGTTTTTGCAATGCTTTTCTTATCTGACTTGGTTGTCTTAATGTTGTGAACATACTCATGTTTGTTAGCCATTTCTTCGTACTCAGAAAAAGCTTTGTACTCTATCTCAGGCATACCCACTGTATCAAGTAACAAGCTATAGGCATGTTGATGGATAGACTCCATGTTTGCAAATGAACCCATCATCATCCTAGCTTCAGGCTTTCTAAAAATACGCATGTATCTATCAACGTAACCTGCACCTACATCTACATCAGATTGAGTAAACAATCTAAAGATTTGAGTCAGTAGATTCTTTTCTTTTTGGTCTAACTCTTGCCAATCTTTTACATCGGTGTGTAGTGGTACTGACTCCGGCATCCAATGCATTTGGTTTTGTAAGACATAGTAGTCAAACATCCATGGATTGTCAAAAGGTTTGTAGTAATCTCTTGTGTCTAATAAGCTCATTTGTTTTCCTTGTTAAATTTCTTAACTAAATATTTAAAATTTTCAATTACATATCCTGCGTAATCTTTTGTTTTTGAGAATGGATTATTATTTTCATCACAATAATCTAACCACATCCTGCTTGTAAAGCCAGAAAACTTCTGACTAAACACTTCTGTAAATTCTTCTTGTTTCATATTAATCCTTTGGTAAATATACTATGACAGCAGAGTTACACTTGGGACAACTTAAGTTAGTTTCCATAATGTATTCTTCGTTCTCATCTTCTATGTCGTGATCTCCACCCCATATTAATCTTGTTCCACAATGCCAACAATCCATATCAACCCTCACAAGCTATACACTCAGCATCATCTAATTTAATACGCTGAACTTTAATGTTTACGTTCTCTGCATTACGAGCAGCATTAGTTCTAAAGTAATACAAAGATTTAAGTTTATTCATACCATACCAATGCACATCGCTAACGTACTGCATATATTCATCGTGTACTTCCTGTGGCTCTGTAGCTTTTGGAAGTGTAAAGAAAAGATTAACTGACTGTGCTTGACAAATAAACTCTTGTCGTTTAGATGCATGTTCTATAATCCATATTTGATCTATCTCATTAGCAGTTTTAAATACTTCTTTCTCTTCATCAGTTAGTATATCAAGATGTTGTACTGAACCCTCGTTACCTGCAATGTCTTTCCATACAGCAGACAACTCATCTTTCTTTAATCCTTTATCTTGTAAGACTTCTTCTAAGTATTTGTTTTTAACTTGGAACGAACCTGAGAGAGTCTTGTGCGTATAAACGTTAGCACGATAAGGCTCAATCGAAGGAGAAGTACCACCACATATGATACTAGAACTAGCGTTAGGTGCAACAGCGAGTAGATGAGCATTCCTCCTGCCACTACCACTGACATCAGGAGCTTCACCCCTGTCCTCTGCAAGTCTTTCAGAAGCTCTGAGTGATTGTGTCTTAATGTGTTTAAATGCTTTGTAATTAAAGCCCGTAGCGAAGATACCTTCAAAAGGAATGTTGCGTGATTGGAGATACGAATGGAATCCCATCGCACCAAGACCCAACGACCTTTCTCGATAAGCCGAGTAGGCAGACTTAAGAAAACCTCCTTTGCCCGGCTTAATATGTTTTTGAAACCTTTTAAAGTTTGCATTATATTCTCCTAAATTATCTGTGTCAACAGCGTTATCAATGTAATGTTGAAGAACGTTGTCAAGCATGGTTATTAAATCATCTATAAACATAGGGTTCTCACTCCATTCATCAAAGTATT